>ERZ825670.2895-NODE-2895-length-15452-cov-51.720855_pt1 | contig 15452 bp, 18 predicted proteins | sample MGYA00519929_ERZ825670 | MGnify/ENA primary metagenome ERZ825670 (study PRJEB31778, sample SAMEA3449207) | human gut metagenome | biome: human gut; feature: human-associated habitat; material: faeces | place: United Kingdom | collected 2010/2012 ...
TCCTCGCCCTGGCGGTAGAAGTCGTGCAGGATACGCAGGCGCTCGGTGGCGTCCAACTCCACGCACTTGGAGCCAAGGGCTGCAAAGTGGGAAATCAGATCAGCCCCCACGCGGGCAAAGTAGGCGCGGGCCTCCTCGATGTCCTTCTTCACCACGGAGATGGTGATATACTTCTCCTGGGTAATGCCGTTGGCTCCGGTAGCCTTATCCATCAGCATTTGGTTGTACTCCTTACGGTACTCATCCCGGAAATCCCCCTGCATGGGCATGAGGATAGATGTCTCAAAGTTGGCTTTATTCATACGGCGGTTATTGATGGTGATTTTCGTCACCGCACCGGAATCCAGGGAATTGAGCAGCTCCGAATAGGTGAGGAACATGGATTCCTTGTCCTCGCGGCTGGCCACCAGATAGTTGATGTCGCTGAATTTATAGGTTTTGGAGAACTTGTTCCCCACAAGGAAGATGCCGTCCGGCCAGATACGGCGGACGGGGATCACATCCTGCACCTTCCGGGGGAGGGTATAACGCTCCTTTTCCTGTTTGGACATAGTTTTGATGGTCTTAATCATGCTTGGCCTCCTTCCGCTTGCTAAAATGTTTCGGCTCCTGCCGGCGCTTCTTGCCGGGCCGCCCGGTTTGCAGCTCCTCGATGGTATCTGTCAGAGCCGCATAGTAGTAGTTGCTGTCCTCGAACTTAAACTCCTTCGGCTCCAGCATTTCCGAGCGCAGCCATGCCCAGATGAATTGTTCCGCCGTCATGCCATGGTAGGTGATGAACCCCAGCATGGCAAAGGGGGCCGCCCCCAAAATGCACATCCAGGACAGGGTTTCCACCCCGAAGTAGGGGCGCAGGATAAAATAAAGGCCCACGGCCACGCCGCAGGCGAGAACAGAAAAGATGAACTGCCGCATACTCAAACCGAAAAACATGGATTCGGTGTAGTTGCGGATTTCCCGGTTGATTTTGACTTCCAAAATATCACCTCACAATCACATCGCCGGTTTCCAGGTAAACAATGCTGCTCTTGGGAATATAGGCAAAGCCCAGCAGCCGGTCGCCCACGGTAAAAATCTCGTCTGGAGCCGCTTTGGAGAAGTGGCCCACAATTCCCTTTTCGGCGGGCAGATCGTAATCCTCCACCATTGAGATGGCGGTTCCATCAATCAAGTGCAGCACATAGGTTTGATAACGCATTTGTTTTCCTCCTTTTTTACAAGCCCATCATCTCGCGCACCACGCGGTCGGCCATTTTCACCGCGCCTACGAGGACGAGCATATTAAAGACCAGCTCCCCGATATAGCTCCACACCTGGGTGACTGCCGCCGCATTGGGGTCAATAGCAGGCGGGGCCGCCGCGAACAGGGAAAAGATAATGCAGGCCAGCACAATGATGGCCCCTTCCAGACACACGGCAGCATAGCTCTTGATAAAGCTCTTGCCCACGTTTTGGGTCGGTTCCCCGGCGAAGGTGGACAGGGGCACCGGCGCGATGGCCGTGTATAAATAGAGCTTAAAAAACCGCCCGTAGACGGTCATTATCATAATGAAAGACAATATCGTGATAAACAGCCCGCCGATGAGCGTGACCGCCCAGAGAGGGATACTCTCGAAAAATCCGCAGCTTTCCACCGCGTCAATGATCTCCTGGGGCAACACAGTCTGTTGGGCCGAACCAAAGCCCGCCGCGTTCATAATGGTGGAAACAAGGCCCTGGACAATATTAAAGAGGGCCATCATCAGCTCCAGCCCATAGGTCACAACGCCCTTGGCAATGGCGAACCGGATAAACAGCTTTAAGGCGTGCTCCGGCTTTTTCACCTCTGCGAATGAGCCGCAGGTGCGCATAACGCCTACCACAAAGAACAGCACCAAAAGCGCAAGGCCGATGGCCCGCACCGCGTCGTGGATGTTGACAATGACGCCCCAGATGGAGCCGCCCTTAAACTGTTCCGGTGATTGCGTAATGAGCTGCCAGATCTCGGACAGGTACTTGTTCCAGGTGTCGAGAGCATTTTGCAAATTTTGTACAACCCAGTTATCGGACATTCAACAACCTCCTTTCCGGCAACGGTAAGGGGCAGGCCGCCATGGGCCTGCCCCCACACTGCCGTTATTAGAATCAGCCGGTAATCAGGGTCAAAATCTCCTTCGCAAACGTAATCACAACACCGCCGGCCAAGGTGAGAAAGCCGTTAGCCCTCTGGCTGGGGTCATGGCTTTTCAGAGAAAGGCCGATCTGCACGACGCCGAAGCCCAGCAAAATCATACCCACGGCACGGATCAGGCCGAAGATGAAATCGCTGAGGTTGTTGATAACCGTCAACGGGTCGCTGGCGGCAAAGGCCGTGGTGGTGCAACAGCACAGCATGAACACCAGGGCCGCATAAACGGCAAAGGCGCTCCGGCTCTTTTTGCCCATGGGCAGGCTGCGGGTTTCTTTCTTCTTGTTTTCCTTCTTAATCAATTTCATTTTGGGTGTCCTCCTTAAATTGAAAGATATTCTCCATGTCCTCATCGGACAGAAGTTCGTAAAGGGTTTCCGGTTCCTGGATATTGGCAAGGTCGCCGGGGGTGAGGCGGCCAATGACCATATCCGCCACAGCGCTTTCAGTGCCACCATGGGTGAAGGCCGCTGCGCCGCCATCGGTAGTGTACTTGATGTTGGGGTGCTTTAAGAGGTCATACTTTTCATCCATCAGCGGCGCTTCGCCACGGATAAAGAGCAGGGCCAGGTTGTTGTCCAGCATACGGACCTCATCGGGCGTCATCAGCTCCCGGCCCGTGATCTGGTTGTTGGTGGAGTAGCTGCCGGAATGCCCGGTGCTCTTGCCGTAGGTGTCCAGCCAGAGGGTGCTTTTCCCCAGGTAGTTCTCAGAGATCAGCTTGTGAGTGGACGTTTCATTGCCGCCCAGGTACAAAAATTCATCACAGTTGCCGATGATGGATTCCCATTGCTTTTCAAACAGCGCCTTGAGCTGGGCAATGTTCTGAATGATGATGGAAACGCTGATATTCCGGGAGCGCATGGTGGCCAGCAGCTTGTCGAAATCATCCGGCAAGCTCACGTTGGCGAACTCATCCATGAGAAAATGCACCGGTACGGGCAGGCTACCGCCGTGTACCCGGTCGGCAGAATAAAAAAGTTCCTGGAAAGTGCTGGCATACAGCAGGCTTACCAGGAAATTGAAGCTGGCGTCGTTGTCCGGGATGAGGGCAAAGAGTGCCACTTTTTTCTCGCCCAGGCTGGAAAGGTCCAGTTCATCCGTGGCGGTAAGAGCCGCCACCGAAGAAAGATTGAATTTTTCCAGGCGGGACGCCAAGGTGATTTGGATGGATTTCAGCGTTTTGGCAGAGCCGGAACGGTAATCCTTGTAATACTTCACAGCGATGTGATCCGGGGAGCGCATTTCCAGCCGGTCAAACAGTTCGTCAAGCGGCGATTGGTAGGAATCATCATCCTCCCGCACCTCCCCGGCTCGGAGCATCTCCATAATCATGGGGAAATTCTTCTCATCCTCCGGCGCTTCGTACCACAGATAAAACACCAGCGCCATGAGGAGCATACTGGCCGCCGTGTCCCAGAAGGGGTCGTTAGACTGGCTCCCTTTCGGAGTGGTGGCTTTGAAAAGGTTCGTCACCATCTTCTGCACATCGTTGTCGGATTTCAGATAGGCAAAGGGATTGTAGCAATGGCTTTTCTCCATGTTCAGAAGGTCCACCACCTTGATCTCATAGCCCATCTGTTCCAACAGGCCGCCGCAGTCACGAAGCAGTTCCCCCTTACAGTCCAAAATAAAAAGGGACATATTGCATTGGCAGATGTTCACTTTGGCATAGAACCGGCTCTTGCCCGCGCCGCTGCCGCCCACCACCAAAGTGTTGAGGTTGCGGCGGTGTTTCCGGCCATCCAGCCCCATGCGGACGTGCTGGGTGAAAATGCGGTTTTTGAACGGGTCCTTGTCCCGGTATTTCTTATTCACGGCCCGCGGATCGCCCCATTTGGCGGAACCGTGTTCTTCACCTCGTCTGTAATTGCGCCGGGAAGAAAGATAAATGCCAATGCCCAGCCCATAGGCGGCAATAAAAATGAGGACAGTTTTTACACTGTCCTCACACCACACGATTTTGAATGGATGGTTCATTGCCGCAGGCAGGGCGCTGACGATCTCCGAAAGTCCCCCGGAAATGGCAGGCGCAATCAGCAGGGCGAACCAGATCACCGGGACCAGCCCCAGGGCATAGAGCCAGGGGCCGCCCGCCTTGTTATCTGGCTTCATCCCGGCGCTTCGCTTTCTTGTCTTTTTGGGCTGGGGCGTCAATGGTTTTCAACAGAACGTCCTCCACCGGGCCGGGGTCGCGCTGTTCCTCCAGCATATCGTTGCGCAGCTCATTGAGGGCGCGGATCATAATGCCGTGTTCATAGCTGTCCAGAGTGAGAACGACTTTTTCCTGTTTTTCCATGGGTCTACTCCTCCTTTACCGTTCCTGTTCCTTCTGCTTGCTGTCGCGGGTGAGGCCCATGGCCCTGGCCATACGGCCATTGAGGGATTTGAACGTATCCCGCATATCAGTGAGGGCCGCAGGAATATCCTCCCTTGGAACCTGACCCTGAAACACGCCGTCCAGCTTGGAAATCTCATACTCTTTGGCGTCCACGCCATACCGCTTGCAGAGCATATAGCTGACCGCATAGGCTTTGTAGCCGTCCGTTTCCCTGGAATAGCCGTCCATGCTTTGGGCAAGCTGCACGTTGGCAACCTCCAGAGAAACACAGCGGAAAATATCCGGCGCGTCCATGCCCTTTTTCACCAGGATGGCGTTCTGCTCTGCAGAAAACATGGCCCCACGTCCCTGGGGCAGTTCCTCCACGGCCCGGATGGGAACCGGGGAACTGGCGATCAGACCCTTTAAGAGCAGGCGGTCATCGTAGCTCACCTGGGGCTGAACCTGATCCCGCGCCGTAGTCTGGGAAATATCATATACCTCCTTGGCGTAAAAGTTCTGGCCCACACTGCCATCCTCACGCCGGTATGCCTTGCCCGGCTCCAGAATGATGATGGGCAGGCGTTTTTCTTCTTCCAGCACAGTAAACCCCATATCTTTCCATCCTTTTTCGCCGTGGATACGCTCTGCATGAGGGCATTTATCACCAATCAGCAGCGCATTGCGAGCAGAGTGGAAGGGAAAACGGCTCTGCACATCCAGATATGCCTCCATACTGCCCGTACCCTCGGAGAGCTCTCCAAAAATCCGGTCCAAGGTGGCATAGGCTTCTTTTCGCTGTTTTTCCTCCCGGATCTGCCACCACTGGCGCTTGGGGCGCTCTTTCTGGCTTTCCTGCTTTTGCGGCGCGGCCTCCGCCTGGGGCTGCTGTTCAAACAGATCGTCAAAATTATTCATCACAGATTACCTCTCTTTCGATTTGGGCTTCTTTTTGGGTTTGGGCGGCTGGTGCCGGGTTGTTTTCTGAGCCGCCTTCTTCTGGGGTGCAGCCGGCTCCTCGGCCCTGGCAGCCTCCGCCTCCTTCTTCCGCTGGGCCTGGATGTCCCGCAGCTCCTGCCGGACGGAAGGCTTCTCGGCTCCATCAGAAGTACCCCTTGCGGACTTGCTGCTGCTCTCGGAGATAGGCTCGGACGGAGGGGATTTTTCCGCCGCTGGGGCAAAAGGGGCGTTCTTCTCCGCTGCCGGATTTTCCGGCTGGGCTTTTTCTTTCTGGGTGGGCTTTTCCATCAGCTCATCCAAAAGCTGGTCGTCCACACTCTTTTCCGGCATGGCCTGCTCCGGCGCGGCGGGTTCGCTGCCGCGCTGTTCGCGGGATTTCTCAATATCCTCCTTGATCGAAGCCGTATCCACAACGGTGAGCTTGAACTTCTCCACGATCCGGTTGGCTCTGGCAGCGTCATCCTCGAACACCAGAATGTCGATGGTGTCGTCGCCTTTCTTCACCGGGATGGGCGCATAAAGAATCCCGTACCCCTTGGCTTGCTTGGCAAACTCCGGGCAATCCTCCTTCTTGATGGTGTAAACCTTTAAGGGGCGCTTCTCCCGCAGCATGGCTTCAATGCGGGCTTTGCCCTTGGTCTTTTTCTGGTCTTTCAGAACCGTGTAAAGGGCGGCGGCCAGATTTTTAGCAGCAGAACCGGTGATTTTGAGGGCAAATTCAGCGCCCTCCAGGCTCATCCGTACCACTTGCTCCGCCGCGTCGCCTGAGTTATACATCAAAAATCATCTCCTTCCTGGGGGAGCCGCCCGGCCCTGCTCCGGCTCCTGGCGGGCTTTCTCATCCTTGCCGGAGACTTCCTCACGGGCGGCCTGTATCTTATCCTTGATGGAAGTGGAGCGCAGGGCAATATCCTCGCACAGCTTCACCTCCCGGCGCAGCTCTTTGATCTGCGCAGATAGTTTGGAGATCTCAGCCCGGATGTGTTCCTGCTGGGCGGGGTCGGCCATCACTGCCTTGGTGCGAAGTTGCCGGTACAGGCTTTTCCGCTGTTCCGTTATGCTTGAAAGCCGAGATTTCAAATTGGATTGATAGTCATTGAGCTGCTCCAGGGTGTCAATGCGGTGGCGTGAAAGAAGGCGGGCTTCATCGGTAAGCTCCTGCGCCCGGATCAAATCCTCTCGCAGTGCATGAGGCACCCGCCTGGGCGGGCGGTTCTGCTTTTGTGGGAATACCCCCAGCAGATAGCAGTAGTGGAAGTAGAGAGCGCGGAACCCCGTCACCTTTTTGGCCTGTTTCAAATCCCCGTGGAGCCTGCACCGCAGCGGCTCCGGCCTGTGTTCCCGCTGGGGGCGGCGCTGGGCTAAAATCCGCTTGCGGATGTTCTCCATCGAGTAGTCCTCGCCAAAGTTGCGCATGAGCTTGCGCCCACGGGGATAATTCGGCGGACGAACCGTAATGTCCTTACCCACCTTGATGTCATAGCCCATCTGCCGCAGGCGATAAAAAAACTGCCGTTCCGTCATAGACTGGCGGATGGCAGTATCTACATCGGCTTTGATGAGGGAGAGATAGGTGGGGCGGCCTTCCTGCTCGGCCCGCCATTCCCCGTAGTGCTTGGATTTTCCCCGCTGGGGATTTTCAATGACAGACAGCCCATACTCCCGGCACAGCCGGTCGGATTCCCTCTGCATATCGAAATAATCCTGTTCCGTGCGATGGTACTTGATTCCGTCTACGAAGGAAACCGTATTGAGAACGAAATGGTTGTGCAAATGATTTTCCTTGTCCAGATGGGTAGCCACCAGCACCTGGTATTTTTCACCCCACAGCTTTTTTGCCAGGGCAAGGCCGATCTCATGGGCCAGCTCCGGCGTGGCCTCGCCGGGGGCAAAGCTCTGATAGCCGTGGTAGGCCACAGTCCCGTCCTCCTTTCCGAAACGCTTTTTTACCGCTATCATCTCATCGCGGGCAGTAGAGGGGCTGCAATTCACCCCGGAAACAAACTGCCGCATGACCGTTTCGCCTTCGCTTTCCACCGCCTTGCCTGTTTTTTGCTGCTGGACGGCATACTCGATCACATCGGATAGGCCCTGGGCCTCCTTGCCATCCATATTCTGCTTTTCAAAGAAATCAGGATTTTCGGTCTTGTCTGGATTTTCAATATAGATGAGGACCTTGCCCAGCCAGCCGTTCACCCGCCAGATAGATGTGGTAGCCAAAGTTACTCCATAGCGCGGGGAAGGATCACCGCTTTGGTGATGTCCCGGACAAGCTGGTCAAACTTCCGCATTTCCTCATCGTAGCGGCGCTCATCAATGACGCCCAGCACATGGGCTTTCTGGGCGATCTGGTTGAGGTTGCCGCCGATCCGGTGAAGCTCCCGCATAAAGTCGTAGTAGGCGGGCGGCGGCGCGTCCTGGGGAACCAGGCCGTTCACCAGATGGCGCAGGTACGCCTCGCGGGAAAGGCCGCTGCGTTTTACTTTCTTGTTAAAGGCTTCCGCCTCTTTTTTGTCCAGCCAGAACTGGACGTGTACGTTGCGTTTTCTCATTCTTCTGAATCCTCCTTTTTGCCGATGCGGTTGATTTGAAGCAGGCACATAATCAGCACGCCGGCCACACTGCCCAGCAGAAATCCAATGGCAAAAAACAATCCTTCCATGAAAACCTCCATCCTTTCAAAAGGGGTATTAGGGGGCGTTCCCCCTAACAAGCGGCCTTTGTGGTATCACAAAGGCGATGCTTGCTGGTACAGCTACATTCCATTCCCCTGCGGGGAATCCGGGACAGTCGAAAAAAGAACTCATCGCTCGCCCCGGTCACGGGAATACCGCTTGGCATGGAACTCCACGCCGGTAAAATGGCTGGCGTCCAGAACGACCTCGCCGCGTTTCCATTGGTCCCTGGCAAACTGCTCGGCCTCCTCCCGGCTGTTTGCCGCCACTTTCATTTTCACCTCCAGCGTTTCCCGGATGGTAACATCATAATGGTTCATCGCTCACGCTCCTCTCTAAAAATGGGCAACAAAAAAGAGCGTCCATTTTCAGAACGCTCTCCAAAAAAGATATTCGTTTTTACCGCGCCTTCTCCTGTTTCAGATGACGGGTGGGAATTGCCAGCAGTTTACGCACCCGGCCCTCCAAATGCTTCTCAATGGCCTGTAGATGTTCTTCCGGCAGGCCCAGGCTTTCGTGGCGCTTGAACCGGAACCCGATCATGCGGCGAAGCTGCTCTTTCTGCTTTGGCCCCATGACTTCCGCACACACTTCCTCATAGGAGATGTTGTAGGGATTAGAACGGGTTTTTGCATACTCGTCCAGATTTGCATAATCTTCCTTGCCGGCATAGCAGAACAGGGACAGCCCGTTGTCAAAAATGGGGGCGGGCGCGATGATGCTGCCGCTGTGGTTATCCCGCAGGACGCCAAAGTTTCCAAAGTGGCGGTCCTCATTGTAGATCAGGGCGTCAAACACCAGCATACTGCGGATTTGCTCGGAAAACTCCGGCCCCAGCTTGTCGTAGTAGGCAAGGCAGGCGGCAATGCCCCCGGTTCGGACAATGCGCCCGATGGGGATATAGGCCGTGTCGATGTTGGTAAACAGGGCGCACTTAGAGGCGGTAATGCCTTTCCAGTTCTCCAGGTCATAATGCACGGCGTTCAGACGCATGGTTTCCGCAATCTGCGAAGCATAATACTCGCAGTACGGTTCCCGGCCCGTATTGGACGCGCCGGTCGTGCCGCCCTTGTAGAGATAAATCCCATCGTGCTCCACATAGCGCCACGCCTTGGGCAGCATACCGCCTGTGGTCAGCTCCGGGGATGTGGTAAACGCCTGCCGGCTCCCGCCTGCGCCGGTATAGGCCACCAGCGCCAGTATCTCGGAAAAGCGATTTTCGTAAAGATTGTATTGGGAGAATTTCCCCTCAAATCCTTCCGGCACCACCCAATAGCTGTCGTTCAGCGACAGCCCCTTGCACACGTCGATGATTCCCTTGGTGTCGTTGTGACTAAGGCCAAGGGTTTTCAAAATCTCGTCCACAAAGGCGCGGTTTTTGGGGATAACCCGCCGCTCCAGCCAATGAATGACGCCCTCGCCGGTGCGCTCCATATCCAAAGGCAGCAAATGGGCCTGCTCCTCGTTGGTGTATAAGATTTCAGCCACAAGGCCGGACAAGCCCTGCTTTTCCATGGAAAAGCGCATTAGCTCCGTATCATAAATGCGGAGACTGTAAACATTACTCATAGGCTCCTCCTTGTCGTTCAGTTCCAGTGAAACATCCTTTCCCAGCGCCGAGGCGATTTTTAAGATCATATCAAGCGTGGGGTTCTGTGTCCCACTTTCCAGGCGGTTAATGCCGGAACGCTGGATTCCCAGCCGTCTGGCCAGCTCTGCCTGGGAAATGCCCTGTTCCAGACGGGCCTCCACAAGCTGGGATATGATTTTCTGCCGTTTGCGCAATTCGTCCATACTCTCACCTCACTGCTTTAATGTTAACATATATGATAACAATTTGCAAGAGGGAGAATCTGTCGAAGCTGCAAAACTGGCAACTCACCGCTCCGGCTCTTTGCTGTGGCTGCCCCGAATGGGAATCCCCAGCCGGTGGCACAGAAAATCATTCACATCCTTTCCACGGGGCGGCGGTTTGTTCTCCACACGGTAGCCCTCCGGCATGACAGCCATGATTGCCTTGGCCGCCAGCCGGCCAGCCGTGTCATTGTCCAAATGGAGATAGACGGTTTTCACATGGGGGTGGTCATCCAAAAATCGGGTGAGGGCCACCGGCAGCTTGCTTTCCTCCATCTTTTTCTTCGGCTGGTACACCCCGGCCAGGGACAGCAGATTGTGCCGCCGCCAGTCAATCCCGTCCAGCTTGCAAAGCGTGGCGTAGGACATGACATCAATGGCGCACTCGCACAGATGGACCGCTGGATTTTCCACGCAGGCGGGCAGGGCAAAGGAAAAGTGCTTATCACTGCCGCTTAAATCCCCGTGGAACCGGGCTTCACTGATTCCCCGCAGGCAGCCGAACCGCGCCTTGCCATCCTTGTCAAAACCCACGAAAACCACGTTGCTGTGGCCTTTGTTCCGGCTCTCATAAATCCGCCCGGTCTGAACGCAGTAGTCCAAAATCTCCTGGTCAATACCCCGGCCTTTGAGGTAGGCCATCATTGCCCGGTTGTCTGGGGCGGCCTGGGGCAGAAGCAGGTGCTTGAGCTTTTCCTCTTTCGGCGCTGGCACAAAGGAAGGCGGCGGGATAGCAGCGCTGCCGGCAACGGCCTCCATAGCCTCCATAAAAGAGCAGCCCTTGACTTTGATGAGGTAGTCCAGCGCACTGTAACCGCCGATCCCACGGGAAAACCAGCACCATTTGCCGTTGGAAATCCGCAGGCTGTCATGGGTCTTGGTACAGTAGACGTTGCCGGACACATGGACCAGCTCCTGGGGTTCGCAGGTCTGCAGGTAGGTGAGCAAGTCCACCTGCCTTGCCCGTTCGATGGCTTCTGAATCGTAAAAAGACATAAAAAAATACAGCCCCCTTTACATAGCCGTAGATTAGCCGCCCCATGTGGGGTAGCTGACTATGTAAAGGGGGCTGTACTCTTTTCAGATATGGAAAAAGCCGACTGGATTGCTCCAATCGACCCTTTTCTGCATATACTTTTGCGATTTATATGCAGATATGAATGGGGAATGTGCAGTTTTGGACGTCAGTTTTAAGCCATAGCCAAAAACTCCAAGAATATCAATAGTTTTTACTTGCAATCCGTAAAAACTTATTTTCTACAAAACCTTTTTTGGTTCGAATGAATTTTGGTATGTAAAAGCGGCATGGATTTCTCCATGCCGCCTAAAGAGCTATTCCGTTTTGAAAGCGCCGATTTTCTTCAGATAGGCAAATCCGTCTGCATGGCCCCGGAAGTAGATGTGTTCCCGTTCCATATTATCGGCCCGCATATACAGCCGGATAAATTCCTTCCAGGCTTCATGCTCCTCAGCAGTAAAAGAAAGTTCTCCCTTGCCCTCCAGCAGAGCGCCAATCACAGGATTTTGGCGTTTCAGTTCTTCCATCTGGGCCTTTAACTTGGCATATTCCGGGCTGGCAGCCGCCAAATCCATCACAATGTCGCTGTCGATTTCAGAAAACTGCTCGGAAATGCGCTCCGGGAGCAGGCAGTAGCTATCGTCCATCTATCATCACCCCTTGTTACGATTTTTATTATACTATACCTGCCCCGCAGCGCAATGGCAAATGTGCGATCACCTTTCTTTCTGCGCTTTGGCTTTCTGTTTGGCTTCGGCGGCCTTGGCCTGTTCCTGGACGGTATCCCAAACATTTTCCATGTGGGATGTTTCTTTATTTTCCCACCGCTCAAAAATCTGCTTCAGGGGCTTGCCGGATTTCAGCAGCGCCCTGGCCTGGCTGTCCTCCAAATCGTTGTACTCTAACGACATCAGAATGTCCTCCCGCACCGTGTACTCGTAGGCGTGGTTCAGAATCTCAGCCGGCGGCTGGGAAAGCAGCCAATCCCGGAACTGTTCCTGTTCCGCGAACATTTTTTCATAGAGCCTAGTATTCAATTCTTCGTTGGTCATCGTATCCTCCTTTACCGTGCCAGCTCCGCAACCCTCCGGGCAGGCACATCCTCGCCCTCATCCGGGGTATCGTCCAGCAGAGTCTTGTCCTTCTCATCCATGTTGAGCAGAATATTCAGCTCTTTCAAACGGGCTGTTTTCTCCACCAGCTCCTCCTCGCGGGCAAATGGGGCAGCCAGTTCGGTGCGGGCGTTTTCAAGCTGGGTCTTGGTTTCCTCCAGGCTGTTCTGCTCGGCCTGCAGGCTGCCTGCAAGGTTTTCCAGAGCGTTGTCCAGGCGGGTGATATTGCCGAACACATCTGCGCCCAGCGTCACCGTATGGGAAAGAGTGCCTTTGAGTGTGATCCGATACTCGTTGCTCCTGCCATCATAGGCCAGCACCATGGAAAAGCCCCGGTACTGCCCCAAAAGAACAGCGTCGGAACCAGTCATGCGGGTGCAAACGTCAATGATAGCCTTGCCTGCGTCCTCTTTTTCGGTGTAGTGTTTGCCATCCACCTCCATGCCGCAGAAGCCCTCCTGAGCCTTGGGGTGGGCCGCCGCCAGCGCCACATCCTGCTCATAACCTTCGATCCGTTCCGTGAGCCGGGTGATTTCCTCCGGGTACTTGCGGTACACCAGCTCCTCCAGCGCATATACCTGGTTCAAGTGGCTGGCTTTCAGCATATTCAGCCGCGCCACCTCCATATCCAGGTTGCACTTCTCGATAATTAACGGATTGCCGGTGGCCAGCGCCTTGATCTCCGAATAGCTCAGGGCGGTTTCATCCACATCATCCGCCACACGGACGGGGGCCTTGCTGGTCATGATCTGGGCGATAAACTTCTGCTTGTTCTCCACGAGCTGGTAGAGGTAAGCGTCAAAAGTGCCTTCCGTTACATACCGATAGATTTCCACCTCCTCATTTTCATTGCCCTGGCGGACGATACGCCCCAGCCGCTGCTGCAGATCAGAGGGCCGCCAGGGGCAGTCTAAATCATGCAGGGCAATCAAGCGGTCCTGCACATTGGTGCCTGCGCCCATTTTGGCCGTGGACCCCAGCAGCACCCGCACCTGCCCGGCGCGCACTTTGGAAAACAGTTCCTTCTTTTTGGCTTCGCTGTCTGCCGTGTGGATAAAGGCGATTTCCTCCTCCGGGATTCCGGCGTCCATCAGTTTCTTTTTTAGGTCGTCATAAACACTGAAAGAGCCGGTCGCAGGGGTCCCCGCGAAGTCGTCAGACTTTGTGGGGAGAGGAGGAGCGGCGGAGTGGGCGGACGTCGGACGCACGCGTTCGACGGAGCTTAGCGAAGCCCGCGACGACGAAGGTGTGGACAGGTCGCAGAACACAAGCTGTGCAGAGCGTTTTTCTTTGGTCTGTTCCCAGATGCGAAACACATTCCGGGCGCAGACAGCCACCTTGCCATTGGGGTCATCCGGGGCCAGAGGCTGAATCAGCCGCATATCCAACGCCAGTTTTCTTCCATCGTTGGTAATGCGCAGCATATTGTCCACATGAGGATCAACACCGCCGCCGCGAATCTTCTCAGCCCGTTCCGCCAGCCCCTTTATCATCTCCTTCTGAAGCTCCGAGGGCTGGATTACTTCCGTGTGGAAGTTGGCCTTGGGCACGGGGAGTTTGAGCATATCCGCTGTTTGGATGTCAGCCACCTCCTTGAAAGCAGCCATCAGCTCCGGCAGGTTATAAAACTTGGCAAACCTGGTTTTAGCACGGTAGCCGGTGCCCTCGGGAACGAGTTTGTCAAGATGATTTTTGTAAGTTTTCTAAATTCAAATATTTATCCGCTGAAAAATCTCCCAACATCTCGTGTCTGCATATCTCTTGAAACACCGTATTCAAAGGCTTCTTCGCACTTTCCGATTGCTTCACATTGACAATAAAAGTTGTTTTGCCTATTCGTGTTGTATAAGATAAAGTATTCTCTTTCATATAATCATTTTCTCCTTTTCATAAATTGATTGTGGGGCATTCCGTTTGGAACACCCCACAAATACAGCCTGTTTCATCGGAACATATCAAGAAGTCATTAAGTCGTGAGTATAATGGAAATGGTTATCTTTCCATACCACGCTTGTTTCTTCGAGCCTTGATACGCTCCTGTCGTTCTTTTTCCCTTGCTTCTTTTTCGGCTCGTTCCTGTGCTTCCTTAAAAGAAAAAAGTTGCTTCACTTTTTCGGTAAAAAGTTTAGCAACTTCGGGGAAATGCTCCAACGCTTGAAGAAAAGGTCTGCACTTTTCTTTCAGTTCGTTGTATTTAGTTTTCATTCTCTCCAATGCGTTTGCACTGTCCATATACTTCTGTCGGTAAAAATTTGCACTCTGCTCAAATTTTTTGATTTCCGCACGACTGGTAATACCCTCTTTGGCAAGGGCAGTAAGCTCAGAATAGTCCTTTTGGGAAATTGCCATTTTGCCTGTGAATGTTTTCTGTCCCATACTGTCAATCTCGTTTAAGGTTTTGGAGATATGACGGGCAGGCTCATACTTGACCTGTTCCTTTTGAATACGCTTCTGCAACTTCTCCAATCGCTCTTTGTCCTGTTGGATTTGATATTGCAGGGAAGTCAAATGCTCTGCTGTACTTCCGTATTCGCCACGCTGAAAGCCTTTGAAGCCTTGCTCCGTCATATGGTTAAACAATTCATCTTGCAGAATACTGTATGAAGCTCGGAACATCGGTTTTCCGTTCTTTCTGAGAAGCGGATTGCCTTTTTCGTCGGTCAGCGGAATATCCGATTTCCATTTCTTTGAATGGCTTATCTGATTAACCACTTCCTTGACCGTTCCTCGCAGTTCGGGGTCTTTGCAACGCTTACTCCATAGGATTTCTTTCTCCACCACAGGCAACACCATAGCGTGCAGATGATAATGGTAAACCTCTTTTCCGAGTTCCTCAGTAGCAGCCACATTGATTTCGTCAGCGTGCATTACAGCCGATATGATATTGTCAGCGCCGAATTTTTCTTCAATGAAATGGAACGCTTCTTCATAAAACTGCTTTGCGTATTCGTAGCCACCGTTACGCTCAAAGTACATTGTGTTCACATCAATCACAATCTCGTTAAAGAGTGTAGCATCTTTTCTCAACCCACGGAGCGACACCAGCCCGTCGGTTTCCATCTGCTTTAATTGTTCCATATAGGTCGGGGCAAAAGGCTTTTTGAAATGCACATTATAGGGTATTCGTTCCTCAATCACATTCATATTTTCATAGGTTTCATTCTTGCGTTCGTTGTGCCTTTCCGCCTTGCTCACATCAGAAGCGGTGTACTTTTTTACCCTTGCACAACTCATATCTGCCTTGTTGGTTTTTGCCATTTTGCTCTCCTTTCTCAGCAGGGGGCGAAGCCATTACACAACATTCTTTGAATGTGTGTAACCCACTATGACACTTTCAGACTTCGTC
>ERZ825670.2896-NODE-2896-length-15444-cov-3.682890_pt1 | contig 15444 bp, 10 predicted proteins | sample MGYA00519929_ERZ825670 | MGnify/ENA primary metagenome ERZ825670 (study PRJEB31778, sample SAMEA3449207) | human gut metagenome | biome: human gut; feature: human-associated habitat; material: faeces | place: United Kingdom | collected 2010/2012 ...
GAATCTGATCTTCGTCGATTTCGGGGATATGTTCCAGTACCAGCGGCTTATAGCTGCCGTTGGTGACGACCAGAAAGTTTTCGGGCGGGACGATTTTGGCGAAACGCTCGTAGGTGTGCCTGATGAAGCTTTTGCCTGTCCCCAGCATGTCGAGAAACTGTTTGGGCATCGTGCGGCGGCTGATCGGCCAGAACCGGCTTCCGATCCCGCCGGCCATGATGATGCAGTAGCGGTTGTTGTCCATAAAAGTCGAAGGCGAGATTTATTATTACAATGATAAGGCATTTTCTCCGGATTGCCAAACCTTTCGGCGTCCTCCGGCCTCATGGGAAAAAAGGCGTTGAGGCGGACGAGCGCCCGCGAGTCCTCGCTTTTCGGCAGCACGGGGCGGCCCGCTGCGTTCGGCGCGGCGAAACGGATTGGATTTTGAAATTTAATTTCTATCTTCGCATATTCGCCCTGAGGAACTTCCGTCCGGAAACTGTCCGCGAGCTGCGCGGTTTGCTCGGCGAGCTTCGCTCCTCCGTTTCGGGACCGGTCTGCGGACGCTAACATCGGATGACCGTATGAAATTGAGACTGTTTACTTTCCCCAATATTCTGACCCTTTGCAATCTGCTTTCGGGTTGCGCGGCCGTGATCTTCGCTCTCTGCATCAACGACCTCGAGCAGGCTTTCTGGTGCGTGCTGGTCGCTGCCGTATTCGATTTTCTGGACGGATTCGCCGCCCGCCTGATGGAGGTTTCGTCGCCGGTCGGCAAGGAACTCGATTCGCTGGCCGACATGATCAGTTTCGGTCTGGCGCCCGCCAGCATTCTCTATTCGATTTATGTGGCGACGGGAGGAGACGAGCTGTCGGGCTTTGCCGTGTTCATTCTGGTCGCTTTTTCGGCTCTGCGGCTGGCGAAGTTCAATCTCGACGAGCGTCAGGCTACCGAGTTCATCGGACTTCCTACGCCGGCTTGCGCGATGTTTTTCGCTTCGGTGGGGTACATCATGCAGCAGAACGCTGCCGCGGCGCCTCCGGTCGCAGCTATTGTCGCCTCCGTCGTTTTCTCGCTGCTGCTGATCAGTCCGATACCTATGTTCGCTCTGAAGTTCAAGCATTTCGATTTCGCGGGCAACGAGCTCCGCTCTATCTTTCTGGGTATTTCGCTCGTGTTGCTGGGACTCTATCAGGTCCGTGCCCTGCCGTTCATCATTCTCGCCTATATTCTGGTTTCGATCGTACGCTTTCTGATCCGTCGCGGTAAAAGTCCTAAAATCAGCGCATAGTGGCTCTGTCTGTTGCATATGTAATATTTTTGCTACCTTTGCCGTTACTTTGTGAAATTGCCGTAGCTGATGTCCCTGAGTTTGAGAAGGCGGGTCGTGAAATGGTCGTTCGGAACGATTCTTGTTCTGAGTGCCTCTGTCGTATCCGCCCAAAGGCCTCTCAATATGAACGACTACGATCTCAGGAACCAGTACGGGACCATGCCGGGTCTGAACGACCAGAATCCTAATCAGATACAGTACGGAAACATAGGAGGAGTAGTCGATAACAACGCTCCTCAGGAGGCCGATACGACCCAGAAGCCGCCGAAGATACGCAAGCCGCTGGAGTCCTATTTCTTCGACGATTCGACTCGCTCGCGACAGAGCTTCGCATGGAGGGTCAATCTCGAACGGAACGACGTCGCGATCATCGAGGTCGACACGGCGCTCAACGGTTTCCAAAACGATTATCCGTTTTTGCAGAACAACGTGGGCTCGGCTATGCTGGGCAATATGGGCGGCGCTTCGGTTCCGCTCGATTTCTTTCTGAGACCCCAATATAGCGACTTTACGTTCGCTCAGGCTTTCGACGCTTATCTGATGACCCCCGAGCGGGCGCGGTTCTTCAATGTCAAAAAGCCGTTCACCCACCTTTCCTATTTCATGTCGGGCGCTACGCAGCATCTGGAAGAGGGCCTGTGGGTCACGCATGCCCAGAACGTTTCGCCCTCGACGGGTTTCAATCTGGACTACAAGAGCCGGGGAACGCGCGGCCAGTACGAATGGCAGGGCGCGAGGGAGAAAAATCTTTCGCTCGCCTTTTCGCATACGGGCAAGAAATACAGCGTTCATGCGGGTTACATCTATAACATGGGAAACCTGAAGGAGAACGGAGGTATCCTGCGCGACCGCGATATAACCGATACGGTATTCGAGCGTCCCGAGTTGCTCGACGTTCGGCTCAACGATGCCCGGAATCTGTTCAAGAACAATACGTTCTATGTCGTCCAGTCGTATGGCGTGCCGCTGCGCCAACTGACCGACGAGGATTTCTCGATCGCCCGGAATTCGACGATCTTCTTCGGTTATTCGTTCCTGTACAGTCGCTTTTATAAAAGGTATACCGATACGAAAGCGGAAAGCGGCGATTTCTACGAAAACTGGTATGTCAGTCCCGAACGGTCGTACGACTCGATTTTCGAGAGCCTGCTTTCCAACCGCTTGTTCGTGCAGATTCAGCCGTGGGACCGGGACGGAGCCGTCGGCGTGATCAACGCCGGGATCGGGAACGACGCCCACCATTACTACCAGTTCCGCTTGCAGGACTACATGGGTTCGAACGAGGGAGCGAATCGCAACAGCACCTATGTCTACGGTTCCATAGAGGGAAACGTGAAAAGATATCTGGATTGGAACGCCGACGTGAAATTCCACCTGTTCGGCTACCGGAGGCAGGACCTTTCGGTGGGAGGCGACGTGGCGTTCAAGGTATATGTGAGAGGACGACCCATGACGCTGAAAGGTAGTCTCAGGCACGAAATTCGTACGCCGGGCTACTGGACGGAAAGTTATTTCTCTAACCACTTCGTGTGGAGCAACTCTTTCTCCAAAGAGTCTGAAACCCGTTTTTCGGTCACGTTCTCGGCTCCTCAGATCGGGCTCGAGCTCGGCGGCTACCAAAGCCTGCTGGGCGACCGTATCTATTACGGCGCCGATCAGTTGCCGGCCCAGTACGGCGGAACCGTGACCGTTTCGGGCTTGTATGCGCAAAAGGATTTCCGCTTCGGCGGACTCCACCTGAATCACAGGGTATTGTATCAGTATAGTTCAGCCGAGGAGGTTGTGCCTGTGCCTGCGATCAGTGCGTATCTCAGTTATTACTTCGAGTTCAACGTCGTGAAGAACGTGTTGCGGCTCCAGCTCGGGCTGGACGGCCGCTACAACACGTCGTACTATGCCTTCGGGTATAATCCGGCGACGGCGCAGTTCTACAACCAGCGCGAGAAGAAACTGGGAAACTATCCGATGATCGACGTGTTTGCCGCGGCCAAGTGGAAACGCATGCGGATACTGATCAAGATGCAGCATCTCAACGAGAACATGTTCGGGGACCGGAACTACTTCACGGTTCTCCACTACCCGCAGAATCCGCGGATGTTCAAGCTGGGGGTCTCCTGGAGCTTCTACGACTGATCGGAAAAGCTGCCCGCGAACTTCAATCGTATGATCCAGAATCATTGTGTATCGATCAAACAAGCACCCGTTCTTTTTTTCAGTTCGTTTCTCTTGGCCGCCTGCGGCGAGCCGCAGCCCCGGACGAGCGTCCGCGAGAAGGGCCGGCTGACCGTCGTCATGGATGAGCCTTTGCCGGGGTATTTCGTGTTCGGCGGCGAAAGCTACGGCTATCAGTACGACCTCTTCAAGGCCTTTGCCGATCATCTGGGCGTCGAGCTGCAGGTCGTGCGGAGCGAGCGCCCTTCCGAGTACGACGCCATGCTGGCCGACGGTCGGGCGGATATCGTGACCGCGCTTTCGGACCATGCGGCGGAGATCGCCTCGGCCTCGGCCATCCCCATTTATCATACGTCCTATGTTCTGCTCGCGGGCAAGAGGAAAGCGGACGAGATTCGGAAGAAGAAGCGTTTCGAGCTGATTCCTTGCATCCGCGAGGGAAAAGTATTGATTTCTTCCGGCTTCAAGAGCACCCGGGCGTACAGCATGCTGCTCGACTCGCTTTCCCGCACGGCCGAAGTATACGTTTCGTCGCGCAATAGCTTCGAGTTGATCGGCGCGCTGGGCGACGGCCGATACGACTATCTGATCTGCGAAATGAGCGAGGCGCAGCTCGGGTGCGCGTTTCAGAAGAACGTCGCGCAAATCTACCGGTTTGCCGAGCCGGTGGCGCTCAGCGCCGTCGTATCGCCGCAGGATACTTCGCTGCGGAGCGACTTCGAGGCATGGCTCTCGCATTTCCGCAACAGCGGGGAGTATGCGATGCTCAACTATCTTTATTTCGAGAAAGGGATCGTCCGTCAGATGTTGGGGCGCGGTCTGAGCGCCGCCCGGGGCGGAGGAATATCCGTGTACGACGAGCTTTTCAAGGAGGTGTGCGAGCGGGAGGGATACGACTGGCGTCTGATGTCCGCCATCGCTTACAGCGAGTCCCGGTTCAATCCGATGCTCGTCTCGAGCAAGGGGGCCTGCGGACTGATGCAGGTGATGCCCCGCGTCGCCCGTCAGCTCGGCTTCAAGGGCAGCGTGATGGACCCTGCCAGCAATATCCTGCTGGCGGCCAAGGTGCTCGGCAAGATCGAGAAATCGCTCGACTTCGGCCCTTCCGCTTCGGAGATGGACCGTCTTCGGATCGTACTGGCATGCTATAACGGCGGAATCGGTCACGTGATCGACGCCCGGAATCTCGCCCGGAAGTACGGGGGCGACCCCGACTCGTGGACCGACGTCTCGCATTACCTGACGCTGAAGTCCGATCCGGCCTATGCCGAGGACGAGATCGTCCGTCACGGGCGGTTCGTAGGGCGCCAGACGCTGGCCTTCGTCGACGGCGTGATCGATCGTTACAAAACTTATTGTTCGAGTGTCGGACGATAAGAGTGTCCGGCTGTGGATATGGAGAGCGCCGTGCCCGGAGCGGGTGCGGCGCTCTTGCTTTACGCCCGGGGAGAGTTCGTGCGGGCAGGGGCGGAATCTTCTTCCCGGTGCGGGCGGCAGGGGGCGTTCGGCGCTGTCTTCTCCGCTCGTCTTGTTCCGACTGCAGGTCTGCGTGCGGGTCTTTGGAAATTTCGGGGCTGGCTACTCCTTCGCCTTTCCCGTTCCGTAGACGTACCAGTAAAGCCCTCCGACGAAGACGGCTCCTCCCGCGATGTTGCCGAGCGTGGCCGGAATCAGGTTCCTCCCGATGAACTCGCCCCAGCCGACTTCGGCCCCCTGCATCATGCCCAGCGGAATGAAGAACATGTTGGCGATGCTGTGTTCGTAGCCGATCGCGACGAAGCACATGACGGGAAACCACAGGCCGAGGATTTTGCCGGCCGCGCCGCGCGAGCACATGCCGAGCCACACGGCCAGACATACGAGCCAGTTTGCGCCGATACCTTTCAGCAGTACGACGTGCCACGGCATGGATACTTTGGCCAGAGCGATGTTCCGGATCGCTTCGTTCCACGGCTCCGAGGCCGCGACTCCGGTCAGGTAGACGAAAAAGTAGGCGAACAGCAGCGCGCCGGCGAAATTGCCGAGATAGACGAGCGCCCAGTTGCGTGCGACGGCTTTCCACGGATACCGGCGGCCGAGCGCTCCCGGAATCAGGACGGCGTTGTTGCCCGTGAACAGCTCCGCTCCGGCCAGAACGACCAGAATCAGCCCGAGCGGAAACATGGCGCCCGAGAGCAGCTTTTGCAAACCCGGATTGCCGGCGGCCGCTTGTGCGAAGCCGTAGCCGACGAGCAGCGACAGCGTGCCGCCCATGGCGATGTAGGCTCCGGCCAGCGCGGCCAGTACGAGCGTTTTGCGCGTTCCGAGCTTCGTTTTGGTCAGGGCGGCCTGTTCGGCGGCGGCCAGTGTTTCGGCAGAAGACAAGGTTTCCTTCATGATTGGGTGGCGATTGGTATATATGTGCCGGGCCCGATGCCCGTCATGCAAAAGTAGTCGTTCGGGACTTTCGGAGGGTCGTTCCGGCCCGCCAGTTATCAACAACTTGCCGTCAAGGCGGGCGTCGGCCGCTCGACGGGACGAAGCCGGGACGACCTCCTTTCTGCGGCAGGGAATGTTCCGTCGATTCAGGCAGAGCCGACGGCCTGTTCGAACGCGAAACGTCTGTCCGAGAAGAAAAAAGACGATCCGCGCTTTGTTAAATCGCCAAAAAGAACTATTTTTGCACCCTGCTTACGCTATTGTAGGTTGTGTATAACTTTAAATTTTTTCAAAATGCCTGTAAAAATCAGATTAGCACGTCGCGGTAAGAAGGGCTATCCTTTCTACCATATCGTCGTTGCAGACAGCAGGGCGCCACGAGATGGTAAGTTCATCGAGAACATCGGGTCGTATAACCCGAACACCAATCCTGCCACAATCAACCTGGACTTCGAGAAAGCTCTGGACTGGTTGCAGAAAGGCGCTCAACCTACCGACACCTGTCGGGCCATCCTTTCCTATAAAGGGGTGCTGATGAAGAAACACTTGCTCGGCGGGGTAAGCAAGGGCGCTTTCACGCAGGAAGTCGCCGAGGCGAAGTTCGCCCAGTGGCTCGAGCAGAAGGCCGGCAAGATTTCCGCCAAGGAATCGAAGCTTTCGAGCGACAAGGCCGCTGCCGTTAAGGCCCGTTTGGAGGAAGAGAAGAAAGTGAAGGAGGCCAAGGAGAAGGCTCTCGAGGCCAAGCGGGCCGAAGCCGCTGCCGCGCAGGCCGCCGCCGAGGCCGAGGCTGCTGCCGAGGAAGCCGCTTCGCAGGAGGAGGCCCCTGCTGCGGAGGAGCCCGCCGCCGAGGCTTAGTCCGACCCGAGGCCATGTCGGGAAATGCCAGCGTAGCCGTCGCCCGCGTGTCGAAGTCTTTCGGCTCGGAAGGGGAGTTGCTGGTAAGCCTGTTCGATACGTTTCCCGACGATTTTGATTTGAGGGAGCCGCTGTTCGTCGAGATCGACCGACTGGCGGTCCCTCTTTTTTGCGACCGTTTCGAGCGTCGCGGGCGCAGCGGAGCGCTGGTCGTCTTCGCCGATTTTTACAGCGAGCGCCGCACGGCCGAGCTGATCGGCCGGGAGCTTTTCCTATGCGGCGGACGACTGGCGGACGGCGAGGAACCGCCCGGCGACGGGCTCGTCTATTTGGAGGACCTCGTAGGACTCGAGGCTTCGGTCGGCGATGCGTACGGCGGAGTCATCGAAGAGTTCATCGACGGCGAGAATCCGCTGTTTCTGCTCCGGATCGACGGCCGGGAAATCTATGTGCCGGCCGTCGACGAGTTTATCGTGGAGACCGATCTGGAAAACGGAGTGATCCGTTTCGACCTGCCCGACGGACTGATCGATCTGAACGATTGACCGCTTGGGACTGTTCGATGTTTCCGGGTTCGGCGATATGCCGTAGCAGGGATGTGCGGTGCTTGTCTGTCGATCTGCGTCGAAATTTTTAGATACCCCCTTGACTTTTCAGGGCTTATGTTTTTGAAAAATGGATAATTCGGGGGGTACTCCCCTTTCTTGGAATACCTTGTGTCGTTTTTTGCGGATAAAAAGAGCGAAAAATCGGACGAATAACCGCATCTTGGAATATTTTTTCGGATAAAAAATTAACAATTCCGTAAATTATTGTTACCTTGCGCAGGATCGCAGAATATGTTGATTGATAATTTGTTAGGAAAACGTCTCGGAATGTGATAAATGTTCTGCGATGTGGGCGTTGTGCTGTCGAATCGTAATGATCGGCGAAGTTTTTCGGACGGAATTATAATCATGGCAGGACTTGCTGTCGGGATATCCGTGCCGGAAAAAGGCGGTAACAGAAGAGGGGAGGTTATCCTGGGGGGGGAGAGATTGAGGTAAAAAATGGAAGGAAAATACTATTGGTTCTAAACAATTAATTTATGAAAAAATCTTTACTGTTATTAATCGTTTTTAGTTTTAGCTTCTGTGCCCTTTGGGCCCAGACTAAGATTAGCGGTATCGTGACCGACGCGGGGAACGGGGCGCCCATAGGCTATGCTACCGTTGCCGTGAAGGGAACGGCGGTCGGCGTCACGACCGATGCGAAAGGCGCATATACGATTCCCATTCCGAAAGGGACGCAGAACGCTACGCTGGTATTCAGCTACGTCGGCTACGACCCGCAGGAGGTCGCCGTGGGCAATCGCACGAAAATCGATATAGCGTTAAAGAGCTCATCCGTAGATATCGACGAGGTCGTCGTCACCGGTTATCAAAACCTCAAGAAGCAGACCTTTACCGGTTCGTCGGTCAAGCTGAACGCGTCCGATCTGAACGTGGCCGGTACGTCGGACATCAGCCGTATGCTGGAAGGCAAGGCGGCCGGCGTATCGGTGCAGAACGTGTCGGGTACGTTCGGTGCTGCGCCCAAGGTGCGTATTCGCGGCGTCGCGTCGATCACCGGTGACAACAAGCCGCTGTGGGTCGTCGACGGCGTGGTGCTGGAGGATATGGTGAACGTGTCGAACGACCAGCTCTCGAGCGGCGACCCGACGACGCTGCTGGGCTCTTCGGTGGCGGGCATCAATGCCGAGGACATCGAGACGTTCGACATTCTGAAGGATGCCGCCGCTACGGCCATGTACGGCGCCCGCGCGATGAACGGCGTGATCGTCATCACGACCAAGCGGGGCAAGAGTACGCAGCTCGGCGAGCCGATCGTCCGCTACCACGGCGACTTCACGATCCGCACGAAGCCCTCGTACGATCAGTACAATATCATGAACTCGTTCGACCAGATGTCCGTCAATGCCGAAATGGAACGCAAGGGGTTGCTCACCTCGCAGATCGTCAATCAGTCTTCGTCCGGTATGTACGGCATCATGTGGAATTTGATTCATTCCTATGATGGTCAATTCGGTTTGGAAAATACGAAAGATGCCCGCGAGGCATTCCTTTATAAATATGCTTTCGCCAATACGGATTGGTTCGACCTGCTGTTCCGCAATTCGCTGATCCAGAACCACAGCGTCAGCATCTCGGCCGGTACGGAGAAGTCGAAGACCTATGCTTCGGTAGGCTTCATGAACGATGCGGGCTGGACGGTGGCCAACGATAAGGTGGACCGCTACACGATGTCGTTCCGCAACGACTACACGATCAGCAAGAAGGTGTCGACCGCCTTCGCCGTCAACGGAATGTACCGCAGTCAGGATACTCCCGGTACGTTCGGCCGTCAGGCCGACGTCGTGACCGGCGAGTACAACCGCGATTTCGATATCAACCCGTTCAGCTATGCGCTCAACACGAGCCGCGCGCTGCGTCCTTACGACGAGAACGGCAACCTGGAGTATACGACGCTGAACTACGCTCCGTTCAATATCTTCGACGAGCTGAAGTACAACCGCATTCACATCGACGTAGCCGACCTGAGGTTGCAGGGCGAGCTGAACTATCAGATCATCAAGGGGCTGAAGTATAGCTTCATCGGAGCTTTGCGCTACGTGAAGACCGATACCGAGCACCGGGTGCACGAGAAGTCCAATGCGGCCAATGCCTATCGGGCCGCCGGCAACTCGACGATCCGCGAAATGAATCCCTATCTGTACCGCGACCCGAACGATCCGTCGGCCGAGCCGGTGGTCGTGTTGCCCTACGGCGGTTTCTACAACCGCGACGAAATGTCGATGAGGGCCTATGACGTGCGTAACTCGCTTTCGTACAACAAGGTGTTCGACAACGGCGTCCGGACGCAGGAGCTCAATGTGCTGGGCGGCGTGCAGGCCAAGTTCGCCGACCGCCACTTCAACTCGAACAGCGGTTACGGCTATCAGTATGATTACGGCGGAGTGGTAGCGATCGATCCGAAGCTGTTCGAGATGCTGATCGCTCGTCAGTTCCCTTATTATAGTATGACGCAGACATACGACCGTCAGGCCGCTTTCTATGCGAATGCCGACTATACCTACGACCGTCGCTATTCGGTTTCGGCTACGTTCCGCTACGACGGAAACAACGGCCTGGGAAGTTCGAGCTCGGCCCGCTGGTTGCCTACGTGGAACCTGGGAGCCCGCTGGAACATCGCTAACGAGAAGTTCATGGAGAATGCCGAGAAGGTGGACGTGATGGGCCTGCGCCTGAGCTACGGTCTGTCGGCCAATACGGGTCTGGCGACCAACTCGAGCGTGGTGTATCGCTACAACGAGGTGTATCGCCCGGGAAATACCGAGAACGGCATGGTGATCGAGGAGCTCGAGAACAAGGACCTGACGTGGGAGAAGAACTATCAGTTCAACGTCGGCTACGACCTGACGATGTTCGACGGTCGGCTGAACTTCAGCTTGGACTACTATAACCGTCAGAGTTTCGACCTGATCAACCTGATCAAGGTGTCGGGTATCGGCGGCAACATGTGGAAATACGCCAATTACTGCGACCTGAGCGCTTACGGCTTCGACGTGACGTTGGGCGGTACGATCATCCGGACCAAGGACTGGAGCTGGACGGCCAACCTGACTTTCGGTTACTCGCACAACGAGATCAAGAATGCGAAGAACGAACCTCAGGTTTGGGATCTGGTCCGTCAGGAGGGCGGCAACAAGAACGGCTATCCGGTGCACAGCCTCTTCTCGATTCCGTTCGCCGGGCTCGATCCCGACAGCGGTATCCCGATGTTCTACGACCAGGACGGCAATCTGACGACCGATATTTACATGCAGGGTACCGAAACCGACTTCCTGAAGTACGAGGGTACGGTCGATCCGAAATACACCGGCGGTCTGAATACCACGGTCCGGTGGAAGAACCTGTCGATGAACCTGTTCTTCAGCTTCGCCGCAGGCAACGTGGTGCGTCTCGACCCGGTTTTCAGTGATACGTACAGCGATATCAACGCGCTTCCGAACGACTTCAAGAACCGGTGGGTAATGAGTGGCGATGAGAAGTATACGAACATTCCGGCGATCGCCGACCTGCAGACCGCGTCGATAGAACTGGGCAACGCCTATCCGTATAACAACTACAACTACTCGGACGTCCGGGTGGCCAAGGGCGATTTCATCCGCCTGAAGTCCATCTCGTTCGCTTACGACATGCCGTCGAGCTGGATCCGCAAGAGCCATTTCTTCAAGAGCGCCTCGATCCGCGTGACGGGCAAGGATCTTTGGTTGCTCTACTCTGACAAGAAGCTGCACGGTCAGGACCCCGAGTTCTACAACTCGGGCGGCGTGGCCATGCCTATTCAGCCTCAAGTCGTGTTCTCGCTCGATCTCGGGTTCTGACCCCCGAATGGAATTATTAATATAGAATAAAAAAGGAACCATATATGAAAAGGATTTTCAAACTCGCTTCGATTTTGGGTCTGGGTGGACTCGTCGCCGGTTGCAACAGTTTCCTCGACAAGGAGCCGGACAATCGCGCGTCGATCGACAACCTGGACAAGGTGAGCGCTCTGCTCGTCTCGGCCTATCCCAATCGGACGAACATGTCGCTGCTCGATCCGCGTTGCGACTATATCGTCGACATGGGCGCAACGCTCGACGGCTCGCAGCCTGCCGCTACGTTCGACTTCGTCGTCAGTGGCTTCATGTGGGACGAGTACACCCGTACGGAATCGAGCAACGACACCTACGAGCAATACTGGACGTCCGTTTACTAGGCCATTTCGGCAGCCAACCATGCGCTGGCGGCTATCGAGACGCTTCCTACCTCCGAGCAGGCGAACGCAGGCAAGCAGCGCGCCGAAGCCCTGATGACCCGGGCATACAATCATTTCACGCTGCTGACGATGTATGCCAACATGTTCGACTCGAAGTTCGCGGACGTGAACACCAATATGAATCCGGGCGTTCCATACGTGACCGAGCCCGAGGACGTCGTGATCAAGTATTACGACCGGGGCACGGTGGCCGGCACGCTGGAGAAAATCAAGAACGATTTCAATCAGGCCATCCGGGATATCGGCGGAAGTGCCGACTACGCTCAGCCCAAATATCACTTTACCTTGGATGCGGCCAACGCGTTCGGGGCCCGTATGGCGCTTTATACGGGCGACTATGGGGCGGTGATCGCCTATGCCAATGCGCTCGGACTGCCTACGGCCTCGAAGCTGAACGAAATGACCGAGGACGGAGAGCCGGTCAAGAATGACGACGGGACTCCCGTGCTTTACGTAGCCGAGGACGATGCGGCCAACATGTATTGCCTGAACAATATGAACGACTGGAATACGATTGCCGCTACGGGCTCTGCCGACGGCATGCGGATGGCTTTCTCGGGAACCAGCGCGCCGGGCAATCTGCTGATTTCCGAATGCGTGACCGTCATCGTGCGCGGAACCGCGGGTACGGCTTACGCGCGTCACGGCGTCAACCGGGAGACGATGATCGAGATGCTGTACGGCTCGCCGACGGGAGTCTACCTGAATCAGCCCGCTTTCAGCTATTCGGGCGACGATACGTTCATTATCCCCAAGTTCTACGAGGACTTCAAGATGGATAACGTGCAGGCTCAGACAGGGCTTCCGTATGCGAAGATTCCGTTGCTTCGCCGCGAGGAGGTGCTTTTGGCCCGTGCCGAGGCGTTCGCTCTGACGGGTCGCTATCAGGATGCGCTGAACGACCTGAATATCTGGACGGCCCTTCGTGCCGATGCGACGGAGTACGTATACGGAAAGCATGTCCTCTATAAGGATCTGCTGCTTTCGCATTACAGTGCGGACCTGGCCAATGAGGACCATTTCATCAACAGCCGTTACAATGCGTCCAAGTTCACTGCTACCGGCGACGAGCTGCGTTTCCAGAAGGCGTTGATACTCGCCATCTTGGATGCCCGGAAGCTGGAATTCCTGCGCGAAGGCATCCGTCATTTCGATATTCTGCGCTGGTTCATTCCTGTTTATCATGCGACAGCCGACGGGCAGCGCAGCGAGCTGACTCCGGAGGACGACCGTCGGGTGATTCAGTTACCTCAGGTCGTGTCGCTTTCGGGAGTCGAGCAGAATCCGTGGAGCAACGTAGGTGCATGGTATTAAACAATCAATGAAAACAGATCGTTTTATGAAAAATATGAGAATAGCATTGTTGCTGATGGCCGTCGGTCTGATGTCCGTCTCCTGCGAGGAGGAGAAGCTGGATACTTCCATGAGGATTCCGGGCTTGGGCGGCGAAGAATACATTCCCAACGAAATCGACGAGTGGCTATACGACAATTTTACGGCTCCGTACAATATCGAAGTGATCTATCGTTGGGACGCGTCGCAGGTGCAGTCGTCGTGGCTTCGCCCGATCGTTCCGGTCGAGGAGGATTCCGTCGTGACTTTCATGACGGCGATCCGGGACGTTTGGTTCGAGCCCTACGAGCGGGCCGTGGGCGATGTGTTTCTGAAGAAGATGACGCCCAAGCAGGTAGTGCTGGGCGGTAGCGGCGAGTACCAGTTCGGCGCGATCAAGCTCGGTCAGGCCGAAGGCGGTCTGAAGATTCTGCTGCTGAACGTCAATAATTTCGATCGTAGCACGGATATTTCCGATCCGGAGCAGGAAACGTCGCCCGAGGGCGCCAACTGCATCCGTCAGTTCCTGCATACGATCGAGCACGAGTTCGCCCATATCCTGCATCAGACGACGATGTTCGACAAAACGTACGAGTCGATCAGCGCCGGCAAGTACAATCCGACGGGGTGGACCGACGTCGAATACGCCGAGGCTCAGTCTTTGGGCTTCATTACGCCTTATGCCATGTCGGGCAAGGACGAGGACTTCGTCGAAATGATCTCGGTCATCATGGTGTACGGCCGGGAGTGGTATGACGATATGGTGCAGAAGACCTGCTTCCAGAACGGCAAATTGGTCAACGAAACGGCCTACGACGCTTTCACCCGGAAAGAGGCGATCGTCGTCGATTACCTGAAAAACGTTTGGGGAATCAAGTTTTATGACGACGCCGAGGGAGAAGGCATCGTTACCTATGTGCAGGAGGCGATCAACAAACAACTCGGCAAGTAGGGAACCTTACGGACAATTTAAATGAGATCGAATATGAAAAGAATTATATATCTGCTGATTCCGGTATTGATTGCCCTGACCGTGCTCTCTTGTAAAAGGGATTACGACGACGATTACATGGGTAGTGTCGATGAACGGCTGAACGCGACGCTGACCGCCTATCAGAACGAACTGACGTCGGCCGAGCACGGTTGGATGGCCAATATTTCCACCAGTGAGGGCATTTACCGTTTCTGGATGAAGTTTTACGTCAACAATGGCGAGGTGATGAACGACCTGAAAGGAAATCGGGTCACGATGATCACCGACAATATGAACTACGATTACAGCGGAGTGAACGGGGGGACGGCGGTTCCGGGAACCTCTTCCTTCCGTCTGAAGGCGTTGCAGCGTCCTACGCTGATATTCGACACGTACAGCTATCTGGCCGTGCTCTGCGATCCGGACGACAATGTCAGTCACGGATCGGGCAATCAGGGGCTCCAGACCGACTTCGAGTACGAGATCGCCTCGTATGAGGACAGCGTTTTCACGTTGCGCGGCCGCACGCACCGCGCTAATGCGACGCTGGTCAAAGCGACCGCAGAGGAAGAACGGGCCGCCAGTCAGGCGGGTATGGTGAAGTCGATCGAAGCGCTGTCGAGATTCATCGCTTCCCAGAATTATTCCTACATCGAGACCCAGAAGTACGGGCCTGTGCTGTTCAATTTCAATCTGCGCTCGATGAGTACTTCCTACGAGGCCGCCGACGGGAAATCGCTGGTCCATTCCGACGTGACGGACTCTTATGTCGATTTCGATCAGAACATCATTCTGCCCGAACCGATCGAGGTGGCCGATCAGGTAGTCGTTACCCGTTTGAACTGGAATTCCAGAACCTCGAAATACGAAGTCGTACTGGCCGACGGCTCGACGACTCCGCTTCTCAATGCCAATTTCTCTCCTATTCCTCTGTCGGTATGGATCGGGCCCGAGTACAATCGGGAATACAATATGACCGGCATTCCGATCAGTTGGATCGACGTAATCTACTCGAACTATCCTTTGGTGGGGCAATATCTTACCCTTTATGCCGAGCAGCTGATGGACTTCGGGCTGGAACTGGTTCAGGTGAACCTGTATTTCCGTCAGAAATCGGACGGAAGCATGTACATGGAGTTGATGCCTTTGTTCTATTTTCCTGACAATAGCTTGTACGGCGCCAGCTACAACTTCGACATGGCTATGCCCGAGCCCGGCGTACTGAGGTTGGGTAACTATACCTGCCCGTTCGATGCCAACGGCTTTAACACGACTTTCTTGGAAGCCGGCGCCGGCAAGGAATTGCTTGATGCACTAGCAGGCCAGACTTTTGAAATGGATTGGTTCGGCACGTTGAGTTCCACATCCGGCGAAAAGATTCCGATAATTTATTGGCAGTGCAAGTCGAATCCTTCGTTGGTCATCGTGGGTTATCCGGAAGTTGACAGATAGACAATCTGAATATCGTTGAGATACGGAGGGACGGCCGCAGACCGTCCCTCCGTTTTTATGAAT
>ERZ825670.2908-NODE-2908-length-15400-cov-6.171065_pt1 | contig 15400 bp, 15 predicted proteins | sample MGYA00519929_ERZ825670 | MGnify/ENA primary metagenome ERZ825670 (study PRJEB31778, sample SAMEA3449207) | human gut metagenome | biome: human gut; feature: human-associated habitat; material: faeces | place: United Kingdom | collected 2010/2012 ...
CCGGCGTAACGGCAGGCACCGCCATCGCCGCCTTGCAGGAGAGCAGCGGCAAGCTAAGGAGAGTATCACTATGGCAATGACACATACCTTTGATCTGCAGCGCTTCGCTGACAGCAACGTACAGACCACCGGCACCCAGAGTCTGAGCGCCGAAATGAAAACCTATTACGGCATGGAGCTGCTGGAAAACGCCAAGCCCGCGCTGGTGCACAACCAGTTCGCCGCCACCAAGCCTCTGCCTGTGGGCGGCGGCAAGACCGTGGAGTGGCGCAAGTTCGGCTCCTTTGACAAGGCGCTGACTCCGCTGACCGAGGGCGTGACCCCCGACGGCAGCGGCATCACCGTCAGCTACATCACCAAGGAGCTGAGCCAGTACGGCGACTACACCACCGTGTCCGATATGCTGGATCTGACCGCCATCGACGACGTGGTGCTGGAGATCACCGACCGCCACGGCGCCAACATGGGTCTGACGCTGGACACCGTGACCCGCAATGAGATCCAGCAGGGCACTCACGTCATCTACGCCCCCGGAAAGGACGCCGATGGCAAGAAGGTGGACGTGCTGTACCGCCGCGATCTGGACAAGAGCTGCGTGATGACAGCTGAGCTGGTGGCCCGCGCCGCCACGGAGCTGAAGAAGATGAACGCCCCCACCTTTGACGGCAAGTACGTGTGCATCATCCACCCCAGCGTGGCCTTCGACCTGCGCAACGACCCCGACTGGGTGGCCGCTCACCAGTACGCCGCCGCCACGGAGCTGTTCTCCGGCGAGATCGGTGAGCTGCACGGCGTGCGCTTCGTGGAGACCACCGAGGCCAAGATCTTCCGCGGCGACGATCTGGCCAGCGACAGCCGCACCCTGACTGCCAGCGCCGCCGTCAGCAATTCCACCACCGTCAGCTTTGACGGCGGCACCGTGGCCGCAGGCGCACTGGCAGGCCGCTACGTACTGTGCGGCGGCAAGCGCGTTAAAGTTGTATCCAACACCGCCAGCCAGCTGACGCTGGAGGAGGCCGTCACCGTGGCGGACAATGCGGTGATCTATCCCGGTGAGGGCGGCAAAGGGGGTCTGGCCGTGTACGGCTGCCTGTTCGTGGGCAAGGGCGCTTACGGCGTGGTGGATCTCAGCGAGGGCACCGAGGTCATCGTGAAGCCCCGCGGCTCCTCCGGCACCGCCGATCCGCTGGATCAGCGCTCCAGCGTGGGCTGGAAGGGCATCCACGCCGCCGCCATCCTGTACGATGAGTACATCGTCCGTGTGGAGTGCGGCAGCAGCTATTCCGGCGAGGACGCCGCTAACTAACAAAAGGAGGAACGCAATATGGCAAAAAAGCAGGACATGGCGGAACGGATGGTGGCGCTGACCATCCCCCGAGGCCGCAAGCAGGAGGAGAACTTTGTGATCGTCTCCGTCAACGGCCGCAGCTGGAAGATCATGAAGGGCGCGCAGGTAGACGTGCCCGACTACGTAAGCGAGGTGCTGGAAAACCGCCGCATGATGCAGGAGGAAGCCCGCCGCTACGTGGACAGAATGGCCGACTGAGGAGGGACGGCCATGGCAAATATCACAGCCGGACAGGTTCTGGAGCAGGTGGACGCGCTGGTGCCCAACCAGTACACCCACAGTGAAAAGCTGCGGTGGCTGGCGCAGGCGGAGGGCTTCGTGCTGCGGGAGGTCTGCCGGGTGACGGGTAAGCTGGCGGAGCTGGAGGACGGCTCGGTGCTGTCAGTGGAGGCTCCCTACGACGAGCTGTACCGCCACTATGTGGAGGCGCAGATCCACTACTGCAACGGCGAAATGGCCCGGTACAACAGCGCCGCTGCCAACTGGAACAACGGTCTTTTGACCTATCGGGACTACGTATGCCGCACCACAGCGCCGGAGCGGGGCGTCAGAGCATTAAAGCTATGCTAACACGGCGGGGCGGGAGGGTTTCCTCCCGCCCCGTGTAAGAAAGGAGGAACGGCATGTTTCTATCACAATTCAAGGCGCCGGCGCAACAGCGCGTGACGGTCAGCAAGTTTGGGGGCTATGACGCGCGGCGCCGTGCGCCGCTGGGCTCCTTTGCCCGGATGGAGAACCTGACAGGGGACGGCTATCCCACGCTGTCGGTGCGGGAAAAGCGCAAGACTATCGCGGCGCTGGACAAGCCCAACGGCCTTGCCGCCAAGGACAGCCTGATCTGGGTGGACGGCAGGACGCTGTACATCAACGGTCTGGCCATCGATCTGGCGCTGACGGACGGTGAAAAGCAGCTGGTCAGCATGGGCGCATATCTGCTGATCTGGCCCGACAAGAAATACGTCAACACCCAGAACCTCAGCGACCGGGGCAGTCTGGAAAACGCCATCCAGACCACCGGCACCGTCACCTACGCCCTGTGCCGCGCCGACGGCACGGAATACGAGGGCTATACCACCGGGGCGGCGGCTCCCGCCAGCGCCGAAAGCGGCGACCTGTGGCTGGACACCGGCAGCGGCGCGGCGCTGATGCGCTATGACGGCGTGATGTGGCAGGCGGTGGACGACGCCGCGTTGAAGCTCAGCTCCGCAGGCATCGGAACGGGCTTCTCCGCGGGGGACGGCGTGACCCTCTCCGGCTGCACCGGCGCTGCGGCGGACGGCACATGGACGCTGCTGCAATGCAGCGACAATGCCATCGTCATCGGCACGGTGGCCGCCATTGAGGGGGAGCAGACCACCGCTGTGACGGTGCGGCGCTATGTGCCGGACATGGACTTTGTGGTGGAGTGCGGCAACCGGCTGTGGGGCTGCAAGTACGGCATCGTGGACGGCCAGAGCGTCAACGCCGTGTACGGCAGCGCACTGGGGGATTTCCGCAACTGGAACACCTTCGCCGGGCTGTCCACCGACAGCTACGCCGCCAACCGGGGCAGCGACGGCGTGTTCACCGGGGCGGCGGCCTATCTGGGCACGGTGCTGTTTTTCAAGGAGAACAGCATGGAGCGGCTGTACATCAGCGCCTCCGGCGCGCACCAGATTACGTCGCTGCAATGCCCCGGCGTAAGACAGGGCAGCGGACGCTCTCTGGCGGTGGTGGACAGCGTGCTGTATTTCCACGGCGCAGGCGGCGTGTACGCCTTTGACGGCAGCATGCCCCAGCTGGTATCCGCCGCCTTCGGCGACGAGCGGTACGAAAGCGCCGTGGGCGGGGCGGCAGAGGGTCACTACTGGCTGTCGGCGCGGCGAAACGGTGCGGATCACCTATTTGTCTACGATACCGCCCGAAAGCTGTGGTTCCGGCAGGATGGGCTGCGGGTGAAGCAGTTCGCCCTGTCCGGCGGCGTGCTGTACGGCCTGACGGCGGACGGCGTGACGGCGCTGCACGGCGGCAGCGAGTCGGACGAGACGGACATCGACTGGTACGCCGAGACCGGCGATTTGGGACTGGACACGCCGGAGCAGAAGTATTTGCAGCGCGTTGAGTTGCGGCTGCTTTCGGAGTACGGCGCGTGGGTGAAGGCCTATGTCAGCTATGACGAGGGGCGGCACTGGCAGTACGCCGGAGAGCTGAAGGGAGAGCAGCGTCTGCGGGCGGGATTGCTGGCGGTACGGCCGGTGCGGTGTCCCCAGCTGCGGCTGCGGCTGGAGGGGCACGGCAACTGCCGGATCTACAGCGTCAGCGCCGTGTATGAGAAAGGAAGTGACCTGCCATGAGCGAGCTTCTCATGCCGCCCTATCCCAACGGGTCGGTGCAGCAGCAGCTGACCCAGCAGTATTCCTACCTGTTCCAGATGGCCCAGCAGCTGAACATGGCGCTGTCGGCGCTGGAGGGCGGCACGGTCAGCAACGGAAGCGGCAGCGGCCAGCAGCGAAAGAGCGGCGGCGCGGCGGCCGCCGCCGGGAAAGCGGCGCTGGAGAACGCGGAGCAGTTCCAGAACCTGCGGGCCATGATCGTCAAGACCGCCAAGCAGGTGTCCCGGAACATGGAGCAGCTGGAGACACGGCTCAGCGAGGAGTACGTGGCCTCCTCCCAGTTCGGCACCTACGTGCAGCGGCTCAGCGCCTATCTGGAGGCCAACCCGGAGGCACTAACCCAGTACTACAGCTTTTGCAGCGATCTGGCCGCCAACGTGGCGGCGGTGGACGCCGCCTTTTCCACCTATAAGCTGGACACGGAGGGCTATATCCGCACCGGCATCGTCTACTACGACGGCCCCGCACCGGTTTACGGCGTAGCGGTGGGACAAAACCTGGCCACCACGGAGATCGACGGCCAGCAGGTGGTGGAGCAGAACAACTTCCGGGCGGTGTTCACCGCCCAGCGTCTCAGCTTCTGGCAGGACAGCACGGAGATCGCCTATGTGTCCAACAACCGGCTGTATATCACCAACATCACCGTGCTGGACAGCATCAGCATTGGCCATTGGCGCATGGACAGCGGCAATGGCCTGGCATTCAAATGGATCGGAGGATAACACCATGGCCGTAACAGAAAAAGATTTCACGCTGTCCTGGGGCGATATCACCATCGGTGCGCCCAACACCATCGCGGTAACGCGCCCCTCGTCCCAGTACAGCTTCCGCTTCCGCTGCGAATTTCAGGGCGTCACTATCAACCTGACCGCACCGGAGCTGACGGTGGTCTCGCAGGACGACACCCGCGTGGTGTTCCAGTGGACGCCGGACGAGAGCCTGTCGCTGGCCATTCCCGACAGCGTGTCCGGCACGGGAACGCTGACCATGACGGTGGCCTACACCAGCAGGTTTGAGCAGCTCAGCAACCCGGAATTCTGCGTCAAGACCTACGACTTCACCGCCTATGTGCCGGACAGCATGCGGCCCAGCGCCACGCTGACGGTGGCGCTGGTGAACGACAATGCCCTGCTGGAGCAATGGGGACTGTGGGTGCGGGGCATGAGCTGCCTGCAATACGCGGTGGAGGCCAGTGCCGTAGGCGGCGCGACACTGAAAAGCTGCCGCTTCACCTTTGCAGGACAGACCGTCAGCGGCTTTTCCGGCGTGACCGCGCCCATCGGCATGGCGGGCACCCTGACGCCTGCCGCCGTGGTGACGGACTCCCGGGGACGCACCACCACGGTGTCCGCCGCTCCTGTGGCGGTGTTCGATTACCAGACGCCGTCGCTGCGGACGTCGGTGGCCTACCGGTGCAATGCCGCCGGTGTGGAGGACAGCGGCGGCGCGTGTCTGCGGGTGAAGGCCGCCGGCTCCTGCTGGCCGCTGGACGGCCGCAACACCGTGACGCTGCGGGCACGCTACCGCCCGGTAGGCGGCGTGTACGGCGGCTACACCACGCTGGTCAGCGGCCTGACCACCCAGATCGCGGATTCGCTGGACAAGGACACCACCTATGAGGTGGAGCTGTCCGCCGCGGATACGGTGGGCAGCGTCCGGGCCGTCAGCTATACGTCCTCCAACGCGTCGGTGGCCTTCCACCTGCGCAGCGGCGGCGTAGGCGCCGCCTTCGGCAAGCTGGCGGACAGCGCCGCGCTGCAATGCGCGTGGGACGCCAGCTTCGACGGCGACATGACGGTGGCGGGCCAGCTGGCGGCGGGCAGTCTCACCGTGGGCGGCAGGACGCTGGTGGATCTGCTGTATCCCATCGGGTCGCTGTACCTGTCCACCGCCGGAACAGACCCCGGCACGACACTGGGCGGCACGTGGCAGCGGATCGAGGATCGCTTCCTGCTGGCGGCAGGCCAGACCTATGCCGCCGGAGCCACCGGCGGTCAGGCGGCGCTGACGCTGACGGAGCAGCAGCTGCCGCCCCACATCCATCACGTGGAGGGCTTCACCAGCGTGGACTCCACCACTCACGACCACGGCGTGCCCAACGTGATCCAGGGCGGCTCCGGCGGCGAGGCCTATGCGGAAAGCTGGAGCGGCGGCACCGGAAGACGCGAGCTGACCACCAGCGCCATCTGCATCAACCACGACCACACGGTGGATCTGGATTCCCAGCCCTGCGGCAGCGGCGAAGCCGTCGGCATCCTGCCGCCCTATCTGGCGGTGTACGTGTGGCAGCGGGTAAGCTGAATACTATATATATTTAGGAGGTTTTTCTATGGCATCTACTTACCGTCAGGTGGGCTTCGGCTCCACCGGCAGCGCCGTCTCGAAATTGCAGACGATTTTGAACCAGCACGGCTACGGTCTGGCCGTGGACGGCATCTTCGGTGAAAAAACCCGCGCCGCCGTCCGGGACTATCAGAAGCGGTACAACCTGAAGCTGGACGGCATCGCGGGCCCGGAGACATGGGGCAGTTTGCTGGGTCAGAACGGCAGCAGCAGCAACGGCAGCTACACCGGCGGCGGCAGCTCCGGCAAGACCAGTACGTCCACCAACCTGCCGCTGGGCAAGGTATCCGACGGCACCGCCGCCGCGCTGGATCGGCTGGAAAAGGGCTACACGCCCTCCAGCGACGTGGAGGCGGAGCAGGCGCTGCTGGACAGTCTGGCGCAGCTGCGCCCCGGCGATTACGAATCCGATTTCACGGCGCAGCTGGACGCGCTGTATCAGGAGATCAGCAGCCGTCCCGGCTTTTCCTATGACCCCGGCTCCGACACGGCGTACCAGTCCTACGCCTTGCAATACGCCCGACAGGGCCGGGCCGCCATGGCCGACACGCTGGGCCAGACTGCCCACCTCACCGGCGGCTACGGCTCCAGCTACGCACAGTCCGCCGCCCAGCAGTCCTATCAGCGGTATTTGCAGCAGCTGTCCGACGTGCTACCCCAGCTGCAATCCGCCGCCTACAGCCGCTACCGCGACGAGGGCGACGCGCTGCTGGACCGCTATAAGCTGCTGCAGGGGCAGGACGAGGAGGCCTACGGCCGCTGGCAGGATCTGGTGAGCGCGTGGCAGAAGGAGGTCTCGCAGGCCCAGAGCCGCTACGACCAGATCAGCAGCCGCGACTTGAAGAATTACCAGCTGCTGCTGGACTATTTCGCCGACAAGGCCGCCGCCGAGCAGAAGGGTCTGCACACCTCCAAGACGGACGAGAGCGCCCTGTCCAGCATCGGCAACACCGCCTCGCTGAGCTCCACGGCGGCGGAAAGTCTGGAGCGGGCCATGAACAACTATCTGAAAAGCGGAAACGCCCAGCAGGCCGATACGCTGCTGAATCAGTACAAAAACCGCATGACGCCCGCGCAAAGGGCCCGTTTTGAGGCACTTTTCGCCGCGTGGAATCGCCCCTTGAGCTGGTAGTTCTTTCCATTCTCTCCCGTTGGTCGAGAAAATTATGGTTGCTTTTGGGGCCATAATATGGTAGGATGGTTTTAAGCGCTGTGACCTGATGGGCGGCGCTGTTTTCCACGAGCCGGGCGGCACGTTTCCCGGCCACGCGAAAGGAGAAAAAAGAATGAAAGAATATAACGATTGCTTTGTTCAGACTTCCCCCGTGAACGGGCGCGCTTTTTCCCGGCTGCTGGTTCTGCTCCTGTCTCTGGTGATGGCGCTGGCGCTGGTGGGCTGCGGCGGCGACAAGACGCCCGACAACTCCGACGACGCCAATGGCAATCCCCCTGTCGTGGAGCCGGACGACACCGAAAACCGCGTAGAGCCCGCTCCCGTTGTGGAGCCCAAGGACATGGAGGCCACCTTTGCCAAGTACAAGGATGTGTACGCATGGCTGGAGGTTCCCGACTTCTCCAAGATCCTGGGCACCGACCACGAGCTGTCCTACCCTGTGGCGCAGCATCCCACGGATCGCAACTACTACCTCAGCCGCGATCTGGACGGTAACAGCAACAAGGCCGGCACCATTTTCAGCGAGGCTACCTGCGAGGGCAAGACCATCAACAGCCGTGATCTGAACGATCCCGTCACCGTGCTGTACGGCCACAATCAGGCCAACCGCACCATGTTCGGCGGCCTGCAGAGTATGCTGAAGAATCTGGATTTCAGCGAGCAGCATCTGGTGTATATGTATCAGAAGGATCGCCGCGTGACCTATCAGATCGTGGGCGGCGTGCAGTATGATACCAGCCACATCATTTACTACCACGACTTTACCAACGCTGACGTGTTCAACAGCTTCTTCGACCAGCTGTGGAAGGAGACGGACGGCACCACCAATCTGGACAAGGCCAATAAGCCTGTGGCCGGCGACCGGGTGCTGATCCTGTCGGTGTGCAAGAACGGCGACGACAACCACCGTTATCTGATCGTCTGCAAGATGATCGAGGATACCGCCGATCCCACCACCTGGCCCCTGAAGGACGCTGCGGCTGCCGCTGGCACGACCACCACCAAGACCGACACCACCGCAAAGACCCACTAAAGAGTAAAAAAGAGCCCTGTTCCGCAAGGAACAGGGCTCTTTTTTATACGTCAGAGAAATGACAAGCTTTCCCATAAAACGTTTTCACTCCGTGAAGTGGACGTGGGTAAAAATGTGATCCTGACAGAAGCAGTGATAGCCGGCGCATTTGCTGCAATAGCGGAACTGCAGGTCGGGATAATCGGTATCCGTGCGGCCACAGACGGCACACTTGTGATGATAGCCCTGCTGTTGTTCCTGCTTTTGCTGCTGTTGAGCCGCCCGCTTGAACTGCACCGTCTGGGGACGGTGGCGGTAGGCGGCGCGGTCGGCCATGTAATGTACCTCCGGCCAGATGAACACGGCAAAGTTCAGCAGAGCGATCACCGGCAGCAGCGCGCCACCCCAGTTGCCCGCCAGCAGGCTGCGCACCACGTCAACGGCGAACAGCGCCGCGTCCAGATAGGCCAGCCATTTCATCTTGATGGGGACAATGAAGAACAGCAGCACCTGCGTATCCGGGAACAGGAACGCGAAGGCGAAGAACATGGACAGGTTCACGTAATAGGAGCCCGCCACGGTGTAGCTCTGTCCGGAGATCAGGCTGGCGATCAGCACACCGACTGCCGTCAGCAGCACACCGCTGATGTAGTAAAGGGTAAACTTGGCGGTGCCCCACTGGCGCTCCAGCGTGGAGCCGATCCAGTAGTAGAAATACAGGCTGATCAGCAGCCAGAAGATGCCGCTGCTGGTGGGAACGAACACGTAAGTGATGATGCGCCACAGCTCGCCCTTCAGCACGGCGGAGGTGTTCAGCGTCAGGAACGCCAAGGCGTTGGCGTCGTTGGCCTGGGTGAACATCATCAGAAGATAGACGATCACGTTGCCTGCCACGATGTAGAGCATCAGATTGGGGATGCCGAAACGGGGGTGCCGGGCGCAGAAGCGCTGCACCGCGTCATAGAGCTTTTTCAAGGATGGTTCCTCCTGTTGGTTTGAATGGGACTTTGCGTTACATTGTACCCTATATGGTGGGAAAAGTCATTACTATTTTTTGAATAATTGCGGAAAAGATGTTTCGCGCTTCCGAGCGTGAGGTACTTTTGGCCGCTGCCGCTAACTTTATCAACGGTAGAAATGGAATCGCTGTACGGCGGCGCGATGAGGGGAGCGATCCGAGCGCTGCCTGTGGCAGATGCAGCGGGGAAAACGGCGCAGCGCTGCCAGTGGCAGATATAGCAAGCCGTTTTCAAGGCAGTGCCCCGTTCAGCGGGCACGAAGGTGCCCACTGGACGGATGGCACAACGAGGGCCAATGCCGTTACGAAATTTTGGGCACCGCAACAGGATCATGCCGCCCTACGAAACGGTTTGGTGAATGCCGTAGGGGCCGATGCCCACATCGACCCACACGAAATGGTACGAAAAATGTGCGTAGGGGCGGGGTTCTACCCCGCCCGCCAACATATAGACTGCGCCATTACACATCTCCCCCCCAACTTTCACAATGTAAACAGACAAATACTTGACACCGTTCCGGTTTCACGTTATGATAAGATTCGGAAAAATTCATTGAGGGGTTCACTGATTATGGCAGAAAGACTCACCCCCCGCAAGCAGCAGGCGCTGGAGATGCGTAGCCGCATCCAGAATGTGGCGCTGGATCTGTTTGACCGGGAGGGCTTTGAAAATGTATCCGTGGAGGAGATTGCCCAGAAGGCGGGCTGCTCCGTGGGCAATATCTACCATTACTTCAAGAGCAAGGACGAGCTGGCCATTCAGGTCACCAGCCATGTGGACGCGGCGTACCTGACGCTGGAGGCGGAATATCTGGCGGACAGTGCCCATACTTCCCGTGAAAAGCTGCTGGACTTCGTGGGCCAGTCCCTGCGGATCAGCAGCAGCGACCCGGTGCTGTACAAGGCGTTCATCCACGCCATGAAGTACCCGGAACAGGGCGCCCTGCGGCGCAATGAGCACCGCATCTATTACCGGGTGCTCGCCGAGCTGGTGGAGCTGTGCCGCCGGGACGGCTTTATCAACGCACAGTATGACGGCGACATGGTGGTGGAGTATCTGGTGACGCTGCACCGCGGCACGCTGCTGGAGTGGCGCATCTACGAGGGGAACTTCGATATCGCCCGGCGGGGCGTCGCCATGGCGGAGATCCTGCTGCGGGGATGGGAAGCGTAATATAACCGGAAGGTATTTGGTCGATTTCACGACCAAATACCTTCTTTTTTGTTCACAACGCCGATATTTTTCAAAGCGTCCGACACAACGGGAAAACGCCGTTGACAAACCCGATGGAAAGTGCCATACTGTGAATAGTTCATTAAGTGATTCGGTGAAATTTTTGACGAAGTATTCGATACCGTAAGAGAAAGAGAGGGAACCCCCATATGAAGATCCTTGTCATCAACCCCGGCGCCACCAGCACCAAGATCGCCGTGTTCGATGAAGACCAGCAGCTTTTCAAGCTGGGCATTGACCACTCCGCCGAAGAGCTGGATCAGTTCGAGCGGGTCATCGACCAGGCGGACTACCGCAAGACCGCCATCCTGAACGCTGTCACCGAGGCCGGTTATAAGCTGGAGGACTTTGACGCGGTGTGCGGCCGCGGCGGTCTGTACCGTCCCATCCCCAGCGGCACCTACGCCGTTAACGACAAAGTGATGCACGATGTGGAGACCGCGCCCTACGGCGAGCATCCCTCCAATCTGGGTGCGTATCTGGCCAAGAAGCTGGGCGACATGGTGGGCATTCCCGCTTTCTTTGTTGACCCCGTGTGCGTGGACGAGATGACCGAGATCGCCCACTACACCGGCTTTGCCGAGTTCCGCCGCCTGTGCCAGTTCCACGCCCTGAACCACAAGTCCATCGGCCGCAAGGCCGCCAGGGAGCTGGGCAAGAAGTACGAGGACGTGAACCTGATCGTGTGCCATCTGGGCGGCGGCGTCAGCGTGGGCGCTCACCAGAAGGGCCGCGTGGTGGACGTGTGCAACGTGAAGGACGAGGGCTCCATGGGCATGGATCGCGCCGGCGGCCTGCCCGTCAACCAGCTGATCAGCTACTGCTTCAGCGGCAAGACCAAGGACGAGGTGAAAAAGACCTTTGGCCGCCGCGCCGGTATGCTGTCCTATCTGGGCACCACTGATTTCCGCGTCATCTGCGCCAAGGTGGTAGAGGGCGACCCCAAGTATGTGGAGGCCTATCAGGCGCTGGTCTATCAGCTTTCCAAGGATATCGGCGCCATGGCCGCCGTGCTGCATTTCGACGTGGACGCCATCGTGTTCACCGGCGGCATGGCCTATGAGCAGTTCTTCTGCGACGATATCACCGCCTATGTGGGCAAGCTTGCCCAGACCATCCGCCTGCCCGGCGAGGAGGAGATGCGTTCTCTGGCCGAGGGTGCGCTGCGCGTGCTCCACGGCGAACAGGAAGCCAGCATCTATTAATCCGTTTTCCAATAGTAAGTGACAATAGAGTGTAAGTAAGAGTAAGAAAAAGAAGAAAGGTGGAAGAAAACTATGAAACATCTGATGTCCGGTAACGAGGCCACCGCACGTGGCGTCTACGAAGCCGGTATCAAAGTCTGCTCCGCGTATCCCGGCACCCCCAGCACCGAGATCCTGGAGAACATGCCCCAGTACGGCAAGGACGTGTACTGCGAGTGGGCTCCCAACGAGAAGGTGGCCGCCGAGGTGGCCTACGGCGCGTCCGTGGCCGGTTCCCGTGCCTTCTGCACCATGAAGATGGTGGGCCTGAACGTGGCTGCCGACCCCCTGTTCACCGCCGGTTACATGGGCGTCAACGGCGCCTATGTGGTGGTCACCGCTGACGACCCCTCCTGCCATTCCTCCCAGAACGAGCAGGACAACCGCCACTATGCCCGGGCCGCCAAGATCGCCATGGTGGAACCCAGCGACGCCCAGGAGTGCAAGGACTTCGTGAAGCTGGCCTGCGAGATCTCCGAGGAGTTCGACACCCCCGTGCTGTACCGCACCACCACCCGCGTCTGCCATTCCAAGGGTCTGGTGGAGTTCGGCGAGCGCACCGAGCATGTGGCGCCCGAGTACAAGCGCAACACCCGCAAGTACATCTGCGCCCCTGCCAACGCCTACGCCAACCATCCTCTGGTGGAGGAGCGTCTGGTGAAGCTGGCCGAGTACGGCTGCACCACCGCTTTGGAGAACGGCCTGAACAAGCTGGAGCTGGGCGACGGCAAGGTGGGCGTCATCACCGCCTCCATCGCTTATGAGTACGCCAAGGAAGTGTTCCCCGAGGGTACGTCCTTCCTGAAGCTGGGTCTGACCTATCCCCTGCCCATGAACCTGATCCGCGACTTCGCCTCCAAGGTGGAGAAGCTGTACGTCATCGAAGAGCTGGAGCCCTTCATGGAGAACGAGATCAAGGCCGCCGGGATCGACTGCGTCGGCAAGGAGCTGACCGGTGTGATGTACGAGCTGAACACCGAGCTGGTGCGTGAGCGCGTGCTGGGTATCAAGCCCAACTACAAGACCATCACCGACGTGCAGGTGGCCAAGCGTCCTCCCGCACTGTGCCCCGGCTGCCCCCACCGCGGCTTCTTCTACACCCTGTCCAAGAACAAGAACTACGTGGTCACCGGCGATATCGGCTGCTACACCCTGGGCTTTGCGCCTCCCCTGAACTGCATGGACGTGTGCATCTGCATGGGCGGCGGCTTCTCCGCCGGTATGGGTATGGCCAAGTCCTTCCAGCGCGAGGGCGTCACCGATAAGGTGGTGTTCGGCGTCATGGGCGACTCCACCTTCTTCCACAGCGGCATGACCGGCGCTGCCGAGATCATCTACAACAACGGCCGCATGATCCCCTGCGTGCTGGATAACCGCATCACCGGCATGACCGGCCATCAGGACAACCCCGGCTCCGGCTATACCCTGATGGGCGAGGAGGCTCCCATGCTCAGCGTGGAAAGCATCTTCAAGACCTACGGCTTCGACCCCGTGCTGACCGTGGATCCCCAGGATCTGGCCGCCATGAAGGCCACCGTCAACACCGCCGTGGCCGCCCTGAACGAGGGCAAGCACCCCGCCATCGTCACCCGTCGTCCCTGCCTGCTGATCAAGCGCGTGAAGCACGATCTGGGCATGTGCGTGGTGAATACCGACAAGTGCGTGGGCTGCAAGAGCTGCCTGAAGGTGGGCTGCCCCGCCATCTCTATGGAGAACGGCAAGGCGGCTGTGGACCGCACCCAGTGCGTGGGTTGCACCGTCTGCGCCCAGGCCTGCCCCGTTGGTGCTATCGAAAAGGAGGAGAAGTAACATGTCTAACGTAAAAAGCTGTCTGTTGGTTGGCGTTGGCGGTCAGGGCGCGATCCTGATCTCCAAGATCATGTCCAACGGTTTTATGAAGGCCGGTTATGATGTTAAGCAGAGCGAAGTCCACGGTATGGCCCAGCGCGGTGGCTCCGTGTCCACCCAGGTTCGCTGGGGCGACAAGGTGTACGGCCCCGTATTCGGCAAGGGCGAGGCGGATATTATGGTGGCACTGGAGAAGATGGAAGCCGTCCGCTACGCGGAGTTCCTGAATCCCGACGGTGTGGCCGTCATCAATGACTACGCCATCAAGTCCACCACCATCGCCTCCGGCGCCGAGGAGTATCCCGAGGGCTGCATCGAGGCCATGCAGAAGAATTTCAAGACCATCGCCGTTCCCGCCAGCGATATCGCCATCCAGCTGGGCAACCCCAAGTGCATGAACGTGGTGCTGTTCGGCGCCATGTGCGACTCCCTGGGCTGCCCGGATATCGACAGCTACAATAAAATCAGGCGGCCTCTGCCGAGGCTTATATTCGCCTGCGATGAGGCGGCGGAGATGCTGGACAAGACCGGCGCAGACGCCGGGCGCAAGAAGCTGCTGGCACAGATCGAAAGCAGGCTGTCCACCATTGCGCGGCAGGGAAGGGCGTTCGGAATTCATCTCATTCTCGCCACCCAGAGGCCGGATGCCGCCGTTATCCCGGGGCAGATCAAGAACAACATGGATTTTCGTGTGTGCGGCAGGGCAGACAACGTGCTTTCGCAAATAATCCTCGACAGCACCGATGCCGCCGACCAGATACCCAAGGACGCGCGGGGCCGCTTCATTACCGGTGACGGCACGGTATTTCAGGGGTATTTGTTTGATGAGAGCGCCATATAAACAGGAGGTGCATTGCATGGCTCACGACACCGATTTGACGCAGGGGCGCATCGCGATCCCGGTCTGGGAACGGTATACCCTCTCCGTAGAAGAAGCCGCCGTATACTTCAGGATCGGCGAGAACAAGCTCCGCAGGATCATCAGCGAAAATAGGGATGCGGATTTCATCCTCTGGAACGGCAACAGACCTCAAATCAAGCGCAAGAAGTTTGAACAGCTTATAGACCATTCGAGCTTGGTGTAAAGGGAAAACCTTGAAATAGGAATCCGCTTATGGTAAGCTGTTCACAGCCTATAAGCGGATTCTTTTCGTATGAAAGGAGCCGTAATGACAGGTAAGCGAGATAAAAAAGGCAGAATATTAAGACAGGGAGAGCGTCAGCGCCAGGACGGAAGGTATGAGTACCGCTATAAGGACGCATACGGAGAAACAAGGAGCGTCTACAGTTGGCGATTGGCAGAGAGTGACAGCACCCCTAAAGGCAAGAAAAACGAAAGGCCCTTGCGGGAGCTGGAAAAGGACATTATCCGAGACTTGGAGGATAATGTAAACAGCTACACGGCGCGCAGGACAACGCTGAATAGCTTTTATGATGCCTACATCGAAACCAAGTACGAACTCAAACAGTCAACACGGACAAACTACAAGTATATGTACGGAAAGTATGTCCGCGATGAGATAGGCATGAAAAATGTCGCTGAAATCAAGTACAGCGACATAAAGAAGTTCTACGTCCATCTTATCAGGGATATTGGGTTCAAGCCGAACAGCATGGAGATCATCCACACGATACTTCATCCGGTGTTCAATGTAGCTGTCCGTGACGGATTCATCAGGAGCAATCCTACGGATGGGGTTATGGCGGAAATAAAAAAGAGCCATAATTGGGAAAAGCCAAAGCGGCATGCCCTGACAGAGCCGCAGCAGGAACGGTTCATAGAATTTATCTCGGGATCATCGACCTA
>ERZ825670.2912-NODE-2912-length-15390-cov-5.406782_pt1 | contig 15390 bp, 9 predicted proteins | sample MGYA00519929_ERZ825670 | MGnify/ENA primary metagenome ERZ825670 (study PRJEB31778, sample SAMEA3449207) | human gut metagenome | biome: human gut; feature: human-associated habitat; material: faeces | place: United Kingdom | collected 2010/2012 ...
GCTCTCGCGCTCCTCGGGAGAGGCGACGACGGTCTTGGGATAGTCCATGCCGTACTGCTCGCAGAGGGCATAGAACTTGTCTTTCGTGTCGAACGTTTCAAGCAGCTCATCCGAGATGAAGCGGTTGGCGATGAGCCCCTCGAAATGGTCGTAGTGGCGGCAGAGAAGACCCGTGTAATAGTCCGAGCAGGGGATGACGAGCAGCTTTTCATAGTCCTGTGCGCACTGCTTCAGCACGCCGAGCAGCGCGTCGGGAAAGACCTCCTCGCGTTCAAAATCCGGGATGATGCGGCAGAGAAACAGGTGCGAGTGGCGCGTGGGCACGAGCTGCTGCGTGCACAGCAGCAGCGGTGTGACGTGATAGGCCTCCTGGAAGAGACGCGCCGTGCCGTAGGCGTTTTCGTCGCTGCCGAGGATGATGGGCAAAAAGTCCTTTTTTGCTTTTTTGCCGCTGCTCGCCGGCGCGGCGGGATGGGCTTTGTCGTACTCGGCGAGGTATTTGAGTGTGAGCTCGACGTCGCTCGGGTAGGGGACGAAGACGCTGCCGCGCTTCATCGTTGTCTCTTCTCCCTTGCCGGTCAGCAGAATGACGCGCGCGTCCTTGCCGTCCAGAATTGCGCGGCGGATGCACTCGGCGCGGTCCTCGAGCACAAGGTGCGGGCAGGCAACGTGCTTTTCAATGTCGGCGGCGATCTGCGCGAACGGCTCTTCGCCGGAGTCCTCCTCGGTGATGAAGACGAAGTCGCAGTTCTGCCCGCTCAGCTCGCCGAGGTCTTTTCTGCGCTGGAGCGCGTGGGAGCCGGGGCAGCCGAAGACGGAGATCATCTGGCGGCCGGGGTATTCGATCTTCGTCGAGCGGTAGAGCGCGTCAAAGCTCATGCGGTTGTGCGCGTAGTCGACGATGACGGTGACGTTCTTGTCGCGGCTCTCGTAGATCTGCATGCGGCCCGCGGCGCGCGCCTTGCGAAGGCCCGAGCGCACATACTCCTCCGGCACGTCAAGCACCATACAGATGGCCATGGCAGCGAGGGCGTTGGAGATGTTGAAAAGGCCGGGCATCGTGATGGAAAATTCACCGTTGTACTTGAGCGAGGAAACCGTGAAGTAGAGCCCGTCGCTGCGCTTTTCCACATGCTGGCAGGAGACGGTGTCGCTCTCATGCGAGCCGAACGTGATGAGGTTGCAGCGGTCCTTGGCGTATTCGATGACGCGATCCGAGTACTTGGCGTCGGTATTGACGCAGCCGAAGCGGCAGGAGTCGAAAATTTTGAGCTTGGAGTTGAAGTAATCCTCAAAGTCCGGGTGCTCGATGGGGCTGATGTGGTCGCTGCCGATGTTCAAAAATGCAGCGACGTCGTACGTGATACCGCGCACGCGGCCGTATTTGAGCGCCTGGGACGAGGCCTCCATCACAAGATGCGAAATGCCGCTTTCATAGGCGTTTTCAAAGTGCTGGTAGAGCTCAAGCACCTCGGGCGTGGTGATGTGGGACTCCTCGGTGCTCTTGCCGTCGTAGTTGTCGATAGAGGAGAGAATGGCGCACTCGGGCATCGACTGCGCGCGCAGCCAGTCATTTAAGATGTAGCGCACGTAGTAGGCTGTGGTGCTCTTGCCCTTTGTGCCCGTGATGCCGACGCTTGTGAGCTTGTCCGTCACATGGTTATAAAAGAGCTGACCGAGCACGACGAGGGAATAGCGAATGTCGTTGACAAGAAGACAGGGCACGTCCACATTGTGCTTTTTCTCGGCGACGTAGGCGATCGCGCCGCGCGAGAGTGCGTCGCACAGGTACTCTTCCTTGAAGTGTGCGCCCTTGCAGATGAAAAGCGCGTCCTCGCTCAGTGCGCGCGTATCGTAGGTGAGGCAGTGGATCTCACGCGCGGCGAGCTCGTCGCTCACGGTGCTTTCGACCAGAATGCCCGCGTCGCGCAGCGCATCGACATATTCTCTCAGTGTGTGAACGGTATTCATAAATAGCTCCTTTGGGTCTTGCTTTTTCGGCAGGACGGGATAAAATATAGGCGATATCGCGTCGGATCGACACGATATTGGCAAGCAAACTCATTTCCGAAGGGGGAACCAACATGACTTATCAGCAAGTGCTGGAAAACGCAAGGACCTGCATCGGCCCTTACTGCAAGGCGTGCAATGACTGCAACGGCAAGGTCTGCCGCAACACGATGCCCGGCCCCGGCGCCAAGGGCGAGGGCACGGGCTTTATCCGCAACGCAGAAAAGTGGCGTGAGATCTGCGTCAACATGGACACCATCTGCGAAAATTCACAGGTGGACACCTCATTCACGCTCTTTGGCCGGACGTTTGAGATTCCGGCGTTCGCCGCGCCGGTGGGCGCGATGCGTCTTCACTACGGGGACAAGTACGACGATCTTACATACAATGATATCCTTGTGCGCGCGTGCGCGAACGCGGGCATTCTCGCTTTCACCGGCGACGGCACCGACCAGAAGGTGGTCGAGGGCGCGGCTGAGGCGCTCAAGGCGAACGGCGGCTGCGGCGTGCCGACCATCAAGCCGTGGGATATGGACACGATCCGCGAAAAATTCGCGCTCGTGCAGGAATCCGAGCCCTTCGCCATCGCGATGGACATCGACGCGGCGGGTCTGCCGTTTTTGCAGGGCTTGACGCCGCCGGCGGGCAGCAAAAGCGTTGAGGAGTTAAAGCAGATCGTCTCCTGGGCGCAGCGTCCGTTCATTTTAAAGGGCATTATGACCGCCCGCGGCGCGGAAAAGGCGCTGGAGGCGGGCGCGAGCGGCATTGTGGTCTCGAACCACGGCGGCCGTGTGCTCGACCATTGCCCCGCGACGGCGGAGGTGCTTCCGGACATCGTCGATGCCGTCGGCGGCAAGATGACGATTTTTGTCGACGGCGCGATCCGCAGAGGCATGGACATGTTCAAGGCGCTGGCGCTCGGCGCGGACGCGGTGCTCATCGGCCGTCCGTTCGTCACCACCGTCTATGGCGGCGGGGAGGAGGGCGTGCAGCTCTACGTCCAGAAGCTCAAAGCAGAGCTTGCCGACACGATGCGCATGTGCGGCGCGCACTCGCTCGCGGACATTGATCGCAGCATGCTATATGGTTTTTGATCATATAACATATAGTATAGCACCGCAAAAAAAAACTGACAAGTGAAAATCGGGAGAAGAGGACGGCGAGGCTAAGTCGTCCTCTTTTTTGCCGGCTGTATACTATATAAAATAAAATATAAAAAAACATTTAAAGAATATTTAAAATCTTTAATTAGTGTTTTTATTACAGTTATTATTTTTATTTTAATTTTTCAAATTCCATTAATTAAGAATTATTTTTTAAATAACGAATTAATTAAAATAATTATTAATTGTTTTAATTAAAATAAATTTATTTATTTAATTATTTTATTTTTTATAACCCAAAAATAATATTTTTAATAATAATAAAAAAATAAAAATAAATAAGAAATTCTTATTTATTTTTATTTTTTATTTTAAATCTCAAATGACATAACAAAATCATAATTATTATTTAATTGCATTATTATTTTTAAATCTTTTGTTGTTTCATTTTTTCCTAATATATCTTTTAAAGTTATACTCATTATTGATATATCATTTTCTTCTTTATATTCATTATATGTAATTGAATATTGTAAAGAATAATTTTCTTTCATGTATTTTTCAAATTTTTCTTGGCTTCCAAATGTATTATTTCTAAATGTTTCATCTAATAAATTATATGCTGAAGAATAATCTCTATTATTTAACATTTGAACCCATTTATCAATATTCATTTGTACTTTTTTCTGTGTTTCTGCTGAATCATATTCACTTTTATATTTATCTGATATAATTGTATACGTATCTAATTTTACTGTATATTTTAAAGGTGTCTCTGCATCAAATGTATAAATTATTCCTGATTTATCTTTACAAACAAATTCTGTATAATCATCATATACATTAACTAGATATTCAGAAACATTTAATCCTTCTAATTCATCAATGTTATTATTTACATATGCTTTAAATTCATTTGCATTTCCAAATCTTTTTTGTTTATATTCATTATCCAAATATTCATAAGCAACTTCTGGATTACTTAACATCATTCTTTTAAATGTTGTTAAATAATTTTTACATTGTACTTCCGAATTGATTTTAATACTTGGAATTTTATTATTATTATTTTTTGTTATTTCTACATCTTCAATATTTGAAATTTCATTAATATTATTATATTTCTTTAAAATTGGTTCTACAGAAAAGACATTATTTTTTTCATCAATATTTATTATATAATATTTATTAGCTATAAATTTATTTTTTAGTGTTTGTGTCATAAATCCATAAACAATATATTGATTGTTTTTATTATTTTCTATTAATTTAGCATCTAGTATATTAAAGCTTACATTTTCAGTTACATTATCAACATATGAATATACATTATTTTTCGTTATATTGTTTTTATTTATATAATTTTCACTTAATAAATCATATATTCTTCCTTTTATATAGTCATCTCCAACAGACTTTACATTTTCACCTTTTTCATTCACAGTATAATATGCAGTATTATTTTTATTTAAAACTTCAAAATATTGTGAAATACATTTTTGAATTGTATAATAACTTGTTGTTGTTATATCACTTCTATTATCTTCTGATGTCTCACTAACAACTTCAACATTATTACTGTATATCTTATTGCCTTCATTTTTATTTTTTTTATTAATTATTAAAAGCACTATACCTATTATTAAGATTAAAATAATTATACTTATTATTAAAGTTTTTATTTTTTTCAATTTTAATCATTCCTTTTTTATCTAGTTTTCCGCATATAATGCACTCTTTGATATTCCCACAATATCATCTACATTAGCCCATCCATTTGTTGTTGTACTTCCTGGATCTGAAACATAAACTTCACCAGATGAATTTATATCTAATACAGCAATAAAATGTTGTCCATAATATTTTGTTGCTCCACCAGCTTTCAAAGTACCTGAAATTTCTACCACTACTGGTTTTCCCTCTTTCAAATGTTCTGTAATTTTATCTGCTGTTGCTTCTCCACTTGAACATTGTACTCCATATTCTGTAAAATGATTTGCTAAATAATTATGTCCTGCTAAGCTTCCTGGATTAACATCATTTCCATAACCTGTTAATACTATAGAAATTGATGTAATTGAACATCCTATAGAACTAATGCTTTCACCATATGGCATATACAATGTATCTTTATATGAACCTTCATATTGTTTATATTCCTTAAACTGTTTTCCAGAATTAGCTTTATATATTGACGTATAACCATCTCCATCACTTACATCTATTGATGAACCACTTGGTTTTGTTTTCCCTTTAAATTCTTCATAATATTCTTTTGATTTTCCCAATCTAGAACTATAACTAGCCTTACTTGAAGGAGATTCAAAAAATCTCATAAAATGTAATGTTGCATCATCTATAGTTGTAGAATTAGACCAATCTTCATTTGTTGAAGTTATATTTTCTTCTCTAATATATCCTGCTGTTCTTTGATTTGAGTAATCTGCTGCTGGACCTTGTCCACTAATTTCTGCAACTAAAAATTCTACTTGAGTATCTTCATCACTCCAATTTACTCCCTTAGATTTTGCATATTCTTGTAATTGAGTTTTTCTTCCAAAACTCCATTGAATTAATCCTATACCTTCTCCAGAACCACCTTCTATCGCATTTGGGTCAAATCCCCCAGACTCATAATCTATATTTCCCATAGCTCCTGCTACAGCAATTTCACTATATCCTACATCTCTTAATGCAAACCATACTTTTTCTTGAATGGTCCCTCCATAAATTCCTGTACTAGTATTAAATGAACTTGGTGCATATTCACTAAAATCAAAAGACATAACTCCAGTATATACACCTGTTGCCTTATAAATAAGATAATCTGTAATATCTACCATATTAGCTGTTTTAGGATTATTTTCCATTAAATCTTTTAACCATGAGGCTATAAGCATTTCCTTAATTGAACTTTTTCTAAATAATGTAACAAACTTTTGCTCATTTCCTTTTATCTCAGATTCACCTGCTTTATACTCATTAGAAACAGTCTCTGTATCTGTTGTTACTTTTGTTGTAATAGTTTTTTGATAATTTTTTGTAATTTCTTTTTCTCGTTCAGCTTTTTTTCCTTTGTCATCTATATATGTTTCCTTTATCGTTTCTGTTTCTGACCACTCTTCTGTATTTACACTTGTAGATTCTGATGATGTATTACTTTCTTTTACAATACCATTGGCCTTTGCATTTTTTGAATTTTGTTCTAATAATAATTTATTGTCAAATTTAACAAACCATGTATCTGCATATATTAATTCTATTTTAGGAGATGTACTTTCAGTCACTTTTACCTGATTATCAACCTCGTGCAAATCTTCACTTTTACTTGCCACATCGATTGAATAGTCACCATTATCATCTTGTTGTTTAGTTTCTGTTTCTTCATTTGTTGTTGTTTCAACTCTTGTTGTAGTAACATTATCTTCTATCATTATTACAAATTCACTATTAAGTGCAAGTTGTCCTAACTCATATGCAAATTCAGCACTCTCTGTATCAATGTACCAAAATAACATATATTCCATAGGCATTGTATATTTACTCATAATACTTTTATAATCTAACGCTGTATTATTTTTTGTAACTGTTATTTCATCACCTGAATAGCTCCAAGTTGCTGTAATAAGTTTAAAATTCGAATCTAGTGAAAATTCTTGTAATGCTTTTTTAGGATCATCTGTTAAATCTTTTTCGAATTGTTCTAATGGTACATATTTCAGATCTACAACTGTTGATGTTATTGTGCTAGATATACTTTCAGTTCCATCTATCATTGTTCCATAGCCTTTATTTTCTATATTATAATACTCTAAAATACCGTTTACTACACCTTTAGCATATAATTGCAATCCTAAGTCTTGGCTTATTATTGCATAATCTTTTGTTGATGATAAATATCCTCCATTTATTGTTAAGGAAACAAAACTATCATCTTTTGTTCCTAAAGTATTTGTTGTATCAGTTTGGTCAGAACTACTTTTGTTTAATTCCATACTACCAGAAACAGCTTCTTTTAAAATATTTCCCAATTTCTTACTATCTTCTGATCCACCATCCTGATTATATGAAATTGAAACCCCACTTTCATTTTCATATTTAGTTCCATCTCCAGAACTATTAAACGCAATTCCTATTAATGCATCAACCTCTTCATCCCTTGCTTTTTGAAGTCTTCCATCATCAGAAACATTTGGATCAGCTTCAGTACTTCCTATTTGAATCACTTCAACATTTCCATAAATGCTAAATGCTTGCTCTATATATTTTGCTACTTTTACTGTTAACTCTTCTTCACTTAATTGTTTTTCATTGTTTTGAGGTGTTGGAGATTTTGCTCCAGGATTATCAGTAGAATATGCTGCCATTATTCCTATTTTATAAACTTTTTCTTCGTCAGTTACTTGACCTACAGTATCTGTGCCAGAAAATGTTACATTTTGTTTGGTTGTCTCTCCACCTGATGTATTTTTTATCTCTCCATAACTTTTATCTGGAGTAATTCTTCTAATCTTTACAGCTCCTTGAAATTGATTTACCCCTTCTGCCTTTCCACCAAGATTAGGATATTGAGTTACTAGCTCAGCTTTTACCATTTGCTTTAAAAAATCCTTTGTTAAAGGTACTACTGTTTTAGGTGTAGAATTTAATTCTTTTATTACATTTTCAAATTTATCATCAGCATCATCTTTAAATGCTAAATAATAACCATTTTTTTCATCTCCTTTAATTTCTACTAAAGATGTAAAATCTTGTGACATTGTATCTGAGACCACACCTGAATTTAATAATGCTGCATAAATAATTTCAGTAGTGTCTTCTCCTTCAAATAATTCTATAAGCCAATTAAATCCAACACAAATTACAGTTGTTAAAAGTATCATAGGTAATATTTTTGCCAAAAGAAATGAATAAATCACTGTCAATTTAGTAAGAACTGCATTTTTTACTTTCTTTACAGCCTTCTTTTTTACAGCTCTTGCCACATCTTGAGCAACATCATTTGCTTTTTTCTCTCCATTTTCTTCCAAAACTATCACCTCTTTTATGTAATTTTCTACTTTTTATAGTTCTAAATCTATAATATCTTTGTATTCTTCTTTATTATTTAAATATGTATTGTAATCTTTTATTATATTATAAAATTTAATTTTTTGTATACCATTACCAACTCTATATGAATTGCTAAATTTAATTTTAATATCTTTCTTTTTTTGTTTCGAAATTATAAAATCTTCTTCTGTATTTGCATTTAATAAAGCCATGAATTCAATTCCATTATTATCAGTTGCACATATTGATTTATTATTACTATAGTCCACTAAACTAATGATATTATTAGTCGTGTTACTTACTTCCACATTAAAAATTTGATAATCCATATATACATATGAATCTTTTATTAATATAGAAATTCCATCTTTGCTTACATTTTTTTCAATTGATTTTATTTCTATAAAACTACTTACACTAATTTTATAATTGTCATTTCCTTCATCAATTATTGTTACATAATCTTGTAAATAATTAGTTGTATTATCTTTTCCTGTTGCTAACATATTATCATAAATCTTTACTAAATATATATATTCACTACTAGAAGACCAAGATTGAAAACTATATTTTTTATTACCATTAAATTTTCCATTATAATATAATTCTTCAAATATATTTTCTGACGGATATAATACCTTTTTACAATCAGAAGAAAGTAAATCATATGCTTTTTCTGGTTCTCCATTAATACAATAAGTAAAAAATTTATCGATTAAATTTCCATATGTATTTTGCTTACTTTCTGATACTGTTCCACCAGATACCATTGATTTACTTTCATTTGTATATTTTTGATTATTATTTTTTTCCTGTTCTTGAGCAATTAAATTTTTATTTTTTTCTATATTACTCTCTTTTATAGCATTATTTACGATTTGAACCAAAGTGATTGCAATAATAATTCCAATCACTATAATCCATATTTTTAATCGGTTTTGATTATAAAGTCTAATCAAATTATGCATTTATTATTTTCCTCCTATATCATAACACTTCTATTTTATATGCCTTCTCCATTTCCGTTCATAATTCCAGCTTATTGAGTATTTTTTTGTTTTCTTTCACTCTTCTTTATATTTTTATAATAATTACCTTGTCCATGTGCTTCAGCAAATAATTGCATAACCTTTTGTTGTTGTTTTGGATCACTTACTTTACTAGCAACAAATCCTTCCATTGCATTTCTCTTCTTATCATCTAAAATATAATCTTGGCTATATTTTCCTGTTAATCCTACTATATCCATCATTTGGTCATGGTTTCTACCGCCAACTCCACCATATTTGCTTTCAAGTTCTAATCCAGTTTCAATTTGATCATCACTTAAACCTGCAACTTTATAATCAAAAGCTGAATTCATAAGACTTTCTGCAGTATATTCATTTCCAGTTTTTTCTTCTAATTTAGCAGCCATTTCTTTATATTTTCTTTTTTCCTCTTCATCTTTCATAAATGCTTTTTTGGCTTTTTGGTTTTGTTCAAATATCTGTTCTTGACGAGCCCCTGCTAAACCATATTTTTCTTCTCTGTAATCATTTTTTATAGTATTTGCTGCATTACTTACACCATTTTTTACACCATTTCCAATTCTAGCTGCACCATTAAATGTCCCTTCTCCAATTTTATTTCCAGCCGCAGCACCAGCTATACTATATTGAAATGCTTTTGATGGATCTCCACTTGCTATTCCAGCAGCCAAACCTATTGCTCCTCCCATTATTGTTCCAGAAGCTTTTAAACCAGTTCTTAATCCTTTCTTTGCAAGAAATTTACTTCCTTTTATTCCTCTTTTTACACCTCTTATTGCTGTTCTTCCTAATGCTTTAGCAGTTGTATCTTTTTTATTTTTATTATTATCATAACTTAACGGAACCATTTTTCTTTCTTTTTGCTCAAAATTATTATTTCCTAATTGCTCCATTGAGTCCATATTTCTTTTTACTAAATTATCGTCTAAACTCTTATCAACATTTGAATAATTTACAGAGTCATCCTCTGTCATTTTATTCTTAAGTATACCATCTGATTCTGAGCCTTCTGTCAAAGTAGTATCTTTTTTTGAAGTTTCAATTCCTAAATTGTTTCCTTCTCCATTAAAACCTTCTAGAGTACTTCTCTTGTTTTGTCTAATTTTATAATTTTCATTTTCAGATTTTTCTTGTTGTCCTTGACCTTTTCCAGGCCCTCCTTTTCCTAGTGGTGGTGGAGCTTTTTTTCCAAGCCCTTCTAATGCTTTCATTGTCATTGCTCCTCCTGCAAAAGAACCTAATCCTCCTGCAGTTTGACCTTTATCTAATCCAAACATTTTCTTTATAAATTTCTCTGCTGGAATTAAAAATCCTATAGTAACTAATGCATAAATAGGATTATCAACTGCTAAATCCATAGCTGATGATACCATTACAGAATATAATAATAAATGAACTGGCTGTAATATAGCATTCATAATATATTCTTTAAACCACATGTTAAATGCTTGTGCCTTTCCATCTCCAGCTTTATCAATTGGATATGTCAAGGCTACTAATGGTGCAATCATTGTAAGAAACGCCATCCATAAAAACCTTTTTAAATATGTAAATGTAAACATTATTGTATATATAACTAAAACAACATAAATTATTGTATACGCGGTAGCATCTCCCCAATTATTACTTTGGGCTAAAAACCTCATATAACCAGTTAAATTAGTTTTAAAGCTAGTTGTAGAATCTCCGTTTATAACATCTACATATATTGTTGAATCCCCTAAAGAATTATTTAATAACTCTGTAACTTTATCAATAAGCATTAAAGTTCCTGCCATTATAAAATGAATTGCAAATACCAAACACAAAGCTATAAACCAATTTAATAATGACTCTTTATATTTAGCTTTTCCTTGTGCTGAAGTTTCTATTAAAATTCTAATTCCTAAATACACTAACACACACAACAATCCAACAACAGATATATTTCGAAAAGCTTTATACCAAGAAGATATTGTTGGAGCTAATTTGCTTGCATAACTTGGTGTACTTTCTCCATATACATTTGTATAACTATTTGGATGAATAAAATTAACATCTAATGCTGGGATTTTATTTGAAAATATATTTTCAGGACAATATAACATATTAGGAACTTTCCATCCACTATCAAATAATCCATTATCAAATTTACTTGAAATTTCTTCTTTCCTTGTTCCACTTTCCGTTCCATTAGAATATGCAGAACCACCATCCTTAGTTACACTAGGATCATCCCTATCAAGTATTACAGATCCATATATTTCATCTGTTCCTAACATAGTTTTATTTAGCAATCCCATTACTACGTCTCCGAAGTGAATCAACCAATTTTACTATTTCCTCTAATAATTTTCCTCCCATTTTTCCAAATATACTTGCGTTACTTTGAACTGGAATAGTAAAGTTAAAAAGTATAACTATAACTAGTGCCAATATAATCTTTTGTATATTACTCTTCTTCGTAAAAAAATTCATATTTTCCTCCTTTACTACCCTATATTTCCTGTTTTTCTACTTCTCATTTGTACTAATTTATTAATATTTGTTTCAACAAATTCAAATTCTTTTTCTGTTGGAACAATTTGAATTATTGCTGTTTCAGAACCTACTTTCAATAAGCCTTCACCTTTTAAGCAAGTAGTTAAAAATCCAGCTTCACCTTCACTTAATTTAAATACTTCTTTTAAGTACTGAATTTCTGATTTATCTTGTGCTAAGAATAATTTTGTATCAGAAGAAGTTAAAACAGCTTGAGCTTCTGGTTTTTCATAGAAGTCTTGGAATCTTTGAGAAATAATTGCTAATGATACATTTCTTTTTCTTGCACGTCTAGCCATTGTATTTAAAAAGTCTACAGCTTCTGGATATGGTAATAACATCCAAGCTTCATCAACTATAACTCTTTTTTGTCTAGCTCTTGTTCTATCTTCACTATTTTTCTTTACAAATTTTTCCCAAATCCAAGAAAGTAATATTTGTTGTGCCAATGGTCTTGCAAATCTTTCCTCTAATTGAGAAATATCCAAGTTAATAAATGGTGCTCCATCTAACAAGTCAAAAGTTGATTGTCCATCAAAATATGCCATTTGTCCATTAAATTCTCTTATATATTGTTTCATTACTTTTAATAAATAACTATAATGATAACTATAATCTTTATTTGTATTTGCTTGTGCTTTTCTTTCTAAATTCTTATACCAACTTCCTATAGTAGGCATTTCTTTCTTTTGATTGTAAAGCTTATCTCCTTGTTGAAATGTTTTTCCACTATACAAGCTACTTGGATTACTATTAATTCCGAGTCTTGCATACTCTTCTGCAACAGTTTCTGCTATTACTTGTTTTGTTAATTCATTTACTTCAGTACTTCTTGTGCTACCTCTTGCCATTGTAAGTAAGGCTTGAGTAACATCCTCTACTTTACTTTCTACATTTAAAACAGTTCTTTCTCTTCCTGTTATTTCATCTTTTACATTTTCAGGTTCTATATCAAATAAATTAATTACAGTTCTTGAATTTGGACTTAATACAACATTAATTCCACCCAAGCTTTCTGCAACTATACTATATTCACCTTCGGCATCTAATGCTAAGCTTTCTATTCCCATAAGAACAGAAGAACGTGAAATTAATGTTTTCATTGTAACAGATTTACCAGCACCAGACTTAGCAAATATAACCATATTATAGTTTGTAAGTGATGGATGGAAATTATCAAATAAAATTGGCGTTCCTGTTTGTTTGTTAAATCCAATTGGTACACCAGTTGCATGTCCAACTTCTGTTGTTGTAAATGGAAATACTGTTCCCATTGATCTACTATCAAAATCATGAGATTTTTTTATTTTATCTGTTGCAAATGGTAAATTACTTTTAAATGCTTCTTCTTGCATTCCCCATGCACTCTTTATTCCAACTAATGATTTAGACATTTCTGTTGAAAGTAATTTTGTCAATCTATCTAAATCTTCTTGGCTATATGCAAACAATGTTGAAACAACAGATGCTTCATACATTTTATTAAATCCTGCCGCAATTTCATCTCTTAATTGCTCTGCTTCATATCTTTTTTGTGCTAATGTACTTTCCCTATTTATATTACCTCTATCTGCTGCTACAATTCTTTCTGTTTCTAATTCATTTATAGTTTTATTTAATTCACTTTGAGATCTAGATTCAGCTATTGGTGTAATATATATTGATGTATTTATATCTCCGAAAAAGTATAAATCCCTAAACAATTCTGGGAATGTACACATACGTGGAAGAGCAGAAATAAAGAAACTTCTTGCATATCTTTTTACGCTTGCTATTATTTCTAAATGATCTATATGTGATGCATCTATTCCAGAAGGGGCTATTAGCTCTTTAACTGTCTTTCTTCTTAATATTTCTGGTTCTTCATTATCATTAATTAACTGATTGTTTCTTTCTTCCTCTTGTTGATTTTTTAACTTTTGTTTCATTTTCATTTCCTCCTTCCTGTATTTCTTTAATAGCTGCTTCTGCAACTTTTTCTCCTACATATTGTTTATTTTCAGACAATATAACTTGTGCCATTTTATTTATTAACTCTTCCATATCATCTTCTTTTTCTTCTGCTTGCTCTTGCATTCTTGTTTTTACTTTTTCAATTGTATTATTAGCTAAATCAATTGCTTGTCTATTAATTTCTTCATCTAAAGTTTTTAATTTTTTTGCAAATACATCTGGTGCTGTTGAATATAGATTATCATATTGTGCCTTCATTGCTCTTTCTAAGTTATAAATTTCCGCATCTTCTCTGTTATATGCCATATATAATAATTCTACTAATTCTGATGAATTTAAAATTTTTCCTTTAACAGAACATGCTGATATTGCTCTTATTATTGATTGAGCTTTTGTATATAATTCTGAAAATGCCATATTTGCTATTTCATCCTTATCAAATTTTTCTTCTGGATTTTCTTCTGAAAAATATGGGATTACAATATAATATTTTTGGTTTAAAACATTTTTATTTAAACTCATTTTTTCAGTATTAGAAATAATATCTAATCCATATTCTACTAAGTTTCTCTGTTTTGTTAACTCATAAAAATATTTTTGTAATTCCTCTTGTGAAAACGTTTCTGATTGTTTCATTTGGTCATATCTAATTTTCATTCTATTATAATTTTCTTGTATTTCTTTAACTTTAGCTTTATATGTATTAACACTACTCTCTAAATTTACCGTTCTTGTTTGTATATATATTTGAATTGGATGTCTTAATGTATTCAAAAATTGTTGAAATCCTTCTTCAACAGATACTTTTTCCATTTGAGACATTAAATCATAATTTACTCCTTGGCATTCTACAACCATAATATATCTTCTGCCATCTTTTTGAACAATCATATTATCTGTTATAGAATCAAACTCCATAAAATCAAATATTGATTTTTTATTATATGTAATTGCTGTTTTTGTATCTGCTTTTTTCACACTAGTATTAGAATTTGTTTTATTTGAACTATTCTTCTCTTTTCTTTTATTTGCACTTTCTTTGCTTTTTAATATTAAAAACACAATAGACAATATCATTAATACCGCTATTAAAAGAATAAGTATTACTCCTAAAATATTAGAAATTGCATTTGAATCCATTATTCTTCTCCTCCTTTTTCATTTGTTATTTTTTTCTTGTTAGTATCATCTCTGTCATATATGTATATTCTATTTCTATTCATTTTAAATTTAATTGCTCTTCTTATAACATCATCTATATTTTCTCCACCTGTTTTCTTTGTTATTTCAAATGCATTTGTTTCTGGAACTTTAAGTGTTCCTATAGCAAATCCGATTAACGCCAAAAGCAACATTAATATAATTCCAACTATGTTTAATTTTACAATACTAAAAATTAAATAAAAGACAAATCCTATTCCTGCTCCTCCCATTGTATAAATCAAAGCTTTCGTTGAAAATACAAATAAAATTCTTCCTTCTCCTTTTACATTTCTTGGCAAATTATATGTACCCAATCTTTTTTCCTCCTCAGTAACAAAAAATTACATTTTTACTAAGTATAATTATAACATAAAAACTCGTAAAATGTAATATTTTTAGGCAAAAAAGGTAAATTTAATATACTTTTAATAATATTGTAATAATATTGTAATAAATTTATATATAATTTTATTTTAAAAACAAAAAAAGAGTAGTTTTTCTACTCTCTTTACTAAGCT
>ERZ825670.2913-NODE-2913-length-15388-cov-9.797104_pt1 | contig 15388 bp, 12 predicted proteins | sample MGYA00519929_ERZ825670 | MGnify/ENA primary metagenome ERZ825670 (study PRJEB31778, sample SAMEA3449207) | human gut metagenome | biome: human gut; feature: human-associated habitat; material: faeces | place: United Kingdom | collected 2010/2012 ...
AATAAGTTTAAAGGGATACAAAAAATAACTATACAATCGAAATACAATACTAAGCGAGGTAATAAAAACAAAAGATATCAAACAAAAAAATTTAATAAGTTTAAAGGGATACAAAAAATAACTATACAATCGAAATACAATACTAAGCGAGGTAATAAAAATAAAAGATATCAAACAAAAAAATCTAATAAGTTTAAAGGGATACAAAAAATAACTATACAATCGAAATACAATACTAAGCGAGGTAATAAAAATAAAAGATATCAAACAAAAAAATCTAATAAGTTTAAAGGGATACAAAAAATAACTATACAATCGAAATAAAATACTAAGCAAGGTAATAAAAATAAAAGATATCAAATAAAAAAATCTAATAAGAATAAGTTTAAATAGTAGGTTTATTTTTTGACATTCAAAATTATATGTGTTATAATAAGTTCATACTATTCATGAAAGGACTGTACAGTATGAAAACTGCTTTTGAAACTGCGAATATTCTGTTGCCAAATAAAAATATCGATATTCAAAAATGGAGTGTCATTGCTTGTGACCAATTTACTTATGAACTCGATTATTGGAACGATGTTGAAAATATATCTAATGGAGAAAAATCTACTATAAATTTAATACTTCCAGAAGTATATCTTAATGATGATAATTGTAATCAAAGAATTAAAAATATAAATAGTAATATGAAAGAGTATCTACAAGATAATGTATTAGTGGAATATAAAAATAGCTTTGTATATGTTGAACGTATTCAAAGTGATGGTAAAAAACGTTGTGGTCTTGTGGGTAAAATCGATTTGGAAAAGTATGATTACAATAAGGGAAGTACATCACAAGTTAGAGCTACAGAGGCTACTGTTATCGAAAGAATACCTCCTCGTCTAAAAGTTAGAAAAGATGCTCCTATTGAATTAACTCATATTATGATTTTAATAGATGATACTTCTAAAACTGTCATAGAACCTATAGCAGATAAAAAAAGTTCTCTAAAAAAACTATATGATACCGATTTAATGAAAAATAGTGGCCATATTACAGGATATCTAATAGACAGTTTAGAGTTACAAAATCAAATTGATGATGCTTTATATAATCTATTAGAACAAAATAGTAAAAAGTATAATCTACCTAAAGATGAGGTTCTACTATATGCTATGGGCGATGGCAACCATTCTTTAGCTACTGCTAAGGAAAATTATGAACGCTTAAAAAGAGAAAATCCTAATGTGGATTTATCTAATCACCCATCAAGATACGCTCTAGTTGAGATAGTTAATCTACATAGTGATGCCCTTGAATTTGAAGCCATTCATAGAATAGTATCTAATGTAAATGTTAGTGATTTGTTATCTAAAATGAACGATGTTTTAAAGACATCTAAAGAGGGTTCAAGCGATATGCAAAAGTTCTCATACGTTGTAGATGGTGTGGAAAATACTTTGTATATTAAAAATCCTATATCCAATTTAACTGTTGGAAGTTTGCAATCATTTTTAGATGATTATTTGAAATCTAACAGTGGCAGTATAGACTATATTCATGGTAAAGATGCTATATTTAAACTATCTAAGAATAGCAACAGTATAGGCTTTATACTTCCAGATATGCTTAAGAGTGAACTCTTTCCAACTGTTATAAAAGATGGTTCTTTACCTAGAAAAACTTTCTCTATGGGACACGCTGAAGATAAAAGGTTCTACATGGAATGTCGTGCAATAGTTTAAAATAAAAAATCCTTACTTAAAGTAAGGATTTTCTTTATGATACTCTCAGATTATTTATTCATATTATCTTAAAATTAATAGGGTATCATAGTTGTTGTTATGCAATTGATTCCAAGAAAATAATATTTTTTGCTAAAAAATTATTTTTAGTTTTTCAATGTTTAGAATGCAATTTATTTTTCATCTAAGAAATAGAGGTATTCTTGATGGTCTTTATATAAACTTTATTATTTCCATGACCATTTTTTCTTCCATTCATTTTTTTTCAAAGTTTTTAATAAAGGGTAGAACTTAGAGCGTCGTCTTATTGCTAATACATAAGAATCCACATGGCTACAACCACCTTTATAAATATAATCACCGTCAGTGGTTCTACCAGCATAAATAAGTCCGTCAGCTGCAGCTATACCAGATAAATATCCAATAGCTTCTATTTGTATTTTATCACCTGGCATAAGTTTATTTTCGCCTTGACCATACATAAAGACAGTATCTACTGTAACAAATACTGGGTCATAAACACTAAAAATATATTCAAACATTTTTTTACCTCTAAATTATTCCTAAAATCTTTTTTTTCATAATTATTAAATCAACTATATTAACCTTATTATCATAGAAAATATCAGCCAAGAATAATTGAAAACGTGATAAACTCTTAGTAGTATCTGTATTGAATTGAATTATATTGAAATTTACACTATCAGCATTGATTTCTATTTCTTTAGCAATAACAGTACCATTTATTCTTGATATTCAGCTATATATGGCAGATTTCTATAATATTCTGCACAATCCAAGCCATAACCTATTACGAATAAGTCGGGAATAGTAAATAAAGATACATCTGCATTTAATTCTACTAATCTTCTGCTAGGTTTATCTAGTAGGGTTACAACTTGCAATGATAATGGATTTCTTGATTTTAATATGTTTATTACATCTTTAAGAGTTCTTCCAGTATCGATAATATCTTCAACAATTATTACATGATAGTTACTTATATCTTGTGATAAGTCCATAGTTATGGTAACTTTTCCACTAGATGATGTTCCATTGTAATAACTCTTAGCCGACATAAAACCTATTTCACAAGGTATTTGTATAGCACGGCTTAAATCTGCTAGGAATATGAACGCTCCTTTTAAGATACTCACTAAAAGAAGTGGTTTTCCGTCATACTGTTTAGAAAGTTGTTTTCCTACTTCTGTAATTTTGAATTTAATTTCTTCTTCAGATATTAAAATCTTCTTGATTTTGTCGTTTATTTCATTTGTATTCATAATTCACCTCATGATAATATACTTCATAAGGATATTTTACAATACAATCGATATTTTGTCAATAAAATTATCCATCTGCAATACTAGATGTCGTTTACTTCTTTGTTATATAATCTTTTCATTAAAATGTGAGCGATTATCACCGATATTGTTTCAGCTATGATAAAAGTAGTCCAAATAAGCCACGATAGGTCTAAAGAATGTTTTGCTATTAAAGAAAAAATCCATGCTATAGGTATTACAAATATGAATTGCCTACATACTGATACTATCAATGATTGTATTCCTCCGTTTAATGCTTGAAATATACCTTGATATGTTATATTCATTCCTGCAAATATAAAACTAATGGATACTATTCTCATTGCACTTATACAGTACTGTTGAGTTACTCCAGATAAACCGAATATGTTTGAAAAAGGTATCGCTAGAATTTCCACTAATATTAATCCAAAGGACATTATTGCTATAGTGTATACCATTCCGAACTTTATACCATCATTGATACGCTTTTTATCTTCCATACCATGGCTGAATGAAATTATTGGAGTAATAGCATCACGAAGTCCAAAACCTGCAAATAGTATAAACTGTTGAATTTTATAGTACAATCCATAGGCAGTTACAAGAGCCTCATCTACAGATACAAGTATTATATTAAGAGCATATGTCATAATGGATAGTAACGCTTGTGATATAATAGCAGGTAATCCAATAGCGTATATCTGTTTTATAATGATTGCTGATGGTTTTATGTATTTTAATCCATTGGATATGTTTGTATTAACTTTAAAGTGGAATATCAAAGCTAGTATGAAAGATGCTATTTGTCCAATTACGGTAGCATATGCAGCACCTTTTACTTCCAATTTTGGACAACCAAAATAACCATAAATCATAATAGGGTCTAGTATAACGTTGATTACAGCACCTACTATTTGTGCTATTGTAGAATACATTGAGTGTCCTGTTCCTTGGAGTAACTTTTCAAATATGGAAAAGAATATTATTCCAAATGATGCTATACAACATACTTTTAGATAGTCTATAGCCATCTTACTGATTATAGGGTTCTTAGTTTGAGAGCTTATATATAAATCAGTTCCAAATATACCAAATATCAAGAATATTATGTATATAATCAATGCTAAGAACATTCCATTACCTGCGACTTTACTTGCTTTTTCGATGTTTCCTTGTCCTAAACTCTTGGATAGTAATGCATTACAACCTACACCAGTACCTATTCCTATAGCCACTATTAGCAATTGTAGTGGAAAGGCTAAAGTTAAAGCATTTAAAGCCAATTCGCCAGTATCTTGAATGTTAGAAACAAATGCACTATCCACGATGTTGTATACGGCTTGTAACATCATGGATAGAACCATAGGTATGCCCATTGATAAAATTAGTTTTTTTACGGGCATACTTCTCATTTTGTCTTTTTGATTGATGTTTTCCATAAAATCTCTCCTAAAAAAAAATCGATGTGTAGCACTGATTGGAATTACGCACAGTGCTACACATCGTTAAATATATTATATCAGAAAATATTATTTAAATCAAAGGATATTTTGAACAAACTTAGTTTAAATTAAGTATCATTCTTGTGATATATTTCATGGATTGAAATAAAAGTATTAAATTTGCTTTAATTGACTAAAATATTTGAAAAAAATTCTTGAAACAATCGAAAACATATGGTATAATATAACTATGTGTTTTTTTAATATTAATAATCTATAATTTTATATGGTAATCGTAAGGAAGAAAGAGGTAATTGGCTTTATGAAATATGATATAATCTATTCTATTGCAACCGATACTATTAGAAATAGAGTTCTAAATAAAGTTAATATAAATCAAAATGATACTGTTAGTGTTTTAATGACAAAATCTGGTGCAACGTATATCGGATTTAATTCTATGGATATAAAAGATGGTAAGTTAGTTAATGGTTGCTCCGAAAAAGATGCTGTTAAAAATATGCTCACTAAAGGAGAAAGTATCATTTCAGCAATAGTTACTATAAATGCGTTTACTTTGATACCTGTATTACCTTGTTTAGAATGTGTAAATTTAATCTTAGGAATTAATGCTGAGAATAATCAATGTTTAGTGATATCACCTAATAAGAAGTATATTGGTATTGGCGACGTTGCTAGATATGATACCAATACTGCCAACATTGAGGCGTACGCAGATTGCATAGAACTTGACCCTCTTACTGCAGTAAGTAGTTATAATAAAGTTGTTAATAATTCGCAATATGTTACTGCTAATAACGGAATAGTATCGCAATATATACCACAAAGTAATGGAGTAGTATCGCAATTTGTTCCACAACAGAGTAGGGGTATTGTATCTCAATATATACCTAATAGTAGCGTTATAGTATCGCAGTATATGTCTAATGATAAAGAATCTTCTAAGACTGTATCCGAATATAGTTCTAAATATGTATCTAAATATAGTTCTCAATACTATTCGCAAAATGCATCGCAACAGTTTATGCCACATAGTATAAATGCTAAAGTAGATATTAGTCCAGAAGATAACAACTATCTACAAAATAAGTTAGATAATTTACTAGATTTTGACTTGAATGACGATGATATTAGCAAAAATTCTATTGCTAAAGATATACCAAATCAGGATATTAAGTCCATAAGAAAAAGATTGCTGAAATTGGCTAAAGAAAGAAAAAAACAAGCTAAACAAGCTATGAAAATTGATGACCGCTTTAAAAAGTAAACTATAGAAAGTTGGATTTATTATGGCAGATAAAAAAAAATGGGCGTTTGGCAGTAAAAAAAATCCAAAAGATGTTGAACAACCTGACATTTTAATAAATAATGTTACTGCTGAAATGTTAAATATATCTTTGGGTGTTAATAACTTAACAGCATCTAAATTAAACTTGTCGCTTGATATCAATGATGTTACTAATGTTGGTAAAGATGATGATAAATCTAAAGTTTCAAGTAAGCAAGTTAAATCTTATGATATTAATACTGATGTTAATGTTGTTCAATTGGATATTGAAAGTCTTGTAAGTGATATGAATATTCCATCTAATGATAGCACTGAAGATGAATTATCATTAGTTGAAGAGGTTTCAAAAGAGCCTTTAAACTCTAATAATAAAGATAATACTTTAGAAAAAACTAAACAACTTGAAAATCCAGTTCCAGTTGAAGAGGATTCTGAGGAATATAAGTATATTCCACCAGAGTTTAGAAATGCTTCTGAATTTACGGATACCATCTTAATTGATGGAGTTACCTATAAAATAGAAAAGGATTGTGGAGAGTTTGATGGTTTAAGAACTTACATCGTGGGTAGCAATGGAACGCATTATAAATTTTTATGGTATTCATTGAAACGTTTTAAAAATTATAATCTAGCTAAGCAAACCTTAGAATATATTACTGAGAACCTTCAAATTAAAAAGATAATATTTGTCCCTACTAAAATTTATCAATCTGATAGTGGCTTTGGATATATCACAAATATGTCAGTTAATCATTATCATAGTTTTTATGATATTATTACAAATAAAAGTAAGTTCGTAAAGTTGAATTCTATGGAAAACACTGCTATAAATTTGATTAATCTATTTAAAAATTTAGCTAACTTTGATTTGCATTTATATAACTTTGATGAACGTAATCTGTTGATAAATACTCATACAGGTGATATATATATGGATATAGTTAGTACTTTTACTAGAAGTTATAATCTTAAATATACAATAAGTTATGAGTATCTAGCTCCTGAAACTAACATATATAACGTGATTACCGAACATAGTACTAGATATTCGTTGATAGTTATTCTGTTTAGATTGTTATATCACGACCACCCACTAGATGGTTATAATGTTGTAAATGATGTGAATATTACTACTCATAAACTATGGTACTCTGAAAAAGCTATATTTAATATGAGTACTTTAGATACTTCTAACCATGCAGTTAGAGGAGTTCATTATCAAGTTTTAGGACTTTGGAATAAATATCCTAACTATATTAAACTTACTTTTAAAGATTTTTTTGAAAATAATCTGCATAGACCTTTGGACAGAATTTCTTATGATGATATTCTTTTAGTATTTAAACATCTAAAGATTATGACTGTTGTATGTAAGTGTGGTTATTCGGATTTCTTGAAAAATCTTCCATTTAAAGATGATTCTTTTAAGTGCAAAAAGTGTGGCAATAATATTGGATATATATATTTTGATTTCACTAAAAGATGCATTCCTATAAAAGCAAACTCTAAAGTATATCTTAGCTTTGTATCTAAGAAGTACAATAAGGACGATATTATTGGAATCATAGAATTAAATCCTGATGACGAAAATAGTTATGTATTAAAAAATTTGACTAAAATTCCGTGGAATTACTCTAATCGTAGTGGCAATGATAAAATTGTTAAAAGTAATGACTTCGCAATACTTTCAGATAATGCTATAATAGATATCGGATATACTAGAATATTAGTAAATACTACTAAAATTTAAATATATCAATTTGATATTTTTATTGAATTTAAAAAAAAGTCCTCTATTACTTATGAGAAAATTAATTCTAGTATTGATAATATCTTAACTTCTGAAAAAATTCAATTGCCATTAAATGCTGAGATATCCACTATTAAGGATTTATTCAAAAATAGCAAGGTTCAAAAGCAAGAATATAAAGAATTATAATAAATGCTACATAGTGAAGCATCACTATATAGAATTAAAACTACTTTGAAGTATTTAAAAATGCCTGAAAGCAAAACATAATATTTTTGCTTAATATATATTAAGGAGATAAAATATGAAGAATATTAAAAGAAAAATAGCACTTGTTTTATCTGTATTTTGTATGTTGGGAACGGTAGGTTGCAACCAACAAGATGAAATTATGATTCAAAAACAAGATATCACTGTTGAATTAATTCCTAGTGTTCTAGGCAATGAATTCTGGGATACCGTTGTTAGCGGTGCTAAAGATGCTGAGTATGAATTGGGTATTAATCTAATAGTTACCGCAACCGATACTGAAACTGATATCGATGGTCAAATTAAATTGATTAATGACGCTGTAAGCAATGGTGTTGATGCAATTGTAATTTCTCCATTAGATAAGTCGGCTATAGATGACGCTCTTAGAAATGCTACAGAAGCAGGTGTTAAAGTTATCACTATTAACTCTGCAGTTACATATACTGGAGTTGTATCCATGGTAAGTACTGAAAATGAAGAAGCTGCATCAATAGGAGCTCAAAACCTAGCATCTTTAATAAATGCTACTGGCGATGTAATGATTATGTCAACTGCATCTAGTGCAAATGATGAGAATGCAACACTTAAACAACGTCAAGATGGTTTTGTCAATATGATAGAAGAATCTGAAGAATATAAAAATATAAATATTAAGGATATTCTATATTGTAACTATGATGTTCAAACTGCTAAAGATTTAACTTTGGATTATATTGAAAAAAATCCTAGTGTTAAAGCTATATATGCTACAAATCAACACGCTACTGAGGGCGTTTGTGAGGCTATTGAAGAAAAAGGTCTAAATGGTAAGATTAGCATAGTTGGATGGGACTCATCTGCTAATGAAATAAAGTTCATTGAAGATGGTGTGTTAAATGGTACTTTAGCACAAAGTCCATACTTATTTGGATATCTTGGAGTTAGAAACGCAGTTAAATCTGCTAATGGCGAAATTATAGATAAAAATATAAATACTGGTATAAAGTATATAAATTTGGCTAATTTACAAAATAATGATGTTCAAATATTGTTAAATCCTCCTGAACCAATGGTCAGTGATGCTAAAAATTAATGGAAAGGATTTTTTTATTATGGAATTTATTAAAAAGAATAGGTTCATATTCATGACTATTGTAATTATTGGGTTCGCAATAGCAGACTTATATAGTTTGTTTAGTATGTATCTAAGGTATAATGATATTATTCAAACTAATGTTCAATCGGTATCATACATTAAGGATATACATTTATATATGAATGATATAGATAATAATATATTATACTCTATAAATGAATTAAATCGTGAAAAGAATCAAAATGTTGATGTAGATATTTCTGAGTATACCAATAAAATTTCTAACTATATGACCAAATGTACTTCTACTATGGATAGTTATTCTAAATTGAATAAAAATAAAGCTGAAGATAATCGTTATACATTATTTACATACTACTTTGAATCTTATGCGGAATATGTAAATAATGTACTAGGCTATCTAAATAGCAAAGATGTTTCTAATGCCGAAAGTACTTACAATTTGAAATTAGTTCCAGTAGAAAACTGTACTAGTGAAATATTAAGTGCTTTGGAAGATTTATCAAATGCTACTAAAAACTATAGAGTTAAAGCTACTGGAAAATATGGTGAGGCAATAGGTGTCGTTACACTTATAGTTACATTAGCTATAGTTGTAGTTATAAATGTTATGAGTGCTGTTCAAAAACGTGCTAACGCTCAACTTGAAAAGAATAAAAAGACTATAGAAAAACAACAGAGTACTGTTAATACTGCTGTATTTAATGATATCTTAACTGATTGTAATAACAGAATATCTTTTGTTAATACTTATAGTAAAGGTAAATCTAAGATTGGTGAAAATCAAGCATACTATTTCATAATGTTTAATATCGATAACTTTAATGCAGTAAATATCAACTATGGAAGTAACTCTGGTGATATGATTTTAAGTTCTACTTCTGACAGATTGAAAAAGTGTTTCACTGATGCTGATATATATCGTACTGGTTCAGATGAGTTTGTAGTAGTTATGAAAGAAATCGCTGGTAATGAGGGATATAATAAAGTTATAAACTTCATTAATAACGCTAGAATGACTTTGGCTCAACCACATGATATTAATAATGGAAGTTTATCGGTTATGTATTCAGTATCTTTAGTTAAAAAGACTGGCCCTAGTGATATAGACCTTTCTGTTTTGGAATCCCTAAAAGATGCTATGAACAGAGGTAGAATGTCACAAACTAATACAGTAAGTTTTATCGACTTAGATTTTATTACTAATACTAAGGCTTAATTTTTAAAGTTTAGTAGTAATTAAAAAATCCTCATCTTTTTAGATGAGGATTTTATTATATATTATTCTATTTTGTTCTATTCTACATTTTTAAGAGCATCTGTCATAGGAATTTTCTTAATCTTGAATAGTTGAGTAACTGCTACTATTGTAAATGAAACTATCCCTAATAGGAACATCTTAATGAAGATATCAAAGTTTACGATATATGGTATCCAACCACTCATTTTTTCTGCTATAGCGTATTCAAATACCATTTTCATTAAAGCGTTTGTTAGAGGCAATCCCACTAACAATGAGATTACTGTAGCTACACAAGTGGCTAGTATATATAACTGAGCTATTTCTATATTAGAATATCCTAAAATTTTAGTCATGGATATTGAATTTGCATTCTTTTCTATAATCAATTTAGATAGTAAGTATATCAATAGAGTAAACATTATAACTCCAAACCATAGGAAAAGTTTTGAATTAGTACCCATAGAAACTAATAACTGTCTTGAAACTTTAGTCAAGTCATCTACAGTTATAACTGAAGAGATATCTTTACTAGAGATATCTTTAATCTCTTGATTGGAGAAATATCCATTAAAGTAGTCGCTATCGCAATTGAACACGTTATTGAACTTAGTATTATGCATGAAAACAGCTAAAGTAGATGGATATTCATATATACCAGTAACAGTAAAACCATATCTAGCGTTTCCGTAAGGATTTTTTAGAGTAATTATATCGCCAATGTTTACATGATATTTTTTTGCATAAGCATCAGAGATATAAACATCATCTTCAGATAGTGAAATATCTACATACTTACTGTTCTTTATAAGACCATATATACTAACACTATCTTTAATATCGTTTGATGTATCAACTATTAGACTATTAACTGAATATTTTTCTGCATTAGGAGTGTTAGTTTCAACGGTATCTTTTAAAATGTATTGATATGTAGCAAACATACTATTACCAATATCCTCTTGATATTGTTCTAACATAGGTGAGAACATAAATCCAAATAGTAATACAAATTCAGCGAATAACATTCCTATGAACATTGTAATGTAGTTTGGAATATTTTGCAATATAATTCTTATTCTAAAGCGAGAAAAGAAATCTAGTTTAGAAGATAGTCTAACAGCTTTCTTTTTAGTTTTAGTAGTTAAATCGTGTCTTAGGAACTTTAGTGGAGAGAGTTCTAACTTTTTAGAAACTATCCAAATATTTATAAGGAGCATTATTATAGATGGTATTATAGTAGTCAATATAAAGGCTTCTAAGTTCCAAGTAGTTTGATAGGTAGGTAGACTGTAACTACCATAGTAAGCATCTACGAAGAACTGCTTGAACACGGTATATCCTAAGATGTTTCCGACAATCGCCGATACTATAGTTACTATAACTGGCATAGTTATATAATGCATTAGAACTTCTTTTTTAGAGTATCCTGAGGCTCTTAGCGTACCTATTATAGATGCCTCTTTTGTGATAGTGTTATTTGTAGTTACTGTAAATACAAAAGCTATAATAATCGTTACTATGTATAATAATACTATAAACATAGCTCTGTCGCCACCCATATCATCGCCAGTGAAGTGTATGGCTTGATTGCTATATTGAGGTGTGAAGTTCAACATTAAATCCATGTCTACATCATCATTAAGATATAGTTCTTTTAAGATATCATTGGCTTTGTTTGTAGCGTCTGTATCATCGGTAGGAGGTGTATTGTACTTCCAAGAGTAGTCATAATGTAGATTATTTTTACCAAAAGAATTAAAGCCATCTTTAGTAACTATAGCCACACCGAATTTAATGGAATCGAACATCATATCGGAGTTATTAGAGAATAATGCACTGTAATCGGAAAGTGCTATTAAACCAGTGATAGTAAACTTTTTATCATCAAGAGTAAGAGTATCATTTATAGATATTTCGTTATTTTGTGCATACATACGGTCGATAGCTATTTCATTTTCTTTAGTGGGAAAATCACCACTCATTAGACAAGCCTTGTTTACTTCTTCACGATTGGCAAATATTCTAAGAGTGCTGTCCACTTCCTTAGTAGGTTCTTCGATATAGAAGTTATCATATAGAGTTAAATCCTCATCTTCTAAAGTGGATTTATAAGCATTATTCATAGGTTTTGAAAGTTCTATGTTACCATCTTCAATGTTGTACTTTTCAAAACTTTCGTTGTAGGTTTTAATCATGCTACCATCAGCGACTAAAAATCCCGAAACTAAAGAGATTAAACCAGCCATAAACACGAATATTACAAGATATTTTCCGAAATCTTGAATTAATTCTTTAGGTAGACGCTTATTTAAAGGATTTTTCATATAACATCACCTCGTAATTACCAATCTAGTTCTTCAACTGGGATTTTAACTTCATTGACATAATTTTTTCTAATTTGACCATCACGAAGTTTAACTACACGGTCAGCCATATTTTTAATGGCATCGTTATGAGTAACCATGATTATGGTGCTATTATACTTTTTATTAAGGTCATCAATTAATTTAAGTATTTCCTTAGAAGTTTTGTAATCAAGAGCACCAGTAGGCTCATCGCAGAGTAATATATCTGGATTTTTAATTATGGCTCTACCGATAGCCGTTCTTTGTTGTTGACCTCCAGATAGTTGATTAGGTAATTTGTGTCTATGTTCATATAAGCCTAAAGTATGTAGAAGGTCATCAATATTTAGGGGTTTGTCACTAAGATAAGCTCCTACTTCAATATTTTCCTTTATGTTAAGATTAGGTATTAAATTATACATTTGAAAAATATATCCCAAGTGTTTTCGTCTGTACATAGTCAAACTTTTTTCATTCATTGATGCAGTTTTTTCACCATTAATAGAAATATATCCACTATCTGCGGTATCTATGCCACCTATTATATTCAATAGTGTGGACTTTCCCGAACCTGATGGCCCTAAAAGTACACAAATTTCACCTTTTGCGATATCGATATTTATTCCTTTAAGTACTTCTATTTTACTTTCGCCACTACCAAAACTTTTTTTGATATCATTAATTTCAATAAACATGATATATCCAACCTTTCTAATTGTTAGTTAGCATTTGCTAACTCATATAATTATATCATTGAGTTTTAATATTGTCAAGTTTTGTGGTATATTAGTTAGACAAAGCTACTTTTTAGATGAAAATATCTTAATAAAATTATAAATCACATAGTTTAGTTATAGACTATTATTCTCTATATGTGGATATTTTTGCTTTGCTATGAATATCAAGTGTTTTATTACAATGTTCAAAATGTGCAATTTTTAAATATGTGATTATTTTTTATTTGAAATAAAAAAGGAGTTTTAATTATGGCAAACGAAAAATACAAACCGCAAATTCCGGATATTATGGAAGCAATTTTTGACGCAGGATATTTGATTTTCGACTTAATCGCAGGTTTTTTGTTCTTCGCATTTTCAAAGGGCAATCCTTTGTTCATCTTATATGGCGTGTTGACATTAACGCTTTGCGGCGGTGACGCATTCCACCTTGTTCCGAGAATTATCAGAGCAGTTCACGGAAGCAACGACAAAATCAAAAGGCAACTCGGACTCGGCTTGCAGGTTTCCTCAATCACAATGACAGCATTCTACATTGTTTTGCTGTATATCTGGAAGCTTACATTCCCCGAATTGACAGCACCTGTTGCAGTCGAAGCAATGATTTGGATTTCTGCAATCATCAGGATAGTAATCTGCGCTTTTCCGCAAAACAACTGGTGTTCAGACGAGGGCAATATGAAACTTTCCATCATCAGAAACGCAGTTTTTGCAATAACAGGCATCGGCGTAATTATTCTTTACGCAATTTCAGGCAACACAAACGACCTCCATATGACAAGAATGGTTGCCGCAATCATCATTTCATTCGGTTGCTACATCCCTGTAACATTGTTCAGCAAAACAAAGCCAAAGGTTGGCTTGCTTATGATTCCGAAAACCTGTGCATATATGTGGATCATCGCAATGGGCCTTCAGCTTTTATTTTAAGATTTGAAACATAAAATTAACGAAAAAGATCTATATACCTATAAGAAAAAGCGTTGTAGAAAAACAAAATCTTCAACGCTTTTATAATTATCGCCAAAACAAATCACACTTCGTTTTCTTTCACTCCGAACTTCGCCTTGAAAACAACTTCTTTTAGAATATCCGTGTGATGGTCTAATCATTAACATCTTAGATTATGACAATTCCAAAAGAAAAGCTGTTTTGGAAAAAATAGAAACATTTCAAGAAACTCCAAATATAGTAATATGCATTTCAAAACTTCCTTACTTGATTTAATATACGACAAAGATAACCTCTATAAAATTTACTGATTTATAATATGAATATGTTGGAAGATATCAAGTAATTTTAGTAAGATACAGGTTGGCGCAACTGTCTATGGATATGCTTCTAATCCCTACAGTCATGTTGGTATCTATATTGGTAATGGTCAGGTAGTTATAACCTGTCAGGAACTGTAACAACCCAAAGCCTTGAGAACTGGGTTGAACAATTTAAAGGCTTTGCATGGGGAAATAATGAAATATATGGCTAAAAATAAAGCAGACAACTGTTACGATGTCTGCTTTGAGTCAATAAGGAAAAATTATTTTCTTGTGTTCTTTATTTTGTTAAATAGAAGTTGTTTTCATAGTAAGTTTTAGGCTCTAAAATATTCGCTATCTCATTTATTTTCGGCTTTATTTGAAGTGAAAGGTAATTGTTAATGATTTTTTTGATATTATCTTCATATAAAAAAGTTTTATTAAAGTAATCTAAATGCTTTTCTACAAATTCGTAATCATCAAAAAATATTGCAAGGACAATTGCACTTTCGTAATCAAACAAATCATCATTTATCAGGGCATTTAAAAAGCCTTGTATTTGATGATGCGAACTGTAACCGTTAACAAACAAATCGTAAAGCATTAAATTATAGCTAAAAATAATATTGTCGTTCAAATTATTCATTTTAAGAATTTTTTTCTGTAATTCAAACGCTTTTTTCAACTTATTTAGCTTAAAACCTTTGAATATGTTAGTGAGATATTGTGAATACTTGGTTTATCAACTTTATCGGGCTTGCCGACTTTGATAATAATATCGAATACACTATCTTCAAAATATAATCCTGTTTCAGTAATAATCTTACATTTTTTATCGTAAATATCCGTTGATTTCACTTTGTTTTGAGAAGAAAAACATTTTCTCATGTATATATCGACCTCCTTTTTGCAATAGTA
>ERZ825670.2916-NODE-2916-length-15382-cov-8.160175_pt1 | contig 15382 bp, 9 predicted proteins | sample MGYA00519929_ERZ825670 | MGnify/ENA primary metagenome ERZ825670 (study PRJEB31778, sample SAMEA3449207) | human gut metagenome | biome: human gut; feature: human-associated habitat; material: faeces | place: United Kingdom | collected 2010/2012 ...
GCAAAAGGAACGCTCCGCAGGAGCAGTTTTGCGAATTGGGGCTCTGCATCGTTACCGAGATTATCGAATCCTAATACAATCTCGCACCTTCCATATCTCCGGTCATGCGGAAGATGGCCCACTCTGCGATATTTACCGCATGGTCACCCACTTTTTCCAGATACTTTGCCATCATCAGATAATCCACCACACGATCCGCATCCAGGTTCTGCTCTCTGATAGCCTGCATCATTTCCGTTTTGACTTCGTTGAAGAGATCATCTACCACATCATCATGTTCTACTACTTTTCTTGCATTTGCCTCATCACCTTCCACAAATGCCTCCACCGAATTGTGGATCATCTCCTTGGCTTCTTCCATCATCTCCAGCAACAGATGTTCCTGTTTTCCTTCGGGATTCATGTTGCCCATACGCAGGTACAGTTCCACAATATCTGCCACATGGTCTCCGATCCGTTCAATATCCGGTACCACTTTCAGCGCTGCGGATACCAGACGCATATCTCTGGCCACCGGCTGCTGTCTGGTCAGCAGGCTCAGACACATAGCTTCTATACTTCGCTGCATATCTACCATGGTATGATCTGTATTCAACAGTGTCTTCAGAATGTCTTCTTTGTTCTCACGAATTCCATACACCATACGGTCATAACTGATCTCCGCATGCTCTCCCATCTCAGATACTTTATTTTTCAAAGTCTCAAGATCCTGTTCAAATAATACTCTGGGTGACATCTCCCATTCCTCCTATCTTTTCATTCAAAATCATCCAAACCGTCCGGTGATGTAGTCTTCTGTCCGTTTGTCCTGAGGTCTTGCAAAGATCTCGGAGGTTGCATTTTTCTCTATGACTTCCCCTACCAGGAAAAATGCGGTGTCATCCGACACACGGGCTGCCTGCTGCATATTGTGGGTTACGATGACCACGGTGTATTTTTTCTTCAGTGTCTCCATCAGTTCCTCGATCTTTAGCGTGGAGATCGGGTCCAGTGCGGAGGTGGGTTCATCCATCAAAAGTACCTCCGGAGATACTGCCAGTGCTCTGGCAATACACAGTCTCTGCTGCTGTCCACCGGACAGTCCCAACGCGGATTTGTGCAGGCGATCCTTTACCTCTTCAAAGATAGCGGCACCCTGCAGAGAACGCTCCACGATCTCATCCAGTTCCTTTTTATTCTTGATGCCGTGCAGTCTGGGACCGTAGGCGATGTTGTCATAAATGGACATGGGAAAAGGGTTGGGCTGCTGGAATACCATGCCGACCTTTTTACGAAGCAGTGTGGTATCCACCCGCTTATCGTAAATGTCCTCTCCATCCAGAATTACTTTTCCTTCGACTCTGCAGCCGTCCACCAGGTCATTCATCCGGTTCAGGCAACGTAGAAAAGTAGATTTGCCGCAGCCGCTGGGACCGATAAATGCGGTAATGGCGTGGTCTGCGATCTCCATATTTACATCTTTCAGTGCGTGGTTCTCTCCATAATGGAGATTTAAGTTTTCCACGGATATTTTACTGTTAGCCATATATTTTCTCCTTCTTGTGATTTCTCTTACTCTCGTCTCAGCTTATTCGCCGCCAGCTTGGTCAGGAGGTTCAGGATCAATACGATAATGATCAGAACACAACCGATACCGAAAGCATTGTCATACTGTCCCTTCTGCATCTGTAAATACAATTCGATGGTCAGAGTACCACCAGACTCCATGGCCTTGTGAGCCAGCTTTGCCAGATTGTCTCCGAAAACTCCGGTGAACTTCGGCAGCTTGTAGTCGCTTCCCGCAGTGAACAACAGGGCCGCAGACTCTCCCACGATACGTCCCAGTGCCAGAATGATACCGGTGACGATACCTGGCATGGAAGACGGCAGAAGGATCGTCCGGATCATATGCCATTTCGTGGATCCCATTCCCAACGCACCGGTACGATAACTGTCCGGCACGGTGCGCAATGCTTCCTGCGTATTTCTTGTGATCAGGGGCAGTACCATCAGTGTCAGGGTAAAGGAACCGGTGAGCAGTGAATAGCCGAAGCCCAAAGTCTCTCCGAAAAAGATCATACCGAACAGGCCGAAAATAATAGAAGGAATACCGGACAGTGTCTCCGTGGTGAACTCAATGATGGAGACCAGCTTGCCGGGTTTTGCATATTCATTCAGGTAAATGGCACTTCCCACGCCGATGGGGGTCGCGATCAACAGAGTGATCACGATGATGTACAGGGTATTCAACAGGTTGCCCGCAATACCGGTGGTCTGCTTTCTGGCACTGGTCACCGTCGTTAAAAATGCCCAGTTAACGGTGCGGATGCCCTTTACGAAGACATACAGGATAATTCCCAGTAAAAGTGCCACCGCCAGTGTGGCAGAGACATAAATGGCTGCCAGCAAAAGCATGTCTGTGGGGCGTTTTCTTTTTACATATAAGGTGTCCTTATTCATTGTCATCCGCCCCCTTTTTCAGTATTTTATTCAATACGATATTGATGATCATAATAAATACAAACAGCACCAGTCCGATGGTGAACAGCACCTGTCTGTGCAGTCCGGAAGAATATCCCATCTCGCTGACAATAGCTGTGGTCAGGAATCGCACGGAGTTAAATGGCAACGGCACATTGACGCTGCTACCGGATACCAGTGTGATCGCCATAGCCTCGCCGATGGCACGTCCCACTCCCAGAACGATAGCCGTCACGATACCGGATTTTGCTGCCGGAAGGATGGAGCGGAAAATAGTCTGTACATGGGAGGCTCCCAGGGCCAGAGAGGAGGATTTGATTCCTGCAGGAACCGCCCGGATGGAAGTCTCACTGATATTGATCACAGTGGGCAGGATCATGATCGCCAGTACGATCACGGCTGACAGCAGGTTTGCACCGCCGGTGAACTGGTGTGTCGTGGATCCCTGGAAGATCAGTCTTTCTAATTTATACATGAGAGGATTCAGTAAGTAGATTCCTAACAGTCCGTAGATAACGGAAGGGATGCCAGCTAACAGCTCTACCGCAGGCTTTACAATGGCAGCTAAGGGTCTGGGTGCCACCTCTGCCAGGAATACTGCCGTCAGCACGCCGATGGGCACACCAAGCAGGATAGCCAGCGTCGTACCGACGATGGAAGTCAGGATAACCCACAGAATACCGAATTTCGGATCTGCCGCCGTTGGCATCCATTCCGTGCCGAACAGGATCTCTCCCAGACCTACTTTCATAATAGCGGGGGTACCGCTGATGATCATATATAAGGTGATAGAAACTACCGCCAGTACGGCGAAGAAGGCACAAATGGTAAATACTATTTGTGCCACAGTTTCAACGACCGCTCTATTTTTTCTGTTTCCCATTACGGAAGCGTGTGTTCCACTATTCATCGCTTTTTTCCTTTTTCTGTGTCGGGCTATTATTTTACTGTGATCAGACCAACTTCGGAAGCAACCTGCTGTCCTTCGTCACCCAGTACAAAATCGAACCATGCCTGTACCAGATCGTTCTGCTCGGAGATCTCACCCTTGGTAGCCATTACGAAGGGTCTGCTCAGGAAATAGTTACCGGCCTTGATATTCTCTGCGGTAGCTTCTACACCTTCCAGGGAAAGTGCCTTAACACTGTCATCCAGTGCATCCAGGGAAGCGTATCCGATAGCTCCGGGAGTAGATGCCACTTTTGCGATTACTGCACCGGTGCTATCCAGTTCGTTTGCATATTTGCAGCCGTCTACCAGATCAACTAGCTCTTCGAACGCGCCTCTGGTACCGGAACCTGCCTCACGACCGATCACGATGATAGGCTCATCTGCACCGCCAACTTCTTTCCAGTTGGTAACTGTGCCATTGTAAATGTTGGTCAACTGCTCTTTGGTCAGATCTGCTACTTCGTTAGCAGGGTCTACACATACTGCAATACCATCGATAGCTACTACGTTCTCTACAACGCCTGCTGCCTTTTCCTCATCCTTTAAGCTTCTGGAAGAGTTACCGATATCTGTGGTTCCGTTGGTAACAGCTTCAATACCCGCACCGGATCCTACGAATTCAGCGGTTACAGTTACATCAGGATGTTCTTCCATGAAAGCTTCGCTCAGTGCATTGGCTAATTTCTCCATAGAAGTACTTCCTACCATGGAAATGCTGCCGGACAGATCTGTGGTGGTCTCAGCGGGTGCTGCTGCGCTGCTCTCTGCCACAGTGCTTTCTGCTGCGCTGCTCTCTACTGCGGAAGGCTGTGCTGTGGCTGCATCACCGTTACCGCATGCAACCAATGCGGTTACTGCTAATATTCCTGCTCCGATCAGAGCTAATAATTTGCTGTGTCTTACTCTCATAATAATGTCCTCCATGTTTTTGTTTTTCTTTCTCTTGATTACGCAATCATACTAACATGGGGGAAATTCACATAATATCACAGTCCGGTAATTTATTTGTAAGAATTAGGTAAAATCAGATGCTCTCCAGAATGCCGTCGGCAATAGCCCGGGCGATCTCGTCAAACCGGCTGTCAAAGAGTTCGTTGTCCGCATCCGTATTGATAAATCCCACTTCTATCAGCACAGCCGGCATATTTGTGCTGTTGAGCACCACCAGATTCGGTCTTTCATTCACTCCCAGATTTACGAACCCCACCTGCTCCAGTCCGGCATTGATGTTGTACGCCATCCTGGCTGCCGCTCCATAGCGGTTGTAGACTAAACTCTCCACTCCACTGTACTGGTTCGGATAAGGACTGGAATTGCGATGGATCGAGACAAAATAATCTCCTCCCACCTCATTTCCCTCCTGTGCCTTCTGATAGGGGGACTCATAGATATCTGTGGTCCGGGTGTAATACACATCCACTCCGTTTTCTTCTAAGATGCTTCCCACCGCCAGTGTCAGTGCCAGCGCATCCTCACTTTCTTTTCTTCCATTATAGGTGGCCCCGGGGTTCGCACCACCATGCCCCGCATCCAATACAATCAATGACATAAAAAAACTCCCGCATATCCTTTTGTTTCATGATATGCGGGAGTTTCCCCATTTAGATATTTTTTGCTTACTTTAAAATTGCTGCCGTCACTTCCTGCGGAATCACAAATTCCGGTGCTCCCATAGAACCGGGAGCCACTTCGTATTCGTCAAAGGCAATGACCAGTTCGTCTTTTTCATTAAAATAGAAGTTCGTCTGCTCCGTGATCCCCTGAAAATTGAATTCCGGCATATCGTCATTATCCAGGAAATAGATCACGCCTTCGTCCGCCGCCATCTGCTCCTGCATCTGGGTCTTAATGTTCTCGCTGATCGCGGAAATATAGTCGCTCCCTTCCACAAACAGATCTTCCAGTGTCACCACATTTCCCGTCTGTTTATCAATCGTATAAAACTGATTATTCTCGTAGCCGCTGGCTTCCGTCTCCAACACGCTTAATTTTACGGTGTAATACCTCTCATTGTCCGTAACGACCTCCTGGGACACATGCAGACCATGGTATCCTTCCTCGGATAAGGTATCCTCGAACTGACGGATCAGTTCCTCTACCGTAGCCTCCATATCCTGGTTGACCGCTTCCACACCGTCTTCCGACAGATTTGCTACCGCAGCCTCCTGTCCGACACCTTCCACACTTCCGGCTGCTGTGCCCTTAGGAGTGGCTGCCACTTCTCCAACGGAAGCACCTTCTCCTGCGTCTTCTCCATAGTTGATCTGTGCAAGTTCTACTTCAGCATCATGGTTCTCGTCACTGTAATTGTACTGCCGCACTGTTACCAGCCTAAAAAAGCCACCCAGCAACGGAATATTTTCCATGGCATGGGCTATCTGTATATTGGTATTTGGCAGTGCGATCATCACGACTGCTGCAGCCGCCACTGCTGTCCATGCAGAACGCCTTCTGGCGTGCTCTACTCTTTTTTTCTCCATCCGGGCTCTGTCGATACCTGCCTGCAGCCGTTCCCGTCCCGCTTCGGGTATTATCATATTCTCATACTCCTCTTTTAATTGTCTCAACTGTTCCTGTTCTGTCATATCTATTCTCCATCTGCCCGGTCGGTTCGGACCGGTCATGTTATCTCTTCCTATATCTTCCTATATCTCTTTGTCTGTATCTGTCTTATGTCCTGCCTATATATGATGTCGGGGCAAAATCCCACGACTTTGACTACGGATTGCTCAGCCCATGCTGCCCTCGAGGTTCAGCCGCAGTTTTTTCATCACCCGGTACAGCCTGCTCTTTACCGTACTCAGGTTCTCATCCAGGATCTTCGCGATCTCCTCCAGCTGCCTGTCCTCAAAAAATCGTAGGACTACGATGGCACGATCCTTTGGGTCAAGATTTTCTATTGCGCGCTTTAAATCAATATTTTCATAGATATCTTCACTTGCCGCCTGGATCTCCTCCACATCCACGCTCTCCTTCCGGCTGCGCAGGAAGCTGCACGCCTCGTTGATCACGATCCGGTACACCCAGGTCTCCACGTATTGCGGCTCCTTCAGGCTGTCACTTTTTAAAATAGCTTTATAGGCTGCTTCCTGTACAATATCCAGCGCGTCCGCTTCATTATGTACATAACTATAAGCAAGACGGTAATACTTCTCATACCCTTCCGTCAGGGCACGCTCCACCGCCTGTTCTTTTTTTCTGTCCGACATATATCCTTTCCTCACTTTTGAAAACTGCATGCAATTATTTTTCGGTATTTATTGTAACACATATTCTTTTGATATATTCTACGATTTTGACGCTGTATTCCCGCAAAAAGTTTCACCGACAAAAAATATTCCAGACTGAGGTTTTTTTTCTTTTTTCTTTTAGTTTCTTTTTTTCTTTAGTTTTTTTCTTTTTTCTTTTTTTCTTTTAGTTTTCTATCATTTTTGACGCAAATAAGCGGCATACGTCTCTTCATCAAGACATACACCGCTTTTCATGTTTATACTGTTACACCCTTTGCCAGTACGCTCCCATATTCCCACTTTTATTCAATTACTATGTCAGATACTTATTCTTCCTCAGAACCACTCTTTTTTCTTACATAGAATACAGCTCCAAAAACATTCAGTATAATACAGATACCTATAATAATGATTATCGTATTATTCCATGCATATTTTGAAGTGCTGTCATCTGTCTTAGGTGCAGGAATGGTTTCATCAGATTTGTTGTCTGCCTGACCGTTATCACTCATAATCTTGGCATCAACAACAATCGTGTAATCTGATGCATGGGTAAATACAAGTTCCACATTTCCATCCGGATCAATCTGTCCGGCGCTGATAAATTCCAGTTCTCCGGTCTGTTCATTGTAGTAGAACAGGTTCGCATACAGTCCTGCATTCTTTGATTCCATGTTGACGGTCAGTGTGGCTGTAAATCCAAACTCTCCGTCATAAGCAAGAGTCAGATTCAAGGAAGAATGTTCCCCGGTCACGTTATTGATCACATCCACAGGAATGGATTTTCCGGCGTCGGCTCCGACTGTCACATCAAAATCAATATCTCCAGCTGCATCAGTAATATCCTTTCCATAAATCTTCCAGGAAAGACCATTTCCCATATCCAGAACAAGTGTTGTATCTTTGCCCTTGATACTGTCAATTACATCTTTCGGTACTACAGTTGTTCCGTTCATTGCAACCGTTACCGTATCGCCTGCCTTAGCTTCTTCAAGCTGTGGCTTGATAACATCCCAGCCTTCTTTACCTGTTTCGTCTTTGATGAACGGCTTTCCGGTATCCGGTATTTCCGCTGGCTTCTTATCGCCGCCTTCTCCCGGTTTGTTATCTCCCGGCTTATTATCTCCTGGTCTATTATCATCCTTTAACTTAGCGATTGGTTTCGTATAGCTGTGTCCACACAATGAACAGGTATATGTCATCTCGCCTTCTTTTTCCTTAGTAGCTTCTACCGTTACACTGCTTGTATACTTATGGTTAAGCTTAGGAATTGTTTCTGTATAGCTGTCACCACACTTACATGTATATGTCTTAATTCCTGTCTGGGTACAGGTTGCTTCCCTTGTTATCGTACAAGTATAGTTATGCTCATGTTCTTCTTCAGGAAGCTTTGGAATCGTTTCTGTGTAAGTGTCATTGCAGTTTACACAGGTATAGGTTCTCTCGCCCTCCGCTGTAGTGGTAGGCTGCCTTGTACTCTCTGAATGATAATCGTGTCCGGTTGCGGCTATTGTCTTTCCTTTTTCAAGGACTGCATTACAACCACTGCAACACTTATCTCCGGTGTAACCGGAAGAAGTACAATCAGCATCCTTCTTACCCACCAGCTTTATGGCTTCGTGGTTATTCGGATTTAAAGTGCCATACTCTGCACCGCAGACTGAACATTTCGCCTTATGGGTACATGTTGCCGTTCCGCCGGAGTGTTCTTTTTTCTCTATGGCATGACCTGTACTGATACATTCTCCACAATCCTTACAATAGGTATCTCCTGAATATCCTTCCTCTTTACAGGTGGATTCCTTTTCACCTCTAACCTCAGTATTCTTATGTTCACAATCACTTCTGGTAATTGTGATTACCACTGATTCATTTTCATAATTGCCCTTGTCCGCACCATTGTAAACAGCAGTTGCGGTCACAGGCACACCTACTTCCAATGCAGCAGCCTTATCACTCTCCTGCCATGTCCAGTCTTTCGCTAAAGTAACTGTACCGACAGTTTTGTTACTGTATGGAACACTCATAGCCGATCCCGGCATATGCGGTGCGTCTTTTACCTTATTTACTGTGATGGTTACATCCGTTTCAACCGTGTTGTAATTTGCACGATCTGTCGGTGTGAATACCAATACATAAGTTGTCAGATTGCTGTCTGCACAATTCGGTGCAAGGCTTGCATCCTTCCAAGAAAATGTTCCGTCTACAAGAGTTGTGTCATTCTCACTGTACTGTACTTTTCCACCTGCTATTGTTGCATCTGATAAGGTCTGTCCGTAAGTAATAGCACTTACAGTAGGTTTTTCAGCCACATAAGCTGTTGCTGCTACAACCCTGACGGTAATATTCTTCGTTACCGGCACATAATTCGTGGTATCTGTCGGATTAAATACTGCTACATAGCTGTTCACATTTGTTGTAGGAACTGTGCCGTTTGTCTTCCAGCTCCAGCTACCTTCAACAGTCTTTTCCACGCCACCAACAGTCCAGCTTACGCTTCCACTAACAAGATCACTATCTGTTAATGCTGCAGTTGGATGATATACTCTGTCTGCCACTGTCGGAACAGTTGTCACATTCGGTGTCGCCTGACTTACGGTTACTGTGATCGTTCCGGTACATCCCTGATAAAGTGCTTCATTCTCCGGCACAAACTTCCATATAACCTGATGACTTCCGGCATTCAGTACCTCATCCGGTGTTTCCCAGCTAAGTGTACCTGCTACCTCTGTTCCATTGGCTACAAATTTTGCTTCTGTGGTATTAAGCTTTAATGCACTTATCTTCTGTCCGTACACAAGGGATGTGCTGTCAGAAGAAACCTTTGCACCTGCCTTTTCCGTCACTACGAATTTATCAGTAATCTTTACAGTTAATGTATAAGTTACATCTTTATAATTCGCCATCGTTGCAGTGACTGCAATAGTTGCTGTAATTCCTTCTGTATAGGTATCAAATGACTTCACATCATAGGTCAGATTACCATTTTTTAATACCGATACATTTTCAAGTATCGTACCGGCATCTGTCGTTGACACAGAGTATGTTGTATTACCCTTATCTGCCGGAAGCATTCCTGCAACATCCACCGCCACATTACTTGCTCCCTGCTTATATGTATAAGCTGCCGTACCTGTTGACGGATTTAATACATAGTCTTTCTTTGCCACATTGACTTTAATCGTCTGCTCTGCCGCACCGGTATAACACTCTGTTTCCGAAAGAGATACTGTTACGGTGGCACTTCCTGCTCCCACAATCGTTACTTCTCCGGTATCGGAAACTTTAATGACCTTTTCATCGGAAACTTTATAGGAAATCGTTCCGTCTCCGGTTCTGCTACATCCAAGCTTAAATGCCTCATCCCCAAAGGTCGGGGTAAATTCAGTCTGTTTCAGTGTCAGCACTCCGTCTGCTTTTGCAACAGTATCCGAAGTATCATTAACTGTTCCTATGTATCCTTCCGCAGATACCTTAACTGTAATCTGTTTTCCAATTGCTTCGGCGGATACAATCTTATAAGTATTGCTGCTTCCCTGCTGAAGCACTGTATCGTCCGCGCAGAAAGTATAGGTTAATACAGCTCCCTGCTGTGCTCCGGTTACAGTTGCAGTTAAGGTTTCCCCATACTTTGCAGTTCCGGAAAGGCTTACGCTGCCTTCTAAGGTTGCGGTATAGGCAGATGTATTGGAAATAACATCACTTGCCTTATATCCATCTGTTTCCTTTGCCCGTACCTGTAAATCTCCTGTGTTGACTATCACGTTTCCAACTGTAACAGTACCAACACCGGTGCCGGAATCTACCGTAATATCCGTCCAACTTGCTCCACCATCGGTACTGTATTCGTAAGTAACTCCGCTTGTTCCGTTAAAGGTAAAGGTATTGTTTTCATCATCCACATTTCCATTCGTCGGTGGATTTGGATGTTCTGCCTTTGCTACCTCGGCGGTGGAATCCGTCAGTTCTCCGGAACAGTTTGCAGCGGTAACCTTAACTGTAATCACTTTTCCTACATCATCTGCTGTTAAAGTATATGTATCTCCGGTAGCAATCGCTGTAGTATCTTCTCCACGATACCATGAAACTGTAACTTCGCCGGCATCTGTCGCAAGTCCCTCATAGGATGCTGTCAATGTTTTTCCATATACTGCCTCTCCGGAAATGGATACAGTTCCCGTGATGGCTTCCTTTAATGTCTTAAATGTGCTATTTAAAAGATAACTTTCATTTCCTGCCTTATCCACTGCAAGAACTGCACAGTAATACTCGGTATTTGGTTTCAGGTCTGATAATGTAAAGGTTCCGGTTGCATTGTGATAATCAGATGCTTTCAAATTCTCTGTCGTAGCACTTGTTACCTCATTTATATCCGTACTATATAAGAAATAAACCTTCTCAAGACCGCTTCCATCTTCAAAAATATCAAATGTCACACTACCGGAGCGATCCTTCATGACCGGGGTTATATCAAAAATATACGGTTTCTCATCATCATGCAAAATGCCATCACTGGACAGATAGGTTACATTTCCGACATTGTCTGTGATTCTCGCATACACATAGTTGGTCCTGTTCGTCTTGATTTTAGGCTTATTGCTATTATCATAATCTTTCCAGCCACTCAGATTCTGCATATCTGAAATTTGTGTATATGCCTTGTCAGATACCAGATATTCTGTAGAGGCTATACCGGAGCCGGCATCCTCTGATGTAATCGTAATTTTTTCTTTGGTGTTGGTATAGAAGCCAAAGGAAATTTTCTCTAAAAATTTATCCCATGTACTTTCTTTTACCTGAATGGTTCCGGTTGGAGCAGCTTTATCAATCTTAATCTCTTTGTTTATGCTATCTGTAATGTATCCGTTACTGTCTTTAAAATAAAGAGTATAAGAATGTGTTCCCTCTTCGGTAACCGAAATGCTGTCATTCCAACTGCTTCCATCCGTTGATACCTGCCAGTCTGCTACGCCGATTGTGACATCTGAAGTATACCAGTCATTCGCACCTTTCGTTCCTGTTATATAATTATCCGGAGCAGTAATGTAAGCAATGGTAAAGTTCTTTGTAATTTCTCCTGTATAATTGCCTGGTCCGGTAATCTTCACATAAGGAGCGTTTTCAGCATTGCTGCCTGCCACATCTGTATTGTTTCCATAAGTAATGTTATAATCTTCACCAAGAGTTAATGATGTCTCGCCTTTTTTTATGGTAATATCCGGCTTAATCTCATTACCTGTATAGTAGTAAGGGGTATCCACACCGCTAATACTGATACCAGAATAGTTGATGTTCTTTATATTACAGTACGAACAGCTTTCGCCAGTCTTGTCGTCGCCAAAGTCATGTTCCTTTAAGCCTTCCGCATTATTTGTGTATCCAACCTTACAAGGAGAACTTTCTGAAGGTTTATAGACTTTCGCATTACTAAAAACAGGAAAAGATTGTTTCTCACCATCATTATCAATGTTCTGTCCCCAGACCTGTGGTATCGTGCCATCTTCTCCCACTTTCTGTCCATCCTGCAAAAGGTATGCAACCTCGCCGGATGCAAACTGTGCAGCGGTTTTTCCTTCAGCCTGCCCTTCGACATCTGCGCCGTTAATGCCACCCAAATCCGTGCCTTCCGCTTTCAGATAATAGCAATTGTTTATCGTACAATTTTCACCATATCCGAACACGCCTCCGACATCATCATTTCCACTTACACTACCTGTGTTATAGCTGTCAGTTATCGTAACACTGCTACCAGTTCCACACACGCCTCCGACACATCCTTCTCCACTTACCACTCCTGTGTTATAGCTGCCAGTTATCGTACCATCTACACCAAATGCGCACACGCCTCCGACATAATGTTCTCCGAAAAAATAAGAATCAACGACACCGACATTCCGAATTGTTGCCATATATATATTGTCAAACAAGCCAACATGACTTTTTTGGCTATCATTGAAAAAAAGTCCGCTGATGGTCTTTCCATTTCCATCAAAAGTCCCCTGATAGCCGTTATTAGCTGCTCCAATCGGTGTCCATGAAATGAAGTTCCCGCCGTTTGCTACTTCATTGGTCAGATTGCCGTCATCATCTGTTTTATATGTAATCCTGTCAAGCAGATTATTATTTACCGTGATATCATTCATCAGCTTCGCACAGGCTGAACTATTTTTAGTAACGTCTGTAAGAGTTCCGTTTACAAGTCCGGCGAACCAGTAAAGTTCTGCCGCCGAGGTAATCTGATACGGGTTTTCTGCTGTACCATTACCATTTTCCGGTTTTGTTGGTGTGATGGTGGTTGCTTCCAAAAGCTGTGCTCCACCCAGTTCTACATTTACTTTCAGTGCTGCTGCGTCCTCTGCGAGTTCATAGCCCTCCGGCAGATTCGCAGTAAAAGTATAGTTACCGCTGTACGCACCTTCCTCCGGGTAGTTTTCACATACCCAGCCTTCCAGAGTCACGGTTTCTTCCGCTCCATCCGTTTCTTCCGATTCGTTTGTTGCTTCTGTATCCTCTGTTTCGGTAACGGACGCAGATGTTGTAATCGTGGCTGTGATGGAAGCAGGAAGGAATGATACGATGTCATCAAAGGATACGATATAATCTTTGGATGCACCGGGAAGTGCCAGCACGTTTTCCTCCAAGTCCAGCATTTCCTCTTCATCATTCCATGTCCATGAGGTGATACGCTTTGCTGTCTCGGTTATTTCTTCCGATGTAGTCTGCTCCTCTTTTTCACAGGTCAGCACTTTTTCTTCCTCTGCTGCATTTACCGTAAGAGCTGATAAGTCCACGCTACTTCCAATCAGGGCTGCCGTAAGCAACAATACTGCGATTCTCTTTCCTCTTTCTTTCCATTTTTTCATAATATCAATCCTCCTGTCCAAACTATGGTGCAGTTACACATTCTGTCCCCATAAAGATATTCTCTTATTTTCCAGTCATATTCAGATAGATAATATGAACAAAATCTATCATGAATTTCTATTTATCATTCTATACACTAACTCAGTTTTATTATACTAAAAAAGGCTGTTTCTTCAAGAATTTTTATTTGAAATTCAAATATATCTTTTTATAAACAAAAGAGCTTCCCTTGATTATCCTTGAAAGAGCACGATGCTCCATCCTTCTAATCTTAGAAAGCTCCTGATTTTTTTGTATATGAAACTTTAACCATCCCATAATGGCTGACTGAAAAAGAGTACAATAATTTTTTACTTTTATTGCAGCCTCTGAATATATCCTTCACTTACCATCCGCCTTAACGGTTTTGCTCCATACAGCAGACCTGATTCCTGATTTTCTTCTTCATCTTCCTCGGACAGTTCTACATAAGCACATCCTGCTTGTTTTCTTGCGTTATTTAATGCCTGATAGAATACTTCTTCATCCGTGATGTTGAAATATCCATGTCCGGAACCATGCGGAAAATACTTCTCTACCACAGACTGGAGCTCTCCATAGAACTTGTCATAGTCCCTGTTGTTCATAAGCTCAGTTCCATTCTCTGCATCAGCGTTCTTATAAGAACTACGCATTCTTTTTGTCGTTCTTTCAGTATCTATGCTGTCTACGCATTCCTTCACACGCATACTTGATTCTTCTATTGTCGTGGCGGACGGGCGGATGATATTCAGATAATCATCTATACATGACTCGGCAAGCTTGATTTCTTCAGGACTTATCTGTCCGTCCTCCTTTGCTTCCTCTATCTGCGTAATCAGTTCGTCCATACCATCTATGTATACGTTATCCGATGCTTTTTCCAGAGAGTAGCTTACCATCTGTGCTGCCGCCTTAAATTCTGTATCCATATCCTCAATCTCGGAATCCAGCTCCTGAAGCTCGTCAATGTACAGGTCTTGAAGTTCTTCTACCATTCCCTTTGCCTGCTCGATTCGTTTTGCACCATAGGCAACCATTTCTGACAGTTCCACTGGATCTTCCGGAAATTCCATATATGGATATGGCGTTGCCTCTATCCTCTCGTATTCCGGTGTCTGTCCCAATGACAACATATCTATCAGGTCCTTGATCTGATTGATGGTCAGTTCCTCCAACAGAATGATTGGCTTTTCAATCAGTTTGTTCATATCCACTTCTTCTTTTACGGATATCTGTTTTCCAATAACGGTAAGCTCCATATTGACTTTTACAAATATCTGGCTTCCATTTACGATTATGCCAAGAAGTGCCTTGCTGATATAGAATACATTAAGCACACCCTGAATCACTTTGTTAATTGTGTTAAGGAAACCGCTACCCAGTTTGTTTGCAAGCGACAGTACCTTATTGGCTGCATCAAGAGCTGCCTCTGCCGTTTTCATCGCAAGATATATGCCGCCGATGGCAACCTCATAGCCTACGATTTTGGCTGTTTCCTTAGCCATCTTCGCCCACTGATACCATTTTGCTTTCCTAATTACCCTCCTGCACTCTTCGATTTTACTTTTGTATGAGTTTATCTCATTTTGCAGGGAGGATACTTTGTTCTTTCTCGATTTACTTGCAGTCTCTTTAATGGCTGCATCGTGTCCTGTAAGTGCCGCAAAAGGTGCAAACTGTGCTGCTCTGTCGTGAAGTGACATACGAGGATGGTTCTTCGATGTCGGATTCGGCAGATTGATTATATCGTCATAGGAATGTTCATCCATCTGTTACAGCACCTCCTTTGCTCGACAAACTTGAATTTATAGTCCTCTCAAAACCAATTTGCTTTTTCTTCTCGAAATACGGGAATA
>ERZ825670.2917-NODE-2917-length-15367-cov-4.173393_pt1 | contig 15367 bp, 14 predicted proteins | sample MGYA00519929_ERZ825670 | MGnify/ENA primary metagenome ERZ825670 (study PRJEB31778, sample SAMEA3449207) | human gut metagenome | biome: human gut; feature: human-associated habitat; material: faeces | place: United Kingdom | collected 2010/2012 ...
TCGATGCTGCCGGAAACGGTCTCGTCCGCGACGACGATGACCGGCTGCTCGTTATCCACGATCTGGATGAACGTCTTGCCGACCTTCATGGGCAGCTCTTCGCCGTTTTCATCGAAGAACACCATGCGGTTGTTCAGCTTCTTGGTCTCGCTGCAATCGCGCGCCCAGCTTCCGCGGATGTATTTGCCGTTTTGGAAGATTTCGGCCACGCCCTGACCGTTCAGCCGGATGACCGGGCGGGACGGGTTGCCGCTCGCCCAGGAGATATCCGTGCGCAGGACGATCACGTTCGCGTAGGCGCAGGTTTCGCCGGTGTTGCCGTCCGTATAGGCGTAACCGTTGCGGTAACGCTCGAACAGCCCGGTGGCGGGGTTGTATTCGTAAGCGGTCATATAAGCGTCGGCCGTCGTCTTGTAGTTGATGACGACGCCGTTTACATCCTCGCCATGCTCAAGCCCGGTCTCGGTGAACGTGAAGGGATGCGGCTTGGGCGTTTCGGAATAATCCGCGTATACGGCGCTCAGGTCGAGCCGGACGTTGTGGGGGCCGACGTGGCCGCCGTCGCTGGTGCGGGGGAACCAGTCGGCGTGCTTGCTGATGCCGTTCAGATACGGATATTTCAGCTTTTTCACGCTGCTGTTGGCCTCGACCCAGCTCTTCATGTTGTTTTTGTCGCGCCCGCCCTGATAGCCGTAGAAGGCGAACACGCCGCCCCACATCTCCCGCAGGGAGCACATCGGCACACGCGCGGAGCGAACCGGACCCGCGCCGTCGGGGTAATCGCCCATGAACAGCGCCAGCTCGCGCGTGGAGCCGTCCGCCTGAATCGGCATTTCGTAGATCAGGTCGGCAGAGGCCGCACCCCAATGCGGCAGCGCCGCCGGGTGCGCGTCGATGGAAACGAGCGTCGGGCGGTATTCGCCGGTGAACGCCTCGCCGGTGATGGGGTTCACGCCTTCTGCCACGGGGTTTTCCCTGGGCATTTTCAGGGTGATCTTGCCCGAACCGTAGGATTTCGGCGCGCCGAGCTGCTGGGCATAGCCGCTGGATGAAATGCCGGAGGCGCTCAGGTCAAAATCGTCTCTCGCCGCGCCCGCAGCGGCGGGAACGGCCAGCAGCGCGCACAGCGCAAGGGATGACGACAGACGCAAAAACCGATTCATATCTTTTTTCTTCCTCCTTACATAAGGGTCGATGCGTTGAAAAAGGGTCGCGTGCATCCTCTGTAACGACGCGCCGGACGGCAGATGGCCGCGCGGCAGGGGATTGGTTGGTTCTTTCACTTGTATAGACGTAAAATGAGCGCGAAATGTAACACTTTTTTTACGAATGATGAAGAATTTGTAATTTTTACAAAAATGCGCGGACAGCGTAAAAAAACCGGCGGTTTTTGCGTCTAATATAGTAGATAGACCTACACAGGGGAGGGAAACAACATGTTGTCGTTCGCCGCGCTTTCCATCAACCGCTTTTTTACGACCGCACCGAAGCTCGAACGGGAGACGCCCGGCAACCGCACGGCGACCCTGCGCGCGCTCTCCGATTTGGGGGAGAGCGTCGCATCGAGCGTGCACGCCATCTATGCGCAGAGCAGGCTGTATCTCTGCGTGGCGATGCAGCCCAAGCCCGAAGCGCTTCATGCCCAAAGGCTGGCGGATAAAAAGGCCGCCGCAGGGCATTTTGATGTGGATGAAAACTGGAGCGCCGCCGAGGTCAACGCGCGCTGGGGCAAGCGCGCCGTGTTGACGGACGGCAGCGGGCGCGTGCTCGATCACGCCGTTCTGGGCGCAAGGGGGATGACAGACGCGGGCGCGCGGGAAGTCTTCTTTGAGTTTAACGCGCTGGAAAGCTACCCCGAGCCGATGTATCTGGCCGCAGGGGATGCAAGGGTGAGGGTGAGATAAGCCAAAGAGAGAGGGATGTGCCATGAAAAAGATAGCGAGCGTTGCCGGATGGATGGCCGCGCTTATGGTCGCCTGTTGTCCATGTACGGCGGAAATGAGCGTTCAGGACGGGCATGCATACGGGCAAAAGGAGATAGATGGGAAACGGATTGTCTACGATTTTGACGTGCCCGAAGAAGTGGAAAGCGTAAAACAGTATCGGACGGAAGCTGTTCGGATGAAGCCGGAGTGGGTGGAACAAATCCTCAAGCCATACGTTCAGAAGCCGCGTTCCGGCGACGCTTGGGATTTGATTAACGACAGGCAATGGAACGATACCAATTTCTGCTACTTTGAACAGAATGGAAGATACGCATGTGAGGGCGGCAGTTACATAGGGCCTCGTAAAAAAACAGACGACAGGGATATTCAAGCGGCGAGCGATGTGGTCTTGGCGCTGCTGAAGGAAATGAATCTATCGGATTTCGAGTATCCGTTCTATACGGCTACTTCGCAATGCAAATCCATAGAGACGGCGATTGAGCCGATTTCCTCGGAAGAAGAATACATTCGGGTCAAGGCGCTTCCCGATTCAACCGTTCGGGAATATTACGAGAAAGAAGCGCTCGGAAAAGAACGAAATCTGATCGTCGTTCGATTTTTGATGGACGATATTCCGCTTTGCATCAGCGATACGCAGCCGCACGAGAAAAAAGGCGATTTGGATGAGGTGGTCGGCTCGGCGGGAATCTTTGTGCTCAACGAGAACAACGAAATCATCCGCGCCCAAATCAGAAAGTATGTTCACGCGGTTGGCGAAACGGGAGAACGCCAAAAGGTTTTGCCGTGGCGGGCATGCATAGATGAAATGGCCTTGGGCGTCATTCGCGGAGAAGAAGTGACCATCACGGAAGTTGAACTGAATCTGGTTGCAGGGAACGACGGAATAACATATCCCATATGGCGGTTTTCCGGATATTCGGATTTAAGAAAGCTGAGAGAGGAAAATCCGGAAATCAGCATCAATTCGTCCGATTTTTCCTGCTGCGTGGATGCATGCAGCGGGCAGTGCCTTTATTATTAAACGCGAACACGCCGCGCGGATCGACCCGCGCGGCGTGTTCGTATACGAAGGAGAGAGGGGGGATGTTTGAAGGTTATCCATCTATGTAAAAGGGTCAAACCCTGACTGACAAAGGGATTAGGCTTTTGAAGCGTTGAGGCCGAGCACCTGCGCGATCATGTTCATCGCGCCTTCGAGCGTCATTTCGCCCCGGCGCGCCATCATCAAAATACCGTAGAGCGCAACGCCGGTCAGGCGCTTGGCGTCCTTTTCGTCGCGGCCGCTCTCGCGGAGCGCCTGCGCCGTCATCTTTTCCAGCGCGGGGCCCATGTGCGCATACACGCGGTCGCACATATCGGTATACAGCGCGGCGTGCTGCGGCAGGCAGAGATCTGCGGTCAGCGGCGCGGTGAAGCACTCGTGCCAGACCTCCGGATGCATCAGCCGGACGAATTTCTCGCGCGCCGTGCCCTCGCCGTCGGCAATCTGCTCGGCCAGCGTGCCCAGATAGCTGCAATAGCCCTCGACAACGGCCTTCACCATATCGTCCTTGGTGGTGAAGTAATAATAGAACAGCCCTTTGGCCACGTCCACGGCGGAAACAATTTCCGACACGGAGGTTCTCACAAAGCCCTGCTGTGCAAACAGCTTTGCCGCGGCGGCCACCATTTCCGCCTTGCGTTCTTCCGGTTTCTTGACGACTCGCATCGCGTATTCCTCCTTGCACCATGCTCCGCCGAATGTGCGGGTTGTGGTTTCTTTTGATGAGGCCATTGTATCAGCGGCGCGTCGGCGGCGCAACGGCAAAACGCTCAATGATACGCGCGGCGGTTTCAAATGTCAATTTTTGTGATTTATCTTACGGTGTGAGATAATCAAGGGGATCAAAAAAATCCACCCTCCCCGGATGGAGAGGATGGATCAAAAAGCGATTACGCGCCCGCGACGTCCAGGCGCTTGACCAGCACGGAGGGCGAACCGATGGGCGAGGTTTCAAACAGCAGATCGCCGCCCACGTCGGTGATGTCCTTGAGAAGCTGGTAGAAGTTGCCCGCGACGGTGAATTCCTCCACGGCGCGGACGATGCGGCCGCCCTTGATTTCAAACCCGCGGGAGAGCAGCGAAAAGTCGCCGCTGATGGGGTTCGCGCCCGCGTGCAGGCCGGATACCTCGGTCAGATACAGGCCGTCGCCGAGGTTGGCGAGCAGCTCTTCCTGCGTCAGCTTTCCGGGTCTAAAGAAGAGGTTCGTCGGCGCGACGCGCCCCGCGCCCGCCGCGTTGCCGGTCGTCCGGCAGCCGGCTTTTTTGGCGGTCTTGCGGTTGTGCAGCAGCGTCTTGAGCACGCCATTTTCGATGACGGCCTTGGTTTTCGTGGCCGCGCCCTCGCGGTCGAACGGGCAGCTTGCCAGCCCCATCGGCATCAGCGGGTCGTCCGTCAGGGTGACGGATGCGCTGGCGACGGCTTCGCCCTCGCGCCCTGCGAGGAGGGAAAGACCCTTCTGCGCGTTATCCGCGGAGAACACGCCGCAGAACGTGGCGAGCAGATCGGCCATCGCCGTGTTTTTGATGACGACGGGGTAAGCGCCGCTCTTCATGCGCCCGGCTTCCAGCTTGAGCAGCGCCTCGCGCTTGCAGCTTTCGGCCAGCTCCTCCGCGTCGATCGCGTCCAGCCCGTAGCCCCAGCGGATTTCGTAATTCGTCGCGGCATGTTCGCCGTCGCGGGCGACGACATCCGCCATGGCGTAAATCATGTTGCTGTGGTGGGAGAGATCCAGCCCCATCGTGTTTTTGAGGGTGAAGGTCTCCTCCCCGGTGGCGACGGCGCAGGTGTCCGGCGTGAGGCGCGGGTCGTCGCTGCGCAGCTTCGCGTCGATGTCGCGCGCAAGCGCGATTTTCTGCTCGGCGGTGATGGCGGTGACGGCCTGCGAAGCGTTGCAGACGGAGGAATAGCTGTCGTCCGGGGGGAGAATCGCGTCCTGCTCGTCGGTTTCAATCAGCGCGGCGCTCTCCAAAACGCCCTGAATCAGCAAGGGGATGCTCTCCTCGGTGATGGCCTGTGTGCTCGCCGTGCCGATGCGGCCGTTCACCTGACCGCGCAGGGTCAGGCTGAGGCGCTCGCTGACCTGATAATCCTCCAACTCGCCGCGGCGGACACGCACCTGAAACGAATCGCTCTGGGAACAGGCGGCCTCCGCCGGGACGACGCCCGCCGCCTGCGCGGCTTCAAAAAGACGGGAGATAAACGTGTTGAGTTCCATGCTGATCCTCACTTTCCGCCGACCGTCAGGCTGCTGACGCGGATGGTCGGCTGGCCGACGTTGGTCGGCACGCTGCCGCTGAGCGAGCCGCACATGCCCTGTCCCATCGTCATATGCCGGCCGACGCGGTCGATGCGCATCAAAATCTGTTCGCCCTTGCCGATGAGGGACGCGCCGCGCACGGGCGAGGCGATTTTGCCGTCGCGGATGAGGTAGCCCTCCTGCACGGCGAAGTTAAATTCGCCCGTCGCCGTGTTGACGCTGCCGCCGCCCATCTGCGCGGCGTACAGGCCGTCGCCCATGGTGCGGATCATCTCGTCCTCGTCGTCGCTGCCGGGGGCGATGAAGGTGTTGTGCATGCGGCTGGTCGGCGCGAAGGTGTAGTTTTCGCGGCGGGCGCTGCCGGTCGGGGCCATGCCCATCTTGAGGCCGTTGAGCCTGTCCACCATGTAGCTGCGCAGAATGCCGTTTTCAATCAGCACCAGGCGCTGGGTCGGCGTGCCCTCGTCGTCGATGTTTTCGCTGCCCCACTCGTTGGGCATGGTGCCGTCGTCGATGGCGGTGACACAGGGCGCGGCGATTTGCTGCCCCAGCTTGCCCGCAAAAACGGACGTTCCCGGCGCGACGCTGGTGGCTTCCAGCGCGTGGCCGCAGGCCTCGTGGAAGATGACGCCGCCGAAACCGCCCGCGATGACCACGGGCATTTCGCCCGCCGCGCAATACGGCGCGGTGAGCATCGTGGCGGCGGCCTGAGCCGCCTCGCGGCCAGTCTGCGCGGGATCGACGCGGCCATCAAACAGCTCAAAGCCCATCATCGCGCCGGGGTTGCGCGTGCCGGTCTGATTCTCCCTGCCGTCGCTGGCGACGGCGGAGCAGAGCAGGAGGGTGTAAACGCGCGTGTCGCCGGTGTACAGCCCCTCGCTGTTGGCGATGAGCACATGCTGCTCGCGGGAGATCAGCCCGGCGGAAACCTGCACGATGCTCGGGGAAACGGCGCGGGCGGCTTGATCCGCCTGACGCAGGACGTCCGCGCGGCGCGCGGCCTCCACGGAGAGGAACGGCGTTTTGACCGGGTGGATATCCGGATGGACGCGCTCGGCCAGACGCACGTCGCCCGCGGCTTTGGGCGTATCGGTCACGGCCGCCCCCGCGCGGTCTGCCGCGCGAAGCAGGCCGCTCTCGCTCACATCGCAGGTATAGACGTAGATGGAGCGCAGCCCGTCATAGACGCGCACGCCCGCACCATAGGGGCGGGAAAGCGCTGCGTTTTCAATTCGTCCATCGCGCAGGGACATGGAAAAATTGCGGGAATCCTCGATGAAAATTTCGGCGAACGTGCCGCCGCGCGACAGCGCGCGGGAAAGCACGCGCTTCTGCATACGGGCCTCGCCCTTCTCCCAGGTCTTTTCGCCGAAGAAGGAATCCTCGCTCAGCTCGTCAAAATAGTCCGCCAGCGGGCCCTGTCCCTCCAGCTTCGCGCCGATGTTGGCAAAGCTCTCCACGCGCGGCGGACGTGAAAAGCGCAGCGTCTGTGCGCCGATCCGTTTGGTCTCCATACCATTTCCCCTTGTGCTTGTAGTTTGTCTTAGTATGCCAAGGCCGGGAAATTTTATGAATTTCAGGTAAAACAAAGAGGGATGCGCCGTGTGTGCCGGCACATCCCTCTTTGCAGAGGAGGCAGATATTTCAGGTCTGATAGCTGCGCAGGAAGCGCCGCGTGCGCTCCTGCGTCGGGTCGCCGAGCACCCGCTCGGGATCGCCCTGCTCGACGATGACGCCGCCGTCCATGAAGATCACGCGGTCGCTCACGGCGCGGGCAAAGGCCATCTCGTGCGTGACGATGACCATGGTCATTTTTTCCTCCGCGAGATCACGGATGACCTTGAGCACCTCGCCGGTCAGCTCGGGATCGAGCGCGCTGGTCGGCTCGTCGAAAAAGAGGATGTCGGGCCGCAGCGCCAGCGCGCGGGCGATGGCGACGCGCTGCTGCTGTCCGCCGGAGAGCTGGCAGGGATAGGCGTCCGCCTTGTCCGCAAGGCCCATCTTTTCGAGCAGGGAGAGCGCAAGCTCCTGCACCTCGCCGCGCTCGCGCTTCTGCACGGTGAGCGGCGCGTCCGTCACGTTTTTGAGCACCGTGTAGTGCGGGAAAAGGTTGAACTGCTGGAACACCAGCCCGAAGCGGCTTTTGATCCGCCGCAGCGCAGCCTTGTCTGCGTAGACGTTCTTTCCCTCCGCGTCCATCGTCGCGGCGAAGTCGTTCCCGTAGGCGAGCGAGCCGCCGTCCATCGTTTCAAGCAGCGTCGCGCAGCGCAGCAGCGTGGATTTGCCGCTGCCGCTGGGGCCGATGACCGAGACGGCCTCGCCCTCGCCCACGGTGAGGGAAATGCCCTTGAGCACCTCCAGCGAGCCGAAGGACTTGCGGACGTCCTGCATGGTCAATACGTTCATGTCCGGTCCCTCCCTCACTGGTAGTAGGCGAGCGAGCGCTCCGCGCGCTCCATCGCAAAGGCAACGATGTAGTTGAAAACGTAGTAAAAGAGTCCCGCCGCCGCGAGCGCCAGCATACCGGGCGTGTTGGGCGAGGCGACGATCTGCTTGGCGCGGGTGAACATCTCCACCGTGCCGATGACGGAGGCGAGCGAGGTGTCCTTCACGAGCGTGATGACCTCGTTCGTCACGGGCGGCAGCACGCGCCGGATCATCTGGGGAAGAAGGATGCGCCCGAAGGTCTGCCCGCCGGTGTAGCCGAGCACCTGCGCCGCCTCGAACTGCCCGACTGGGATGGACTCGTAGCCCGCGCGGTAGATCTCCGCGAAGTAGGCCGCGTAGTTGATGACGAAGCCGACGATGACCGCGCCGAAGCGCCAGTTGCCCGGCGGCGTGAAGTCAAAGAGCAGGAACGGTCCGTAGTAGACGACCATGAGCTGGAGCATCAGGGGCGTGCCGCGCATGACGGAGATGAACAGCTTCACGAGCCAGCGCAGCGGGGCCACGCGGCTGCGCTGGCCGAACATCACAAGAAGTCCGAGCGGCAGCGAGCCGAGCAGCGTTAAGGTAAAAATTTCCAGCGATTTCCCGAAACCCTGCACCAGCAGGGTCAGCATGGCGGAAACGGTCATGTTACTTGACGAGGCAGAGGCTGTCGATCACAAGGCCCTGATCGACGTACTTCTCCGCGATGGAGAGCATCGTGCCGTCCTCGGCCATTTTGAGGAGCTCGGCGTTCACGGCGTCGCGCAGCTCGGTGTTGCCCTTGAGGAAGCCGATGGCGTACTGCTCGGTGGAGATGGGCTCATCCAGGATCACATAGTCGCCCTCGTTGCTGGCGATCTGGAACTTGGCGACGCCGAGGTCCGCCGCGATGGCATCCACGCTGCCCTGACGGAGCTCCATAAAGCCGGTGTTATAGTCCGCCAGCTCCACGACCTCCTTGAGGGAGGACTTGAGCGACTCGTTGGCGTTGATGGCGTCCACGGCAGAGGAGGCGGCCTGCGCCATCACGCTCTTGCCGGCAAGGTCGGCGAGGGAGGAAATGCCGCTGTCGGCTTTGACGACCATGACGATGGAGTTATCGACGTAGGGGTCGGACCAGGTGTAGTCATTCTCGCGGCCGGTGTAAGTGAAGCCGTTCCAGATGCAGTTGATGGTGCCGGCGGCGAGCTCGGCGTCCTTGCTGTCCCATACGATGGGAACGGCCTCGAAGTCCCAGCCGAGGCGGGAGCACAGCTCCTCGGCCATCGCAAGGTCAAAGCCGTCGTAGCTGCCGTCGGCGGCGATGAAGCCGAACAGCGGGAACTCGGCGTCGAAGCCGACGATGAGCTTCTGCTTTTCAGCGGTCTGGGTGGTGTCCGGCGTGTCGGCGCCGGTCTGGGGGGTATCGTCCTGCTTGGCGCCGCAGGCGATGAGGGACAGGCTCAGCACGAGGGCGAGCGCAAGAGAGATGAGCTTTTTCATGGTTTGGATTCCTCCGCGTTTCGATTTAGTGTGATGCTATGATAGCACAGCATTTTGTAAATGCAAGCCCTATTTTTGCCCGTTCGGTAATCTTTGGCGTACTGACCGAAGCGCCCGCGGAGTTCCCCTTTTATGTTTATGCACTATCACGATGTTGCGGTAGCGTGCAAAAGCATTTAAAACACTGTTCCGTCCTGTACCCCGCGCAAAGAAAAAGGATTGGCTTTTTCCTTGTGCCGATGTATAATGGAGGCAAATATGAACTTCTTCCGGGAGGATACGATATGAAAGAAGAAATGCGCACCATCGGCTACTTGTGCCCGAGGTGCAGAAAGCCCGTTATGCAGCAGCGCTCCCGCTTCGCCCTCGCCGCCTCGGGCGCGATCGTGCAGTGCGAATGCGGCAAGAGCGAGCTGCAGATCGACTTCGACGGCGAAAAATTCCGCATCAGCGTGCCCTGCGGCGTGTGCGGCGGCGAGCATCTGGCGGAGTGCGGCGCGGACCGGCTGCTCGACGGCGAGGGCATCGGCCTCGCCTGCCCCGAGACCTCCGAGCTTTGCTGCTTCATTGGGGAGGAGTACGCCGTCGAGCGTGCGCTCGAGCAGCTGCAGATCACGGCGGAAAAGCAGTCCGCGCAGGGCGACGCGCCCGAGGCCTTCACCGACACGGTCATCATGTACGAGGTGCTGAGCGAATTGAAGGAGATCGCCGCGCGCCCGCGCGGCATCACCTGCGCCTGCGGCAGCGAGCGCTACCGTATGCAGGTGCGTCCCGCCGCCGTCGACCTCATCTGCGAGGACTGCGGCGCGAAGCTGCGCATCGGCGCGGCGACGGACGAGGATCTTGACCGCCTGTGCTGCCGCATGACGCTGCAAATTCCCGGGAAGAAGGGGTAAGGGAACATGGATATCGTCGTCTGCTTTGCGCTCTTTCTCGCGGCGATGCTCTTTTGCCTCGTCAAGGACTTCTCCCTCGCGTGGGCGCTGCTGTTCGCGCTCGTGCTGTTCTTCGTCCTCGGTCTCAGGCGCGGCTACAGCGCAAAGGCGCTTGTCAAAATGGCGTGGAGCAAGATGCCCAAGAGCATGATTGTGCTGCGCATCCTGTTTTTCATCGGTCTGCTCACGGGACTCTGGCGCTCGTGCGGCACCATCGCCTTTTTCATCTACCACGGCATCCGCGTCATCACGCCCTCGCTCTTTATCCTCGTCGCCTTCCTGCTGACGGTGCTGCTCAGCTACGCGCTCGGCACGTCGTTCGGCGTGGCGAGCACGGCGGGCGTAGTGCTCATGGCGCTCGCGCGCTCCGGCGGCGTGAGCGAGGCCGTCACCGCCGGCGTCATCCTCTCCGGCATCTACTTCGGCGACCGCGGCGCGCCGACCTCGTCCTGCGCGAGCCTCGTCGCCGCGCTGACGGAGACCGATCTCTACGGCAACGTCAGGCGGATGTTCCAGACCGCCGCGCTGCCCTACGCGCTCTGCCTGGTTGCCTACACCGTGCTCTCCTTCCGCAACCCCATCGTCACGGTCGATGAGACCATGCTGGACGCTCTCGCCGAGAGCTTTGTCATCTCCCCGTGGGCGCTCGTGCCCGCGCTCATCATGCTCATCCTGCCGCTCCTCCGCGTGCCCATCCGCCGCGCCATGGCGATCTCCGCCGCCGCGGCCTTCGTCATCACCGTCACGGTGCAGGGCGGCAGCGTGGCTGATGCGCTCCGGATCATGGTCGTCGGCTATCACCCGACCGAGGGGCTGCTGGCCTCCGTCGTCTCCGGCGGCGGGCTGGTGAGTATGCTCACGCCGTTTCTGATGATCCCGCTCGCCGCGCTCTACACCGGCATTTTAGAGGGCACGGGCGCGCTCACGCAGGCGCAGAGCGTTCTGGAGCGGTCCGCCGAGCGCATCGGGCGCTTCCCGACGATGATCCTGCTGAGCCTCCTCGCCGCGATGGTGCTGTGCAACCAGACCATCGTCGTGATGATGGAGCATCAGCTCATCGGCGCGGTCTACGCCAAGGACGGCGCGGAGCACGAGGAGCTGGCGATGGACATTGCCAACTCCGGCGTCACCATCGCGGGTCTTATCCCGTGGTGCATCGCCTGCGCCGTGCCGCTGAGTATGCTCGGCGTCGGCGTTGAGGCCCTGCCCTACGCCTGCCTGCTCTATCTCATTCCGCTCTGCTATCTCTTCACCAAGCGCTTTTTCTTCCCCGCGAAATCCAAAGGAAGCGAGACACCGGTATGATCTCTCTGTTGGCCAAAAAATTCATCAAAAACCGCGAGGACGTCACCTCGCCTGCCGTGCGGCAGGCCTACGGGATGCTCTGCGGCATCGTGGGCATTGGCTTCAATGTGCTGCTCTTCGCGCTCAAGCTGATTGCCGGCACGCTCTCCGGCTCCATCGCCATCACGGCGGACGCCTTCAACAACCTCTCCGACGCGGGCGCGAGCATTGTGACGCTGCTCGGCTTCAAGCTCGCGGGACAGAAGCCCGACCCCGAGCATCCCTTCGGTCACGGGCGGCTGGAGTACATCTCGGGCTTGATCGTCTCCATGGTCATTCTCCTCATGGGCATCGAGCTTGCCAAGAGCGCGGTGGAGAAGATCCTGCACCCCGAGGCGGTGGAGTTCACGCTCCTCACCGGCGGCATCCTGCTCGCCTCCATCCTCGTCAAGCTCTATATGTACCTCTATAACCGCGCGGTCGGCAAGAAGATCGGCTCCGCCGCGATGGAGGCGACCGCGATGGACAGTCTCTCCGACTGCGCGGCGACCGCCGCCGTCCTCGCCGCGACGCTCATTGGGCACTTCACCTCGCTTCAGATCGACGGCTGGTGCGGTATCGTCGTTGCGGCGCTCGTGCTCTGGGCGGGCATTCAGGCCGCGCGGGACACCATCTCTCCCCTGCTCGGTCAGCCGCCCGCGCCGGAATTTGTCCAGAGGATCGAGGAGATCGTTCTCTCCTCTCCCGTCGTGCAGGGCATCCACGACCTCATCGTGCACGACTACGGCCCCGGCCGCGTGATGATCTCGCTCCACGCCGAGGTCCCCGCGCACGGCGACATCATGGCGCTGCACGACGAGATCGACAACATCGAGCAGCGGCTCCGCCGCGAGCTCGGCTGCGCCGCCACCATCCACATGGACCCCATCGTGACCGACGATAAGCTCACCGCCGAAACGCGCGAGCGCGTAGCGCAGCTCGTGCGCGGCATCGACGAGCACATCACCATCCACGATTTCCGCATGGTCACCGGCCCCACGCACACCAACGTCATTTTCGACGCGGTGGTGCCGTTCAAATTTCGCCTGAGCGACCATGAGGTCGAGCAGGAGATCCAGGCCGCCGTGAAGCGGCTCGACAGCAGCTATTTTGCCGTCGTGCAGATTGACAGAGACTACACCAAGTAAAGGAGCAGACGCTATGACAGAGGAGATCCGAAAGCTCAAGGAGATCATCGACGGCAGCGACAACATCGTCTTCTTCGGCGGAGCAGGCGTCTCGACCGAGAGCGGCATCCCCGACTTCCGCAGCGTGGACGGACTCTACCGCCAGCAGTGGAGCGACCCGCCCGAAACGATCCTGAGCCACACCTACTACGAGCGCTATCCCGAGAAATTCTTCGCCTTCTACCGCGCAAAGCTCCTCTGCCCCGACGCGAAGCCCAACGCCGCGCATCGTAAGCTCGCCGAGTGGGAGCGCGCGGGCAAGCTGAAGGCCGTCATCACGCAGAACATCGACGGACTCCATCAGGCCGCCGACAGCAAGGAGGTCCTTGAGCTCCACGGCAGCACCCTGCGCAATTACTGCGAGAGGTGCGGCAAATTCTACGGCGTGGAGGCGATCGCGCACTCCGCCGGCGTGCCGACGTGCTCCTGCGGCGGGCGCATCAAGCCCGATGTCGTGCTCTACGAGGAGGGGCTCAACGAGGATACGCTCTACAAGGCCGTGCGCTATATCACCGAGGCCGACGTGCTCATCATCGCCGGCACCTCGCTCGCGGTCTACCCCGCGGCGGGTCTGGTAAACTACTACCGCGGCCACAAGCTCGTCGTCATCAACAAGACGCCGCTGGGCGATAGGACCCGCGCGGATCTGGTCATCACGGGCGCGGTCGGCGAGACGCTCGCGCAGGTATAAGCCCATCTTTTGGCGGCGGGAAAAAGCGGTGCAAAAACTTTTTCTTTTCCCGCAAAAAAAGGTTGACATTTGGCGTACAACAGGCTTATAATAGCGGAGCGGTCGTTTGAAAGACTGATGAAAATGCGGGTGTGCTGGAATTGGCAGACAGGCTAGCTTGAGGTGCTAGTGTTCGTATGGACGTGCGGGTTCAAGTCCCGCCATCCGCACCATCTTTTTAAAAATCAAATATGCGCGAGTGGTGGAATTGGCAGACTCGCTAGATTCAGGTTCTAGTGTTCATTACGGACGTGCGGGTTCAAGTCCCGCCTCGCGCACCAAAGTGTTGAAACTCAAGGGTTTTTCCCTTGAGTTTTTTCTTTTACATTAGATTCCTTGGGGTGGTAGAGAACTGGATTTTTTAGAGATCAGAAAGCAGTGTTATTTTTTGCACTTTACGAACAGCCTTCCTAACAAAAATTTCCCTCTTGTTTCGCTTACGCCAGAATACAGATATGTTTCAAAAAAATTTCAAATGTGAAACATTTCCGCAGCCTGAATGATATAGTAAGTGAAAGGCCTTTCAAGGAGAATCCTATGTTGACAGAAGAACAGTTTTCGTATCTTGCAAAAAAGTATATGGACATGGTGTTCCGTCTGGCGCTCCACTACACCAAAAGCCGCTCGGAATCGGACGACATCACGCAGGAGGTGCTGCTCAAGCTCTACCGCACGGACAAACCGTTTGAGAGCGAGGATCACGTCAGGTACTGGCTCATCCGCGTTACGGTCAACGAGTGCAAGCGGGCGTTCCTCTCTCCGTGGAAGCGGACGGAGCCGATCGAGGACTATGCCGAGCAGCTTGCGTTCAAAACGCCGGAGCACAGCGAGCTTTTTCATGCCGTGATGGCGCTGCCGCAGAAATACCGCGTGCCGATCTTTCTGCACTATTACGAGGGCTACTCCTGCGGGGAGATCTCCCAATTCCTCGGCATTCCCAACGCGACCGTCCGCACCCGATTGCGGCGCGGGCGGGAACAGCTCAAAACCAATCTTCAGGAGGCGAACAACGATGTTTGACGAAAACCTATATCAGGAGACGATCTCCGCGCTTCACGCCTCCGAAGACACACTTTCGGAGGTAATGAACATGACGCACAAGACAAAAAGAAGAGGCCGCCTGCGCACGACGGCGGTGCTTGCGGCGGTCATCGCGATCCTGTGCTGCATGGCGGCAGCTGCAGCGGCGCTTGGACTGGATCAGCGGTTGGCGGAGTACTTTGAAGCAACGGCGGAGCAGGAAGAGCTGCTCGCGACCGCGGCGGTCCCGATGAACATTGTGAAGCGGGACAGCGGCGCGGTGCTGCGCATCGAGCAGGTCATCGCCGACCGCTATTGTGCGGCGGTCCTCATCGACTTTACCGCGCCGGAGGGGACAATACTGGATCAGGACTACTACGCATTCGATCGGAGCGTGTCCGCAACGTCCAGGGACGGAGTGAAAATGGAGACCTACGGCATTGGCTGGGAGGTATTGCCAAGCAGCACGGAGGATGAGACGGGCCGCCATGCCACGATTTTGATGACGATTCATTCTCTGAAAGGAGAATTCAACTTCATCGGTGCGAAGGTGAAGTTGACGCTCGATGGCCTGTATCGGGATAACTGTTTGGAAGAACTTGTCGTTCCCGGGCGCTGGAGCTGCACATTCACTCTGCCGGAGACTGATCCGGGACGCCTATGCACGGTGAATGAGCCGATCGAGATCGAGGGAAAGAACGCTGTTCTGACAACGCTCTACATCTCGCCGCTCTCGCTGACCTGCGAGATCAAGAAGGGAACGGATGATCTGAAAGAAACGGTTGAGCCCATCTACAGCGACGACGGGAAGGAGAGCATCGCTCCCGAGGTGACGCTGCAAAACGGCGAAACGGTCGGCGCGGCGGACTGGCTGTTCCTTATAACGAATTATGCCGATAAGCGCGGGCGCTACTGCTTCCGGATGGACGAAATTCTTGATCCGGAAACGGTGAGCAACGTTACCGTCTTCGGAGAGACGTTCTCCATCGAATGACGGGACGATAAAGCATATTT
>ERZ825670.2918-NODE-2918-length-15364-cov-4.368868_pt1 | contig 15364 bp, 16 predicted proteins | sample MGYA00519929_ERZ825670 | MGnify/ENA primary metagenome ERZ825670 (study PRJEB31778, sample SAMEA3449207) | human gut metagenome | biome: human gut; feature: human-associated habitat; material: faeces | place: United Kingdom | collected 2010/2012 ...
AACAGGAGCAGCAGGATTTATAGGAGCAAATTTTGCAGAATATTTTGTAAATAAACATCCTGACTATAATGTAATAGTAGTAGATAAATTAACATATGCAGGAAATTTAGCAAATTTAGATAAAGTAAAAGACAAAATTACATTTGTACAAGCAGACATATGTGATTTTGAAAAAATGCAAGAAGTATTTGAAAAATATCAGATAAATGGAGTAATTCACTTTGCAGCAGAATCACATGTAGACAATAGTATAAAAACACCATTTGTATTTACAAAAACAAATGTATTAGGAACACATACATTATTAGAAGCAGCAAGAAGAGCATGGGGAGAAGGTTCAGAAAACAAATTTGTACATATCTCAACAGATGAAGTATATGGTGCTTTAGGAGAAACAGGATATTTTACAGAAACATCTCCAATTCAACCAAGTAGCCCATATTCAGCATCAAAAGCAAGTTCAGACTTAGTTGCATTAGCATATCATACAACATATAAAATGAATGTAACTGTAACAAACTGTTCAAACAATTATGGACCATATCAACATAATGAAAAATTAATACCACATATGATTAAATTAGCTCTAAATAACGAGAAATTACCTGTATATGGTGAAGGAAATAATATAAGAGATTGGTTATATGTTGAAGACCATTGCAAAGCAATAGATATGGTATTCCACAATGGTAGAGCTGGAGAAAGATATAATATAGGTGGACACAATGAAAAAAGAAATATCGAGATTGTTAAACTTATTTTAAAACGTTTAGGAAAATCAGAAGATTTAATCGAACATGTTGCTGATAGAAAAGGTCATGATTACAGATATGCAATAGATCCAACTAAAATTAAAACAGAATTAGGTTGGGAACCTGAAACAAAATTTGAAGATGGAATTGTTAAGACTATTGATTGGTATTTAGCAAATCCAGATTGGTTAAAATAAGCTTGACATAAATATTTGCAAGTGATATAATAGAATTGTATTTTGTATATATACTCTTTAAGCTAGAGATGTACATCTAGTTTATACAAACTTGAAGGAGTGTAAATTATGAAAATGAAAAATATTTTTGCTGGTATTGGTATTGTTACTCTTGTAACTCCTATTGCTTGCTTTACTGCGGGCATAATTTTTACGGCAGTTGCCAATGCCAAAAGCCCAGAAGTTGCTAAGGCTCTGGAGGAGATTAAAAAACGGCTGAGCAGCAGTAAGGATGAAAATAAGGAATATATTCCATCTGTGCATAAAGAAGATGATGAAGCTCTCAAGCATGCAAAAGAGCTTGCTGATGAGATTCAAGCAGAAGAGATCATCAATGAGTTCGGAAAAGATTTTCTGGATTCTTACAATTGTGATATTGTAGAAAAAATTTTCAACCACGACTAATGCATTAGTACATGAATGTATTAGTTCTAGCCCCTTATCAATGGTTAAGATAAGGGGCTATTTTTTGTAGATGGTACAATAATAAAAAATAATTAACAATATATTGCTAAAAATTAAAAAAAGTAATATAATATATACATTAAAGGAGAAAGAAATGCCAAGATTTTTTGTGAAAAATGAGCAAATAAGAGAAACGACAATAGAAATATTAGGTGAAGATGTAAAACATATAAAAAATGTGATTAGAAAACAGATTGGAGATAATCTAGAAATATGTGATCAAGATACTAGAAAATCATATATGTGTAAAATAGAAAAAATAGAAAATGAAAATATACTAGCTAATATTATAGAAGAATTACAAAATTATGAGGATAAAGTAAAAGTAGACATATATCAAGGACTACCAAAAGCGGACAAGATGGAATTAATAATTCAAAAATCAGTAGAATTAGGAGCAAATGCAATTATTCCTGTTGAAATGAAAAGATGTGTAGTAAAGCTAGATTCCAAGAGTGAAAACAAGAAAATTGAAAGATGGCAGAAAATAGCTGAGAGTGCAGCAAAACAAAGTGGAAGAAACACAATACCACAAGTAAAAAATATACATACAATAAAAGACTTAATAAATATAAAAGATGAATATGATGCAATAATTGTATGTTATGAAAATGAAAAGACAAATTCTTTAAAAAAAGAATTAAAATCAATAAAAGAAATGTTAAAAGCAAAATTAGAAATCAAGATAGCTGTTGTAATTGGCCCAGAAGGCGGATTAGAAGAAAAAGATGTAGAAGAATTGCAACAAAATGGAGCTAAAATAGTAACACTAGGAAATATAATATTAAGAACTGAAACAGTTGCATTAAACATATTAAGTGTAATAATGTACGAGTTTAGTGAATTCTGATATACAGAGGAGAAAAAATGAAAAAAGAGTTTTTAAAAAGAGTATTAATAAATTTAATAATAGCATTAGTTGTAATAATATATTTCGTTATATTTAGTACACAATATACAAAATTAGATTCATCTATTTTATACAGATATACAGACATATCAAGTTTAATATTTCTCGTAATAGCTATAATAGCAATGGAAATATCATACAAGAAATCAAATGAATACATATTTTTATCTGGAGTAGAACTAGCAGTAATAGCAGTATTTACACTATTAACAAAGCATGTGCCAAAGGTAATAAATTGTAGTATAGAAGTTTATACTTTAGCTGGAGCAAACTTATTTGTAATATATACATTATTGAAAAATGCAATATTATATACAAAACAAAATCAAGATGAATTAGAAAATATGAGTGATATAAAAGAAATAGTAAAAGATGAACCTGTAAAGAAAATCTCAAAAAGAAAAAATGTAAATGAAAACGAGGAAATAGAAAATGATTAAAAGTATGACAGGCTATGGAAAAAGTAGTTTATCAATTAATTCAAGAGAATATCAAGTTGAAATAAAAACAGTAAATCATAAATATATAGATGTAAATATAAAAATGCCACGTATTATAAGCTATTTAGAAGAAGATGTTAGAAAACTTGTTGTATCAAGAATTAAAAGAGGAAAAGTTGATATACAAATATCTTTTGAAAATTACAGCCAAGATGGTAATGATGTTAAAATAAATACAGAATTAGCCCAAATATATATACAAAGTTTGAGAAAATTAGCAGAAGCGGAAAATCTATCAAGCAATATAGAAGTAACTGAAATAACAAAATTGCCAGACGTATTAACAATAAAAAGTAATCTAGATGAAAACGAAACAAAAGAAGAATTATTACAAGTAGTAAATGAAGCAATAGACAAATTAATTCAGATGAGAAAAGTTGAAGGAGAAAAGATCTCAAAAGACATTTTAGACAAAATTGCTAGAATAGAACAGAAAAATGAAGAGATTTTTAGCTTATCTACTGGACTTATCGAAGAATATGTAGTAAAATTAGAAGCAAGAGTAAAAGAATTATTAAAAACTGAAGAATTAGATAAATCAAGATTGATGCAAGAAGTTGTTATATATGCAGATAAATGTTCTGTTGAAGAAGAAGTTACTAGATTAAGAAGTCATATATATCAATTAAGATATTTAATAAATTCAGAAGAGCCAATTGGCAAAAAGATGGATTTCTTAATTCAAGAAATGAATAGAGAAACTAATACAATAGGTTCAAAAGCAAACAATCTTGAAATAACAAATACTGTAGTAGATATAAAAACGATATTGGAAGACATAAGAGAACAAATACAAAATATTGAATAGAAAGGGTGGAAAAAATGCAATTAGTTAATATAGGATTTGGAAACATAGTTTCAGCAGATAAAATTGTAGCAATAGTTAGCCCAGAATCAGCACCAATAAAAAGAATGGTTCAAGAAGCCAAAGATGCTAAAACAGCAGTAGATGCTACATATGGAAGACGTACAAGAGCAGTTTTAATTATGGAATCAGGACATATTATATTGTCAGCTGTACAGCCAGAAACAGTTGCTGGTAGAGTAGATAAAGATATAACACCTACTCAAACACCAACTGAAGAATAAAAATAAAAAATGGAGGTAATGTTAAAATGATGGTAAAACCAACAGTACAAGAATTATTAACAAAAGCAAAAAATAGATATGAATTAGTTATAGCAACATCAAAAAGAGCAAGACAAATTGCAAGTGGAGCAGAAGTAAAAACAAAGGTTAAAGAAGAATCACCAGTAACTCTTGCTGCAAATGAAATAGCTGAAGGAGAAGTAGAAATAATAGAACCAGATGAAGCTACAGAAGATGCAGAAGAAGAAAATAGATAAGAATTGAGGAAAAATTATGTTAGTTATATTATCAGGAGTATCTGGTGCAGGAAAAGATACAATAAAAAAAGAACTTCTAAAAAGAATGGAAGATGTTGTAACACTTCCATCTTTTACATCAAGAGAGAGAAGACCAATAGAAGAAGAAGGTGTTCAATATCATTTTATAACAAAAGAAGCTTTTGAGGAAAAAATAAAAAAAGGTGATTTTTATGAATATGATGTACATCATGGAAATTATTATGGTACTTCAAGAGAACTATTAAATGAAAAAATTGAACAAGGTAAAATAATTGTAAAAGATATAGAAGTAAATGGTACAGAAAACCTAATTAAGCTTTTAGGAAGAGATACCAGAATTGTTACTATATTTCTAAAAGTAGGAAAAGAAGAACTAAAAAAAAGATTATTTGAAAGAGGAGATAATGCTCAAGATATCGAATTACGTTTAAGCAGGCTTGATTATGAAGAATCAAAATTAAAGTTATATGATTATGTACTAAAAAATGATGATTTTGAAAAAACAGTTCAAATAATAATGACAATCATAGAAAATGAAAAAAGAATAGAAGATGAAGAAAAATTAAAAGCATAGCTTAATTATAAGCTATGCTTTTTGCTTTTTACTTTTTAGTAGTCGAGACTCCAAGAATCAGGTTAGTATTTACAAACTGTACAACTGAAAAGCCATCTTTCTTAAAAAGCTCAACAATATACATTTTGAAATATTTCGAAACATTGATAGGAACCACATCAAAAAGAACAAGAATGATGTTATCATCGAACTTTTGAGATTCGTAGAGTCCATTTTTGATGAGTTCTACAATGTATGCATGTCTCAAGCTTGCAAGTTCTTTGCAATAGGAAAGAAAAGCTTCATCTTCTTCCATTGTAATGAACTCATACAATTTATATCCCAAATTTTTGTTTTGAGATACTTTGCCGTCTGCATTGACATACATATTTTCGGCGACTAACAATACCGTTTCGTTTTGCAAAGAACAACTATCTGTATAATTTTTGTCAGAAATAGTTTTCAAATCAAAACCAATTACTTCTGCCGCGGTTTTTAATTCTTTGTAATTGGCTTCAAACGGGATAGTAATGTAGAAAGATACATTTTTCCCATTTTTACTACCAATTTCATCAGGGTCCCGATGGGTAAAAAACAATAACTGAGGGTTAATTAATTTTAATAGCTGATTCCGAACCTCCAAAATTCTTTTCTCTTTGATAGAGAATTTTTCAAATTTTTGGGTATTTTCGTAAACTTCATTAATAATGTCCATGTTTAACCTCCATTTTTGGTGTGCTGATTGACATAACACAAATATTATATCATAAATAAACTTCAAAATCAATAGTTTACAAAACAATTTGGTTATGATATAATTTTCAGGTACTTATTAAAAAAAACACTCGTATTGAGTATAAGAAAGGAGATTAAATATTATATCCGAAATTGATTAAAACAACTAAGTAAAAAGGAGTATTATAATGGAAAAAGAAATTGTAAGCATCATTAGTTCGTTGTGTATTATTCCTCTTAATGGACTATTAAAGTTTCTGAGAGACGGAAATGATACGCCAACTAAATTACATGTTATTGATGCCTCGGTTGTTGCAGGAACAGAAGATTTTGATTTTACAAAATGGTTTACTCAAATTAGTAAAACAAATGACAAAGTTTTAATAACTAGTATTACCCTTAGAGAAATAAACAATTTGCAGAATATTTCTGATTATAGAGGAGAATCTGCTAAATATGTAATGTCGGTATTAGCAAAAAATCCTAAGCATGTAAAAGTAGTTCTTATCGATGAACCTTTTGAACTTCCAGATGACAATATTATAAAATTCTGTTCTGCAAATAAGGCAGATGTAATTTTGTATACTGCAGATAAAGATATGGCATTAAAGGCTAGAATGTATGGTGTAGAAACTAAATTTTATACTCAAAAATTTAATGCAGACATAACCAATAAGGATGAAAATACACTTCGGATTATTAAAACTGATGGAAGAAATTTTACAATTTGGGTAGGAGAAAATTCTAATAAAAGCATTCTTTTAATTTCAGACGGTGTAGAATATAGGCATGGTATTCATAAATTGAAGATCAATGATGATATTTATGTTGCTACTAAGAAAGAAGGATACTACACTTTTATTCATTTTAGGGTTACAGCTTTAAGAATAAAAGATAACTGCAAGATTATTTGCCACAAAAGAGTTTGTGATAAGCGGGATATTAAAAATTTACCAAGTGCAGATTACAGAACTTTTATGAGAGAGTTTTATCGTAAATCAAATGAGGATTAAAGTTTAATCTAAGGCCTAACTATACAAATGTATGGTTAGGTTTTTTTATAAAAAGTATATTGATATTAGAAAAAATGTGATACAATAAATGCGAAGAGAGGAAATTATAATGATAGCAGAAGTAGTAATAAATCGTTCAGCAAAAAAACTAAACCGAACATTTGATTATAAAATACCAAATGACCTAGAAGAATTAGTTATAATAGGAAGTTCAGTGCTAGTACCATTTGGAAAATCTGGAGTATTAACAGAAGGATATGTAGTAGGAATAAAAGAAGAAACAGAATATGAAGCAAAAGAAATTTCTAAAATAAATTATAATCTTACAGAAAAACAAATAGATTTAGCTAAGTGGATGGCTAACAGATATTTTTGTAATGTTTCAGATTGTATAAAACAGATGTTAACACCTGGAACTAAAAGTAAAGAAAATACTGTTCAAGAGAAAATTATAAATGTAGTATATTTAAAAAAGAATACAGAAGAACTACAATTTGATATTGAGATGGGAAAGATTAAATCAGAAAAGCAAAAGAAGATATTACAGTTTTTAAAGAATAATGAAGGTGTTACTATATCAGATATTGAACTATATACTGGGGGAAGCAGAGCTATAGTAAAAACCTTAGAAAAAAATGGATATGTAGAAATTGTAGAAAAAAAACTAGAAAGAAATCCATTAGCTAATAAGCAAATTGAGAAGACAACCAATTTAAAATTAACTGAAGAACAAAGTTTTGCATATAATAAAATTTCAGAAAATATTGAAAAAAATAATTATGAAGAATTTTTACTTTATGGAGTAACAGGTTCAGGAAAAACAGAGGTATATTTACAGCTAATAGAAAAAGCAATTAACCTAAATAAAACAGCAATTGTATTAGTGCCAGAAATATCATTAACTCCTCAAATGATAGACAGATTTATTGCAAGATTTAAAAAAGAAGAAATAGCTGTATTACATAGTAAATTATCTATAGGTGAAAGATATGATGAATGGAATAAAATAAAAGAAGGAAAAGCTAGAATAATTATAGGAGCAAGATCTGCAATATTTGCACCTACAGAAAATATAGGGATAATAATTATTGATGAAGAGCATGATAGTTCATATAAGTCAGAAGCGGTTCCTAAATATGATGCTAAAGAAATTGCAAAAAAAATTGCAAAAGAGAATGGATGTCCACTAGTATTAGGAAGTGCTACTCCAGACTTAACTACATTTTATAAAACTCAAAAAGGAAAAATAACCCTATTAAAGCTAACTAAAAGAGCTAATAATTCTAATTTGCCTCATGTTGATATTGTAGACTTAAAAATGGAACTTGCAAATGGAAACAGGTCAATGTTAAGCTATAAACTACATGATGCAATAGAACAAAACTTAAAGGATAAAAGACAAACTATTTTGTTTTTAAATAGGAGAGGATATTCTACATTTATAATGTGTAGGGATTGTGGATATACAGTTAAATGCAAAAATTGTAATATAAGTATGACCTATCATAGAACAGAAAACAAATTAAAATGTCATTATTGCGGATATGAAGAAAATGTTGTAACTGTTTGTCCAGAATGTCATAGTACTAAAATTAGATATTTTGGTACAGGAACTCAAAAACTAGAGCAAGAGATAAATAAGATTTTTCCAACAGCTTCAACAATCAGAATGGATATTGATACAGTTACAAAGAAAAATTCTCATGAGGAGATTTTAAAAAAGTTTAGAGATGAAAATATAGATATCTTAATAGGAACACAAATGGTTGTAAAAGGACATCATTTTCCTAATGTAACTCTTGTTGGTGTAATTGCAGCTGATAGTAGTTTAAACATTGATGATTATAGAGCTAATGAAAGAACATTTCAAATATTAACTCAAGTAGCTGGTAGAGCAGGTAGAGAAAAATTGCCTGGAAATGTTATTATTCAAACATATAATCCAGATAATTTTGCGATATTATGTGCTAAACAGCAAAATTATGAAATGTTTTATAATACAGAAATTGCCTTGAGAAAACAGTTGAAATATCCACCATTTTGCGATATAATATTGATTGGGTTTAATAGTCTACTAGAAAACGAAATAATAGATGTATCTAATAAAACATATCAATATTTAAAAAATAGATTAGATGAACAAGAGTTTAATGTATTAAAACCAATGCCATCACCTATAGACAAAATTCAAAATAGATACAGATGGAGAATTATCATAAAAGGCAATATAACAGAAGAAGCAAATAAAGTAATAAATGATTGTTTAAAAATAATTTATGATAGAAATTACAAGAATACTAGAGTTGCAATAGATGTAAATCCTAATAGTATGTTATAGTGAGAAAGGAAGAGTTTAATGGCAATAAGAAATATAAGATTAGAAAAAGATGAAATATTGAAAAAAAAATCAAGAGAAGTTGAAGTAATTGATGAGAAAATCCAAACATTAATAGATGACATGATAGAAACTATGTATAAATATAATGGGGTTGGATTATCAGCAGTACAAGTTGGTGTTTTAAAAAGAGTTGTTGTAATCGATATTGATGATGATAATGGTGTGAAAGTTCTTATAAATCCTCAAATAACTAAAACTAAAGGTGAGCATGAGGTTGAAGAAGGATGTTTAAGTTTTCCAAATCAATATGCTAAATTAATGAGACCTAAAGAAGTTACAGTTGAAGCATTAGATAGAAGCGGAAAGAAAATAACAATTAAAGCAAAAGATTTACTTGCACAGGCAATTGCACATGAAGTAGACCATTTAGACGGTGTAGTTTTTGTAGATAGAATGATACCTGGAACATTAGAATATGTTGAACCTGAAAAGAAATAAAAAATGTCGAAAAAATATTGTAAATAAAAAATATTATTGATATAATAACAAACGAAAGAATAGTTTGAATTAGAAAGGTTGAGATATATGAAAGTAAACAAAAGAATACCTTTATTTGTAGTAATATTAGTCGTAATTGTAGTTGCTTTTTGTATTGGAAAAATAATAAATGCAAATACAAAATATAGTCAAAAATTATCAAAAATATATGAAAAATTAAATAACAGCCAAACATATTTGTTCGAAATGGAAAAGAATAGCGGAAATAAAATAATTATGGCTAAAAAAGGAGATAAGACAGTAATAAACCAATATTCAAGAGATGCAGAAACTAATGCAGAAAGCCATACTACGACATTAGTAAAAGATAATAACACTTATTTGATTTTACATGATAGGCAAGAATACTATGTATATGAACAAAATAATGTAGAACAAACAATATTAACAGACGGAATAAAAGAAATTTTAGAACGCAATTATAATGTAGGTTCAGAAAAAGTAAAAGGCAAGAAATATTCTTATGAAGAATATGAAGGAAGTAGTATGTTTATGGTATCAAGTATGCTAAATGTTGATGAATCAAATATAAAGACAAGATTTTATTTTGACTCAAAAGATAATTTAGTATATATAAAGACATTAAATGGTGATCAACAAGAATTACTAAAGGTAAAATTAGAAAATGATGTGAATGATTCAGTATTTGAAATTCCATCAAACTATGCAGAAAACTAAAGTGATATAAACAAAGTTAATAACTTTTTTATATATAAAATTTCAAAAGAAGGAGTGAAAAAATATGGCAGAAAGATTCGTATTAAACGAAACATCATATTTTGGGAAAGGAGCAAGAGAAGAATTACCTGGAGAAATAACAAGAAGAAAATTCAAAAAGGTATTAGTTGTAACAGACAAAGCATTATTTGAATGTGGAGTTTCAGCAAGAGTTACAGAAGTGTTAGATAAAGCAGGAATTGACTATGAAGTTTATTCAGAAGTTAAACCAAATCCAACAATAAAAAATGTATTAGATGGAGTTGAAGCTTGTAAAAGAGCTGGAGCTGATGTTATTGTTGCTGTTGGTGGTGGATCTAGTATAGATACTGCAAAAGGAATATCTATAGTTATGACAAACCCTGATAGAGCAGATATAGTATCATTAAATGGTGCTTCAAACACAGTAAATAGAGGAATGCCAGTAATAGCATTACCTACAACATCTGGAACAGCTGCTGAAGTAACAATAAATTATGTAATAACAGATGAAGAAAGAGAAATCAAAATGGTATGTGTAGATCCAAATGATGTTCCAATTTTAGCAATTGTTGATTCTGATTTAATGGCATCAATGCCAAAATCAATTGCAGCAGCTACAGGAATGGATGCATTAACACATGGTATAGAAGGATATATCACAAAAGCACATAACACAATGTCAGATATGTTCCATATGCAAGCAATAAAATTAATCTTTAAATATTTACCAGCTGCTGTAAATGAAAAAGATGAAAAAGCAATTGAAATGATGGGATTAGCTCAATATACAGCAGGAATGGGATTCTCAAATGTAGGTTTAGGAATTGTACATTCAATGGCACATCAATTAGGAGCTGTTTATGACACACCACATGGACTTGCAAATGCAATATTATTACCAACAGTAATGAGATTCAATGGACAAGATCCAGCAACAGCACAAAGATTTAGAGAAATCTTATGTGAAATTGGAAGACCAGATGCTGCAAACTTAAATGACCAAGATGTTATAAATACATTTGTATGGATGATATCTGAATTATCAAAATCAGTAGGAATTACTCAAAGAGTAAGAGATGTTGGAGCAAGAGAAGAAGATTTTGAATTATTAGCAAATAAAGCTATGCAAGATCCTTGCAAACCAGGAAATCCAAGAGAAGTTTCTAAAGAAGATTTTATTAATTTATATAGACAAGCATTTTAATTTGTGCTATAATATATAAGATTGTAAACGCGGAAGCGTTAGTTTAGGTTAAGTCATCATAATAAAGGAGGACTTATATATGGAAAACGAGAACAAGACTTTTGACCAAATCTGTGAAGAACGGATTCAAACTATCATCAGCATGGCAGAGCCCCAAAAACAGTATTCTATTTTAACTTTCAGTGAAAGGACTCTCAAAGAGTTGGAGATTATGCTTGGTGAACGTGCAAGAACTGTTTATCAGATGTCTCCTGATTCGCGTGAACCTGGTGCGTTGAAAGTTTCTTGGAAACGGCTGAATATTCGGGGTTATGAAGCAGAGCTTCGTATTAATACCGAATTTGGGCAAAGCATGGGTGCAAAAGTTTATCTGTATAGTCTTAAAAGGCTTGAAGATAATAAGCTGGTTTATAAAGTTCCATGTCGTAAAATTATTAAGATGATGTAAGACAAAGCGGAGGTCCGGGATAAATTTCCTTGACCTTCGCTATTTATATATAATAAATTATAGTAAAATTATAGATTTTTCTAAAAATATGTGATATAATAGCGAGCAGATGATGCAAAGGGCATCATATAGACCGAATCTCACTTATAATTAAGGAGGTAGAATATGACAATGTACAAACCTGTTTCTAATGCGTACAGAGCAGACAATAAAAGCATCAGAAACCTTTTATTTGAAATCTGTGAGCATTATTCTGACCGGAAATTTATCATGAAAAGTGAAGTGTTTCATAGTTATTGTCGTGAAGGGGCTTGTAATTATTCCATCCGATACTGCAACAACGAAGATGGAAGCACATTACTAACGTTTAAAGGTCCGCTTATCAAAGGTTTTGTTATTGAGTGCATCATTTATGCACACCCTAACGAATATGGTGTGGACTCGGAAATTGAAGAAATCTATTTCCAAGGCGAGTTGAGGTACCAAAAGCCTCAAGATGCAACTGAAGCAGTGTTATTATTCTAAATAAAGGCAGCTGGGGGAGCAAAATCCTTCAGCTTTTTGTAAATTTTATTAAAAAGGAGAATATAGCTATGAACAATCACAAATTAATGGACAAATATAATCCAAAAGAATTCGAAGAAAAATTATACAATGAATGGGAAAATAAAGGCTATTTCAAGCCATCAATGGATAAAAGAAAAGAAAGTTTTTGTATAGTAATGCCACCACCAAATGTAACAGGAAAATTACATATGGGACATGCATTAGATGGAACAATGCAAGATATGTTAATAAGATATAAAAGAATGTGTGGATATAACACATTATGGGTACCAGGAACAGACCATGCAGCAATTGCAACAGAAGTAAAAGTTGTAGAAAAAATGAAAAAAGAAGAAGGATTAACAAAAGCTGATATAACAAGAGAACAATTTTTGGAAAGAGCATGGGCTTGGACAAAAGAATATGGAGGAACAATCCAAAAACAACAACGTAAATTAGGTTGTTCATGTGATTGGGAACGTTCAAGATTTACAATGGATGAAGGATTATCACAAGCTGTATTAGAACAATTTGTAAATTTATATAAAAAAGGACTAATATATAAAGGAACAAGAATGATAAACTGGTGTCCATCATGTCATACATCATTATCAGATGCAGAAGTTGAATTTGAAGAAGAACCATCACATTTATGGCATATAAGATATCAAATAAAAGGAACAGACAGATATGTAATAGTTGCAACAACAAGACCTGAAACAATGCTAGGAGATAGTGCCGTTGCAGTACATCCAGAAGACGAAAGATATAAAGATATAATTGGAAAAACATGTATATTACCAATTATGAATAAAGAAATTCCAATAATTGCAGATGACTTTGTAGAAAAAGACTTTGGAACAGGTTGTGTAAAAATAACACCAGCACATGATATGAATGACTATCAAGCAGGATTAAGACATAATCTAGAAATAGTAGAAGTATTTGATGATTCATCAATAATGGGAGATTTAGTACCAGAATATAAAGGATTAACAACATTAGAAGCACGTAAACTAATAGTAAAAAAACTAGAAGAAATAGGTGCACTTGTTAAAACAGAAGATTATACACATAATGTTGGAAAATGTTATAGATGTCATAATACAGTAGAACCAAGAATATCAAATCAATGGTTTGTAAAAATGAAAGAATTAGCAGAACCAGCAATAAAAGCAGTTAAGGAAGATGATATAAAATTTATTCCAAAGAGATATGAAAAAACATATTTTAACTGGATGGAAAATATTCAAGATTGGTGTATATCAAGACAGTTATGGTGGGGACATCAAATTCCAGCTTATTATTGTGAAGAATGTGGACATATAAATGTGGCAAAAAGTGCTCCAAATAAATGCGAAAAATGTGGATCAGATAAATTACATCAAGATCCAGATACATTGGATACTTGGTTTAGTTCAGCATTATGGCCATTTTCAACTTTAGGCTGGCCAAATAAAGAATCAGAAGATTTAAAAACTTTTTATCCAACTAATGTATTAGTTACAGGATATGATATTATATTTTTCTGGGTAGCAAGAATGATATTTTCTGGATTATATGCAATGGGAGAAAAGCCATTTAGTGATGTATTAATTCATGGAATTGTACGTGATAGTCAAGGAAGAAAAATGTCAAAAACATTAGGAAATGGCGTAGACCCAATTGAAGTAATAAATCAGTATGGAGCAGACAGCTTAAGATTTTCAGTACTTTCAGGAACTACAATGGGAAATGATATTAGATATATGCCGGAAAAATTAGAACAAGCGTCAAATTTTGCTAATAAAATATGGAATGCAGCTAAATTTATTATTATGAATAGACCTTCAGAAGAAGAAATACTTAAATTTAAAAAAGAAAATTATGATAAAGAAAGACACATTTATAAAGAAGGTTCATTAAAGTTATCAGATGAATGGATTTTAAATAAATTAAATAAATTAATTTTAGAAATAACAAACAATATTGAAAATTATGATTTAGGAGTAGCATTAGATAAAATTTATAATTTTATGTGGAATGAATTTTGCGATTGGTATATAGAAATGGCTAAAGTAAGATTATATGGCGAAGATGAAAAAGAAAAAGTACAGGTATCTTATGTATTAAATGAAGTATTTACAAATTGCTTGAAATTATTACATCCTTTTATGCCATTCATAACTTCTGAGATATATGACAACTTAGTTTCATACGAAGATAAAGAATTGATGGTAAGTAGTTGGCCTACTATAGATTTAAGTGAAGATAATTTAAGCTTTAAATATGACAAACAAGAAGAAACAATTGAAAAAATAAAAGAAATCATAGTAGAAATTAGGAATATTAGAAATACTAAAAATATACATCCGACTAAAAAGTCAGAATTGATATTAGTGACAGAAAAATATGAAAAAGAGCTTAAGGAAGCAGAAGGTGTATTGTTAAAATTAGGATTTGCTAATAAAGCTAAGATTCAGAAAGACAAAACAGGAATTCCAGAAGATGCAATTAAAATATTAACAGATGGAATAGAATTATATATGCCTCTAGAAGGATTGGTGAATTTAGAAGAAGAAAGAAAGAGATTAGAAGTAGAAAAATTAAGGCTAGAAGGAGAAGTTGCAAGATGTGAGAAAATGTTATCAAATCCAGGTTTTGTAAACAAAGCTCCAGAGGCAAAAGTTAAAGAAGAAAAAGAAAAATTAGAAAAATACAAAAAAATGTTAGAGAAAGTAATGGAAAGCTTAAATTAAAGATGCAAATAAAACATTATCCCTATATTTGGAAATAGTTTCAAGTATAGGGATAATATTTTATTTACAAACAGTTATATTTTTTGTCGAAAACTTCTAATGTATCGACAAAACTTCTTATTTTTCACTATTGGAAAATAATGTAAAATAATTTATAATAATATAAAACCAAGGAGGAGGTTAATATGGAATCGAAATTTTATGAAAAGGACAAGCTTTTAATATTTAAAATGACAGATGAAATTGATGACCATAGTGTTCAAAAGATAAGGAGGAAAGCAGATTATGAAATGGAAAGATAT
>ERZ825670.2920-NODE-2920-length-15359-cov-3.644929_pt1 | contig 15359 bp, 11 predicted proteins | sample MGYA00519929_ERZ825670 | MGnify/ENA primary metagenome ERZ825670 (study PRJEB31778, sample SAMEA3449207) | human gut metagenome | biome: human gut; feature: human-associated habitat; material: faeces | place: United Kingdom | collected 2010/2012 ...
AGATAGAACATAACCGAATGAATTCCATATTCAAACTGTTGTTCCAGAACTTCCAGACGTTTGTACGGATTTTTATAGCGTGTATCCAGATTCAGGATCATATAAAGCAGCCACCAGGAATCCTGATGACGCATATATGTCTTTCCAACCTCATCCAGTACCCGTTCTTCATAATTCACGTCTCCACGGATTTTTGCAGTCAGGTAAAGATAATAACAGTTTGTCAGTGGATCTTTCCCGATTGCAAACCGGTTATAATTATAATTCTCCAGAATCCATTTGGCTTCTTCTATCTTCTCTCCAAGCAGATAAATATTAGCCAGCATGAGCTGGTATACCTCATTGAGTGGTTCTAATTTGCGAAGTGTAACCATCTTCTCGATCGCACTGTCCACCCAATGATCTCTGCTTACTCTTCCTGCCATATAGCCTACATATTCTTTTACGATCTGTGCCATCAGAAGTTCCGGCATCCTGTGATCTTCGTCATATTCCTGATTCTGCAGTACTTCCACTTCATATGTCAGTGTCTCATACGGTGTCACAAATTTCAGTGCTCCGTAATTACGTCCTCCATGAAGCTTCTCTGCTCTTACCACATATTCTATCTCATGTGCATTTCCCACAAAATCTTCTGTACTGATTTCCGGTCTTGATACCCGGATAAAATCTCCTACTGTCTCAATCTTGATCGGCATATATCCCCAGGTATTCTTCATCAGAGTCAAAGTTCCTTTCGTTGACTCAGTCAGATCTTCAAACAGCATTCCTTCTCCCTGCAATGTCAGGAAAATGCATTCTTTCTGCTTGATTCCCACCATGAATTCTTCCATCGCCTGCTCACTGAGAGACCATTTACGCATATTGTCATAAAGATAGAAAGTACGTTCATTTTCATATTTTAAAATCTCATAGAATTCTTTAGACCGGAATAATCTTCCTGCTTCCGAAAAATCTTTGATCGCAAGTTTTCGGAAATCATCTGTGCTTTGTACTTTTCCATACGTTGTCATCACATATGGTTTTTCTATAATAGCTGTAAACGACAGTTCATATTCACCACCGCTGCATACGATCGTAAATTTACCTTCTTCTACATGTCCCGGACGAAGCCCACGTCCGTCATATGTAAACTCAACCCTCGACGGATTTCCCTCGAATCCCTGGTCCTTAAAATGAACACGAAAAGAAGACGAGTAAACGAGTCCTCGTATTCTGCCTTCATTATTCGCCCTCATTGTAAAACTTCCCCTGTATACTTCCCCTTCACCTATAATGAGCACCAGATTCGTCTCATCGAATATAACATCAGGTCGTATCAACTGAAAGTCGCCTTTTGAAAATTTTTGGATTTTATTTTTCAAGTCCTACACCTGCTTCTTTCGTTGCTTTTTTCTTAAAACATACTATAATAAATTATAGCATTGTTTGTCAACGAATGGCAATGCCGGAAAGAGAAAATATCAAAATTGTGTCGATAGGATGGAAAATTATGAAAAAAAAACCAGAATTTCACGGAAGCGATCTGGAAAAGATCGCAGATTATTATCACCTTGATAAGGAAAAGATTGTTTTGTTCGGCGCCAATGTAAACCCGCTCGGATTATCCGGACAGGTAAAAAAAGATCTCGCAGAACATCTGGATATCATCAGCAGTTATCCAGACAGAGATTATACAGATCTGAAAAAAGCAATTGCTGCATATACCAATACCTCGCCGGAACATATTGTTGTCGGAAATGGTTCTACGGAGCTTATCTCACTCCTGATCAGCCAGCGCGCACCAAAAAGGGCGCTGCTTCTGGGACCGACCTATTCCGAATATGCAAGAGAGCTGAATCTGGTCGGCGGCACACTGGAATATTATAATCTGAAAGAAGAACAGGATTTCAGACTGGATATTTCCGATCTGACCGATACACTGAAAAGTGATATTGATCTTCTGATCATCTGTAATCCGAACAACCCGACCTCTTCAGCCATCAGTACCGCTGATATGAAAAAGCTGTTAACCGTATGCCGGTCACTTGGTATCTTCGTTATGATCGATGAGACTTATATCGAATTCGCACCGGAAGGCACTTCCCTCTCTGCAGTTTCTCTTGTACCGGAATTCGACAACTTCATGGTCATCCGCGGTGTATCCAAGTTCTTCGCCGCACCTGGACTTCGCTTTGGTTATGGTCTCACCAGTAATCAGGCATTTCTTCAGACACTTCTTACCCACCAGAATCCGTGGAGCCTGAACAGTATCGGGGCTTACGCCGGTGAACGGATGTTGAAAGATACCGATTATATTCAGAAAACCTGGTCTCTCATTGATTCTGAGCGCACCAGAATGTGCACAGAGCTTTCCGGACTGGATACCGTAAAGATTTGCCCGGCTTATGCCAACTTTGTTCTTGTAAAGATCTTAAAAGAAGGACTCACTTCTTTCGATGTCTTTGAAAAAGCGATTCACCAGAATCTCATGATCCGGGACTGTTCTTCTTTCGAAAGCCTGAACGGAGAATATGTACGGTTCTGCATTATGAATCCAGAGGATAATGACCGGCTGCTGGATGTATTCCGTTCATTATAATCAATACAGAGAACCTGCCCCCGGCAGCTTCTTCCGAATGCATGGCAATACAAACACCTGTCTGCGGCCCGGTATCATTCCTGAAATAATCCAAGTTACAGACAGGTGTTTTTCATATTTTCCAATATTATTTTTTTAAGATCAATGCCATAAAGGTAAGTTCTTCATCACCGGTGTTCTTAATTCCATGTGCATCTCCGTCTTTACACAGGAACAGATCGCCAGGATTTGCCGGCTGTTTTTCGCCGTTATCGTCATAAGTTCCGTGTCCGGTCAGAATGAAGTAAGACTCCGTCTCACCATGATGATAATGGTATCCTACTTCACATCCCGGATCCAGATGAATCTTGGCATACATCTTACAGGCTTCTCCAACTTCTTCCGAAGTAACCATTGCTTCTCTTACAATATAACCGTCTCCGCCATTTACATGTTCCACTTTTACCAGTTCTCTTTCGCCTTCTCTTGTCATTTTTAAGTTCCTCCTTGATTCGTAAAACATTCTAAAACAACAATACAACCTGAAAGATACAAAGTCAATGGTAAACCCTTAATCTTAATTCACGATCCGGTAATATTCTTTCGCGGTTATACTGTAAACGATGATATAGAATACCGCAAACACCGCTATCGTAATGATTGTGCATACCGCAAACAACGATACATTCGTAAGATTTAATACTCCCAGAATTTTTGTCATTACTTTAAAGGCTACTGCAACATGGATCACTGCTACAACCAACGGCAGGAAGAATACGCTTAAGACCTGGCTTCTTATGGAACGCTTCACTTCTTTTTTACTCATGCCAACCTTCTGCATGATCTGGTAACGCTCCCTGTCATCATAGCCTTCCGATATCTGCTTATAATAAATGATCAGTACCGTTGCCATAATAAACATACTTCCCAGATAGATTCCAATAAAGAACAGTCCGCCGTACAATTCATAAAAAGAAGAACGGCTTAACATACGGCTTTCCATCGTTCCATCCGGAAACTTTTCATAAAATTCGTTCTGTATCTGTTCCAGTGTCTCTTTTTGTTTTCCGTCATCTCCCTTCAGGTTGAATTTATCTGCATAAGAAAATGACTCGATACGTTCAATCTGCTCTGCATTTGCAAATACAATGTATAATGTCTTATACATTTCTGCCGTGCTCTTCGGCTGGCTCGTCATCTCGGACAGTTCTTTTTTCACCTGATAGTTCTGTCCTGCAATGTTTATCTGTTTTTTTCCACATTTGCCGTTCGTGGTATAGGTCAGTATCTCCTGTTCCTTTAACGAAACATTCTGTTTTTCTATCCGGTTATACTCTTCCTGTGTGATCATCTCTACATAGTAAAAATGATTGTCCGGATAGTACTGCTCTACCTTTTCCAGATTATTTCCTTTCAAAACCGCATTCATACTGCCATATCTGTACCGGACTCTGTCTGTTATTTTTACCCCTGCTTTCTCACATTGTTCTTTTATCAGTCTCTGAAGAGTCTCTTCATTATTTGTATCGGCTTCATTGCAGACAATTGAAACATCTCTCGGAAAACGTGAGTCCAGAATATCTTCCATTCCCGCATACAAAGATACCGTTGTGGATACCATAACCAGCACCATCGTACTTAACACACAGATGTTCGCAAGTCCCGCTCCGTTTTGTTTCATACGATAGATCATGCCTGATACACTGGTAAAATGCTTTGGATTATAATAATAAGCTTTATTTTTCCGGAGTATTTTCAATACCACAATGCTTCCGGCAATAAAAAGTGCATAAGTTCCAATAATCACACAGACCACTGCAACAAAGAATTTCAAAAGTGCTTCTAACGGTGCCTCTGTTGTAAGTGCAATCCAGTAACCATTGCCAAGTGCCGCCACACCGACGATCACAAGCAGCCATCTGCTCTTCGGCTCTTTCTCCCCCTGATTGCCTCCGTGCAGAAGTTCCACCGGATTCACCAGCTGTATCTGTAAAATGTTATATAAATACGTCAGAAGAAAAATTCCTGCAAATAATATGACAGTCTGTACAATTGCAGTCCCATTAACCGAAAACTGCATATCTACGCTATTGTGCAGAATCTTAAGGAGCAGCAGATACATCAGTTTCCCAAATATTATTCCAAACACCAGACCGCCAAGAATACTGATTCCCGCCGTCAGGATCGTCTCAACTGCCATCATTCGTGCAATATGCCGCTTTCCCATTCCAAGAATATTGTATACTCCGATCTCTTTCTTTCGTCGTTTGATCAGGAAACTATTCGTATAGAACAGAAAAATCACTGCAAATACAATGATCACACCCGTTGCATACTGAAGACATATCTTCAATGTATTCTGGGTAATACCTTCCCCCTTGCTCAGTGCGTCAATGATATAGAACATCATGACGGTCAGAACACCTGTAAAGATATAGGGTACATAGGTCTTACGGTTATTCTTAAGATTGGTCACAGCAAGTTTTTCATAGATGAAATTATTCATCCTCCTCACCTCCTGTGGTAAGAATCTTCAGCGTATCTGAAATTCTTTCATACATTTCTTCGTTCGTAAGATTCCCCCTGTAAAGCTGATGGAATACTTTTCCGTCCTTGATAAAAAGCACCCTTTTCGCACTACTCGCCGCTTTCACACTATGTGTCACCATAACAATCGTCTGACCTTCCTGGTTAATCGTTGTAAAAAGATTCATCAGACTGTCTGCCGCTTTCGAATCCAGTGCTCCCGAAGGTTCATCGGCAAGAATCAGCTGTGGTTTCGTGATCAGCGCTCTTGCAATTGCAGCTCTTTGTTTCTGCCCACCGGACACCTCATATGGATATTTCTCCAGTAGTTTTTCAATTCCAAGTTTTTCTGCAATCGGTTTTAATCTCTTTTCCATCTCCGGATATTTCTTTCCGGATAATACCAGTGGCAGGAATATATTATCCTTTAATGAAAATGTATCTAACAGGTTAAAATCCTGAAATACAAAGCCGAGATTCTGACGTCTGAACGTTGCGATCTCTTTTTCTTTTAATTTTCCCAGATCCCTGTCTTTTAAATAAACCTTTCCTTCTGTCGGTTTATCAAGTGCCGCCAGAATATTCAGCAAAGTCGTCTTTCCCGATCCAGACTCTCCCATGATTGCAACATATTCCCCGCGTTCTACCGTAAAATTCACATCTCTTAAAGCCTCTACCTGATTGCTCCCAAAACGAGTCGTATATATCTTCTTCACATTTTTTACTTCCAGTAATGACATAAGTTTTTCTTCCTTTCTTTTTAAGATTTCTTCTTTACGGTATCTATTATAAAAAAAGAGGAAATATCCTGCCATCGAAGCATGTGACATTTCCCCTGTTTAATCTTACATTCCTGTAAGGTTTTCTCTTTTTATCTGATCGTTATTCCGGATTCCATTCTTTCCTTGTCAATTCCAGATATACACGGGTTCCTTTTCCCACCTCTGAATCAATCCATATCTTATGTCCCATCTTATCCATGATCTTTTTGCAAAGATACAGTCCAATCCCGGTAGACTTCTTATCTGCTCTTCCATTATATCCGGTAAACCCTTTTTCAAATACTCTAGGAAGATCTTCTGCCTGAATACCGATTCCATTATCCTCGATCACCAGACACTCCCGTCCTCTTTTTTCTTCCAGACAGATTCTAATCTCGCCGCCATTCTTTGTGTATTTCAAAGCATTAGACAGAATCTGTTCTGTCACAAACTCCAGCCATTTTTCATCTGTAAGAACTATTCGTTCCACCGGCCGGTAATCCAGACGGATCTTCTGAAGAATAAACATCTGAGAATATTTCCGGACAGATTGTTTCAGAATCTTATCTAAAGACACCTTCTCAAACTGCAGATCCCCAGACATATCTTCCATGCGGAGATACGTCAGCACCATCTCCACATACTGTTCCATTTTAAAAAGTTCCATCTTCATCTCTTTTAATTCCGGCAGTGCCGGGTTTTCATCTTCCACCGATTGCAGCAATATGTGCATCGCAGCGATAGGTGTCTTGATCTGATGCACCCACATACCATAATAATCACTTAAGTCCTGGCCTTTGATTCTTGCCTCTGATTTCAACTCCAGAATCTTTTCGTCAAAGATCCCCAGTAATTCCTGATAATCCAGTTCCAGAAGATTCCTGCACTCTGGAAGTTCTTTTGTGCACTCCTGCGTGCTCTTCTTAAACCGTTCCAGCAGAAGATGCTTCTTCCGGAAGCGATGATATTCCGTTATTACATAAAGGAGCAGCCACAATATCACCAGCAGCAGTGCATATTTCAACGCATCCATCCTGATATTATAAAGAAATGCTACAACAATAAATATTCCGACCGTTCCGGCATAAAGGCTGATCTCTCTTGTTTTATCTTTAAAAAATGCTATTAACAGTTTCATGCCTCCACCATATATCCTATTCCTTTTTTTGTGATGATCTTTCCGCCAAGGCCAATCTGTTCCATTTTTTTACGAAGTCTTGCCACATTGACCGTCAGTGTATTGTCATCAATAAATTCATTGCTGTCCCAGAGTCTCGTCATAATACTTTCACGGCTTACGATCTTCCCTGTATTTTCCAGAAGTATCTGCAGAATCTTGAATTCGTTCTTGCTCAGTTCCAGTTTCTGGTCCTGATACAGAACTGTCGCATCTGCCAGATTCAGGATCGCACCGTTCCACTCCATGACATCTGCCGTTCCACGGAATTCATAGGTTCTTCTTAACACGGCCTGCACCTTTGCCGTCACCACATTCAGGTCAAACGGTTTCTCGATGAATTCGTCGCCGCCCATATTCATTGCCATCACAATATTCATATTGTCATTTGCCGATGACAGGAAGATGATCGGCACCTTCGATATCTTCCGGATCTCCTGACACCAGTGAAATCCATTAAAAAATGGAAGCACAATGTCCAATAACACAAGCTGCGGCTCAAATTCCACGAATTTTCCCATTACGTCTTTAAAATCTGTCATACATTCTGCCTGATAATTCCATTTTTCCAAATGGTTTTTCAGTCCGCCTGCTATTGTTTCATCATCTTCCACGATTAAAATCTTATACAATCTTTCTTCTCCCCATACTTCAAACTCTGTCCTTATCTGCGTAAGTTACCATCGTCATCTTTTCTAATGCGCGGTGACAAAAAGGACAAAAGTTTAACACTTTTGCCCTCTTATCGTAATACATTTGTCATGCAATTGTCAATTCCGGCTTTCTTAAGATTTCTTTCGAATTTCTGAAGAACTCCGGCTCCATTCCATATGCATTTCTTTCTATATTATTTCTACAAATGTTAGTGGAAATAATGTGCCCCAATCTTCATTCCGGCACCGCCTTGATCAAAATACAGACAGTTTCCAATCGGATTCGAGCCATTCAACGCATCTACAGCAGCCTGCAGAGCTGTCTGTGAATATCCCTTTGAACTTCTCACTCTGTTCAGCCATCCGGTCGCTGCCGGTCCGAACTGCCCGGACTGATAGATGACTTCTTCGATGGAATTCGGATAACTTCCACTCTTTACACGGTTCATGATCACCGCACCGACGGCAACCTGTCCTTCATACGGCTGGTTTCCTGCTTCGCAGTAGATGATGGATGCAAGCAGTTCCTGATTGGCTCTTACGTATGCTTCTCTTGCTTCGCGTTCTGCTTTTTCTTTTGCTTCCTGCTCTGCCTTTTCTCTTGCAAGGCGTTCTTCCTCTTCTTTTTTCGCTATATTGTCTGCAATTACCTGCTGGCTTGCATCCGTCATTTCCTGCGCAGATGCCACGATATTCTGTGATATCGCCTGTACAGCAGTGTGTGTATTCGTATTTTCCCCTTTTGTTTCTGTGATTGTTGTTACTTCCGGCTGTTCAGAGGCTGCCTGACTGGTAAAACCAGTTGCCATTACTGCGCATGCTGAATACAGCACGAACATCGATTTCAGTCTCTTCGCTTTTAACATAATATAAATACCCTCCTGATTTTGTTGCAATGATTTACATTTCTTTTAATAAAGTATATTCACTTTTTTCAACTTTATTACAAATATTACAAATTTGTTACAAGCAACGATTGGTATCATATCATGTATGTCTCGTTTTGTCAACTTTTTTATTTACTTTTTTAAAGTCCGCAGATTATGCTACTCTTTTTTCTTATTTTTAGCGTTCATTTTTCTCCGTTATTTCTCTGCTCCTTAAGCTTCTCTTTTACAATAGCTTACTACTGTTACAATTAAAAATACCGGGATACAGATTACTGCCGCAATCATGATAATATACGGTGTCCAGTAATATCCACTGCCGATTTTCACGCGTCAAAATTCTTCCTCCTGAGGGCGTCCCCTGTATATAGAACGTATTACATAATGTAAATAATCACATATTTTAATGTTTGGCAACAAAAAAGCAGCATACTGCAAAATAATCATGCTGTATGCCACTTTTTATTTATGTTTTTACAAACATTACAAATATTAATTATTCAAATTCTGTTACATAAAATTCATTTACGCAAAATCCGATTGTCCAAACTCTATTTGATCTTAGCAATGTCGATCAGTGTCAGTTTCTGGATATCTGTATTCTCAAGACTGGTGATCAGAGCTTTTGCTGTATCGATCGCTGTCAGTACATTGACACCTGTCTCGATCGCATTTCTACGGATCACGAATCCGTCTCTTGAGTGATCAGCTCCCTGCGGAGGTGTGTCGATAACCAGGTCGATCTTATGTCCGAGGATCAGATCCATAAGGTTCGGAGATTCCTGCTCAATCTTATTGACTGTCATCGCTTTCACGCCTGCATCTGTCAGGACCTTGGCAGTTCCTTCTGTAGCAAAGATCTTGTAACCGATCTTCTCGAATCTGCGTCCGATCTCTACTGCTTCTTCCTTATCTTCATCACGAACTGTCATAATCATGTTCTTGTGTTTTGGAAGTTTGACTCCGGCACCGATGAATGCTTTATAAAGAGCCTCATCAAATGTCTTGGCAATTCCCAGACACTCTCCGGTAGACTTCATCTCAGGTCCAAGGCTGATATCAGCACCGCGGATCTTCTCAAATGAGAATACCGGCATCTTGATTGCAAAATAATCTGCTTCCGGCTGTAATCCAGGTGTATAACCAAGTTCTTTGATCTTGTGTCCGATGATCACTTTTGTTGCAAGGTCTACGATCGGAATTCCCGTTACCTTACTGATATATGGTACGGTTCTGGATGAACGCGGATTTACCTCGATCACATATACCTGTCTGTCCAGATCTGCAAGCTGATCATACCAGAAATCATCCGAGTAATCCTTCTCCTCGAACACTCCGACTATCTGGTATTTCATAGGATTGCCACTTGCATCCTTGACATCTCCAAGTCCCGTGTCGATGGTAAACACCTCTCCAACGACCAGATTATATTCATCGAGATACCTCTGTGATATAAGACACGGATATACTCCACTCTCCGTCTTTGCATCTTCAAGGCTTACTCCGTATGTTATGTTGATGTGGTCTTCAAGATTCGGCATATACACCATCTTGAAGTTGCTTCTGTGTCCAAGATTACTCTGTGTGTATCCAGCCTCAAGGCTCAGACTTGTCTGTTCCTCTATGGTGTCGATCTCAAGGTAGTAATTCCACATCTTCTTATACTTCTCTATCCTGTTCAGCACGGACTCAGAATCCGGATACTCATCAACAGCACAGGATCCCTCCCTGCCTATTGTGCTCGGATATTTGTTCTGCTCTGTCATAGCTGCGTCAAACTTGGATGACATAAGCATGTCAAGCGCTCCGTTCTTGAACATCGGGTTACATGATGCCACCGCCACAAGGAGTACTATTCCAAGGAGAAGACATGCATTAAGCCACTTTTTATTAAGAAGTTTGTGTGATAAAAATTTAAACATCTTTTCTCCTTTCCATTACTCTGCTACAGCATCGTCCGCTGCTCCGGCTGCATCGCCTGATCCGTCATCATCTGTCACGTTTTCCGATGCATCTCCAGAGTCTCCATCGGAGGAGTCTGAGGAACCGGCCGCGCCTGATGAATCAGAGGAATCACGTCCTGAAGATGACTTGCTACCTGACGCTGATGCTGACTCCTTCGCTATCACATCTCCCTCTGAGAGACCTGACAGTATGATCGTCTGTGTCTTGCTCGCCTCGCCCAGCGTTATATACTGTTTCACGATCTCGCCGTCAAGGAGAAGCCATACATAATCATACTCTGATGAGTTGTTCTTGCTCGCCTCATGGTAGATCATATTCGTAGGTATCATGACAACATTGTCGTACACCGCTGTAGGGTAGCTTACCTGGTAGTTCTTCGTGCTCTTGTAAACATTTGCATCATCGACCTTGATGTAGTACTTCAGTTCATCGGAGCCTGCACACTTTGTAATATGTACATTTCCCTGGTCATCTGTCTGTATGTATGATCTTGAAGAGTCTCCGCTTGTTCCCACGCATATTCCGCTTATCTTCTTGGTATTATCTTTCTTGCTTGTGATAGTTACCTTCTGATTGATTCCAAGCTTGCCCTCTGATACTGTAAGTGCCAGTATGACATTTTTGCTGCTGCCCACCGTGAGTACTGTCTGACCTTCCTTTATCGCAGCATCTGTGCTCGCGCTGATCTTCTTGACTGTTCCCGCCTCGTCAGCATACACGCTTATCTTACCTGTTCCATCGTTGTTCTTGTTGAGCTTTGTCTTTTTGTCGTTGAGACTTGCTATAGTCGCGTTATGAGTATATATAAGAAGCTGCTTATTATAATTCACAACATTTCTCTGGCATGTGAGCTGCTCTACCATATACAACGGATTGTCCGCATCAGTAGGTGTCGCTTTCTTCTGCTTTTGATATTCCTGTATCTGGTCATTTATGTCATTTATCTGCCCGTCATACTCTTGAAGTGATGAATTGTATGACATGTTCTCTTCCTGTATCTGATTGTCGATCTCCTTGACAGCCGCTGTTCCGCCACCACTGTCTATCACAAACAGTAGATCTCCCTTCTTGACCTTCTGTCCCTTCTTGACATTTATAGATGCAAATCTTCCATCACATGGAGCTGCATAACTTACGCTGTTGAGATCCTCTGCCGTAAATGACTGAGCCTTCGCTGTCTTGGTGTATGAGTCAAGTGCAACTGTATACTCAATGTAGCTTGACGGCATGATCGTATCCGATGCATAGTAAACAAGATCTCCTTCCTTGAGGCCGCTTACTATCTCTGTGTAATTTGCATCGCTTGCACCTACCTCCACGTCACGACGTTCCTTGTCGCTTGTGTCAGTCTTGATATACACGAAGCTCTGCCCATTCTCTTCATATATTGAGTCGTTTCCAACTGTAAGTACATTCTTCGCCTCCGATGTACTGAAATAAAGGGAAACTGAATTTCCAACTTTCAGTATCTTTTCAGGGTTCTTTACTCCCTTCAGCTGGAATCTTGTATATGGAAGACTAGACATACTCTGTGCAACCGCTATCTCCTGGTTGGTGAACTTGTATGGCTCTATGTCATACTTCTTTCCATCTACAACAGTGTACATATTCTTGTAAATACTGTATGTATCTTTCTTATATGACTCGCCTGTTATCTCAATATATGGCTGATTGTAATCGGACACGACAACAACATTCTCTCCGCCGTTCACAGTCTTATCTTCACCCTTTGCAGACTTGGCGTAGGTGACATATCCGGCGTGATCTGCCTTTAAGGTTCCATTCTTCTTCAGCTTATCCTGTTCTTCCTGCGCCTGTATTTTCTTCTTCTGTTCATAATCATACACAAGGTTATCATATCTGTGGTTCTCCTCGTTGACCGCCTTCTCAACTCTGGCTGCATCAGCGCCCTCCTTGTCATTAATCTCCTCGCAGGCTTTTATCTTCCAGTCAATCTCCGCTTGCTTCTCCTGATAGATCTTCTCCTTTATATCGTGGCTGTACTTCTGTACGTCATCCGACTCGCTGGCATCAGCTGATGTATCGTCAATTCCATCGCCAGTAAGTCCACTGTCTCCCCCCGATGTATCTGTGGTGTTGTCTCCCCCTGATGCATCTGAACTGTCCCCTGTTTCAGCAAGAACAGTACCTTTTTTCACCTCATCCCCCACATTCACATACACCTTTGAAAGTGTGGCTGAAGTCTCATAATAGTAGCTGTAATCTGTTGGAACTATCGTTCCTGTCTTTATGACCTTGCGGCCTATATCTCCGTCAAAAAGAATATCCCCTTTGTCCTCACAGGCTCCATCAGTTCCGGCACCTTTTCACTTTTCTCCTTGCCGCATCCCGTCATAGTCATCGCAAACATAGCAGCCATGCACATACACATAACTCTCTTATGAAACACCGTTCTCATATTCTTCACATGTATACCACTCTTAAGATTCTGCTTTCTCAATTTACCACCACCTGCTCTCCGGCTTTAAGCCCTGACTTTACGATCGTCTTATCATCAACAGTATCACCCACTGTGACTTCCACGGCACTTCTGTTGCCGTCCTCATCCACCACGTATGCGTACTTCTTTTCATCTGAGCCGTCAAATACAGCCTTTTTATTTACATATATGACGTTCTTTACCACTGGCTTCTCTATGACCATCTTCAGTGTATCTGCCTCCGTGATGCCTGCCATATCGCTGACAGGCTGGAATGTCACCTTCTGCATCTCCTCGCCGGTTGCCTTGCTCTTGTACTTTTCGCACTTTATCAGTTTCAGTGAAAATGTCGCTTCCTGAAAATCAGCCTCGTAAACTTCTCCCTCTTTGAACTCGTAGTTGTCATTTGTCTCCGCAACATAATCAGATGATCCTGAATCGACAGTTATAAGTGTCTGTCCAGCAGTTACATATCCGTACTGAATATCAGAATCTATATATGTGACAGTTCCCGCCTTTGTGGCTATGACCTGATAGTCCTTCATACGCTCATTCTGCTCTTTTATGTAAGTATCAGCCACGTCCATATCTTCCTTTGCCGCCGATATATCGCCCGAATAATCTACACTGCTGTCTATCTCTGCAAGCCTTGTATAGTGATCTATAAGCAGAAGATCCTGCTCCTTCTGTTCTGTGTACTGTTCAATGGTCTTCTTGATCTCAGTAGCCTGAAACTGTATCATCACATCACCCTTGGCTACTTTATCACCTTCCTTCACCTTGACTTCCTCTATCTTGTAGTCGGACTGCTGTATCGAATAATCTTTGCTGCTGTATCCGTCCGGTTTCAGATCAAGTGTCAGTGAGGACTGTATATCACCGCTCTGAACCTTCTCAGTGTTGAACTGCATCTTACTGTATGGTTCTATATTTATCTTCGCATCTCCTGCCTGACCATCGCCACTGCCGCTGCACGCTGTGAACGATACAGACAGCACACCAGCCAGAGCCACCGCAAATATCCTTTTGCCAAATGTAGCCTTTGCCACTCTTCATACCTCCTGTTTGGGAAAATTATATGACATCAATCTGTTAAGTTTTATCTATATTCCAGCATTGTATCTCACTCCTAATACCTTTAATGATTTTACCCCCGGGGCGTTCATATATCAAGAAATTACGTGGGAGTTAATATTAGTTAAAATACAACACATGCACTATAAATATAAATGATAAATTTTTTTCAGGGAATATTATTCTTCACGATTTCAAACAATGTTCACACAAAAGGCAAAAAAATAAAGTCTCTGACCAAAATCTTCAATCAGGACTTTAAAATAAAAAGATGCGGGAGATGGGACTTGAACCCACACGCCGTTTCCAGCACTAGATCCTTAGTCTAGCCTGTCTGCCAATTCCAGCACTCCCGCATGTTTCATATGATGTTGACAATGCGTTTGTCACCAACGAATAAGATAATACCATCCCTGAACTATAAAGTCAACATCTTTTTTCAAATTATTTGTCCTTATTTTTTGAATTTTCTAGAATATCTGACTTCATGCGAAACTGAACTATGACCACAATAAAAATAAAGCTTCACGACCTAGCTTGTCCAAGTCACGAAACTTTATTTTTGAATACGGCAAGACCGCCTCCAATATCAGATCTTGATCATGTTTGTGAGTTTCCTGTCCACATCCTTCATCAGATGTTCTTTGAATGCAGTGTAATATTCATGTGTGAACTGCGTATACAGAAACTTATTCCACAGATTGCTGCAATATGTACTGTCAAAATCATAGTATGAATCCGTGTACACCAGACCATTACTAAATCTTGTCACGTCAAGATATGGTTCCTTACCCGCATAGTTGAGCCTCATTACAAGGTTCTTCTGCTCGCTGCAGCAAGCAAATGTCTCAAGGAACATCTTCATCTGATCCTTTGTTATTCTCTCTACGAACATATGTGCCTCCTATTTAAGCATTTACTCTCTGTTGACCCACACTTTACCCTTTTCCTACGAATTATCTAATCCCCCTGTGTAATTCGTTCTGTAAAATGTGCCTAATTTTACATGTGCTATTATAGCATATCTACCATGATTATAAAACCCTAAATCATTCGTCATACATCGTCTGCACACAAAAAGGATCAGGTAAACTGCTCCTGATCCTTCTTAATTAATATACTGCATCAATAATCTATGCTAATACACCATGCATTTTACTAGCCGCATATGTTCGTCTATATTATGATAACTGTGCCTTTGCAACCTCAACAAGCTTTGCAAATCCCTCAGCATCGCTGATAGCCATCTCTGAGAGCATCTTTCTGTTGATGTCAACACCTGCCAGCTTAAGACCGTGCATAAGCTTGCTGTATGA
>ERZ825670.2924-NODE-2924-length-15337-cov-5.274244_pt1 | contig 15337 bp, 8 predicted proteins | sample MGYA00519929_ERZ825670 | MGnify/ENA primary metagenome ERZ825670 (study PRJEB31778, sample SAMEA3449207) | human gut metagenome | biome: human gut; feature: human-associated habitat; material: faeces | place: United Kingdom | collected 2010/2012 ...
TTTATCTTCATATTCTAACATTAAATCAATAATTCCATGATATAAAACATCATCCAGTTCATATGAAAACTCTAATTCTTGATAAATTTTAGCACTGTTAAAATCAAATGTATTAAGTAAATGATTCACATATTTATTGTCTGTATTGGCATTTTTAAAATCAGTAAGTTCAAGTAATTCATGAATCTTAGTTCCAAACTCTAAAGTTTTTTCATCACTAACAGATAATATCTCTTTAATAGTTTTTGATGCATGTTTCTTTTCAATTTCAATAAAAGGTATTTCATCCTCAATAAATAACATATTAATCTCTTCATTATTAACCATATTTTTACTTAAGCTTTTACTAAACTCATAATCTTTAGTAACTCCGACATTATTTAAATCAACACTAATCATATATTTTGCTAAATTTCCAGATATAGATTTTATAAAATCATAAAAAGATCTGAATTTAATTCCATCCATAAAAGATATTTCATCTTTAACATATAGTGACAGTAAAACATTAGAAAAGTCAAAGGGAAGTTTAATTAGTAAAATTTTTAAGTAATTAATTACATAAGGAGAGACAATAATGGTTACGAATCAAGCTTATTTATTTTGTATTTTTATAATAAATGGCATTATAATAGAAAAGAAATTTTTTAGCCAATCTCCTATTTGTGAAAAATTATCAAATATCTTATATATAATAATTACTGCTATTGAAAAAGAAAACCAATATAACCATTTTTTCCAATTCTTTTTTTCGTTCATTTTTTACCACCATTCTTATTAAAAAAAGAGATTATACACTCATTTTTAGTATTTAATCTCCTTTTTGTTTCTCTTATTTTAAAATTCATAAATATAACATTCTAGATTTCTTCTACCAAAGCTGATACATTCATTATAAGTGTTCATATAAACATCTACTCTGTTATTAGAAATTGCTCCACCTCTATCTTGTACAACAAACCAACCACCATTTGGTTTATTTGCAAAATATGGAATGTAAATAACTGTACCTAACTTATACCCACTTCCTGCTGCAACTGTATACCATGATGATGCCATAGCACCTGAAGAAGTTCTTCCATACCCACTTGACCCTGGTGCTTTACCACATGTTGAAGCAGTATATGCAGATGCATTTAAGGTTTTTACAGTTGGTGTAATACCTTCAACTTTTTTTGCAAGTGATGTAGTACTTGTTTGTGCAGGATTAGAAGTAGCTTTTCTTTCTGTCGAAGCTCTTGACGTTACTTGATTTGTTCTTACTTCTACAATTTTATTAACAGGTTCTTTTATTACTTCTGAAGAAATTTCTACCTTTTCTATCTCTACATCGTTTTGATATTTTGCTTTATAAGTAATTTCTTTAATTCCATCTTCACCTTTTTGAACTACTTTATCTTGTTTAGTTCCTGTACCTGTTGAAACATCTTTTGTAACAGTTTCATATGGAATTGTTATTTGTTCTTTTATAATTTTTTCAACAATAGAATCATAACTTTGTAAAATTTCTTCTATAGTTACTTCTCCTGTTTGATTTGCAATAGTTTGCTCTTCTTCATCTTTCTTAGAAATTTTTATAGTTTTATTATCTGATAATTCCTCATCACTCTTTGGCACCGTTTTTTCTTCTGGTAAAAGAATTATATGATTTTCATCTAAAATTTCTGAAACCTTAGTTTTTGATGTTAAAACCTTCATTTCATATCCATTAGATAAGATAATCTTTACATTGCTAACTTTAGAATTTGTTGCCATTACGCCAATTCCCATAACAAAAATCATTATTAAACTTATAACAATTATTTTCTTTAGCGATACTGATGCTTTATCATCTTTTTTCATATATTATTTTAGTCCCTCCTTTTAAGAAACAATCTTATTATAACATTTATATAAAAATATGTCAAATTTGGAAAAAACAAGGTTCTATATGTTACTTAATATAAATGTGAAATTCTTAGAGTCCGAATACATACAATTGTTAAGTAATTAAATAGTATAATATATTATATGATACTTGTACAATACTTATGACAATTAACATCTATATAGAGAAAATTTTATTAGCATTTTTATAAGTAGCACTTGCAGCTTCTTCAAGTGTTATATTCCTAAATTCTGCAATTTTAGCAGCAGTAAATTTAACATTTGTAGAATCATTTCTTTTACCCCTATTAGGTTCTGGAGATAAATATGGACTATCTGTTTCAATTAGTATTCTATCAATTGGAACCATGTTCACAATTTCTTTAGCATTTTTTGAACTTTTAAAAGTAATTGGGCCTGCAAATGAAATATAAAATCCAAGCTTTAATGCTTCTTTAATAAGTTCCTTGTTTTGTGGACAGCAGTGAAAGACACCTGCTTTTTTTACTATTATTTTATTTTTTAGAATATCAATTGTATCCATAATTGCCTCTCTTGTATGAATAACAATTGGCAGATTATATTTATTAGCAAGTTCTATTTGATTTATAAATATCTCTTTTTGTAATTCTTTATTTTCCTTATTCCAATAGTAATCAAGTCCTATTTCTCCAACGGCAACAACTTTGTCTTTTTTTATAAGTTTCTCTAACATTTTATATTGATTTTTCCATTCGCTTGCTGAAGATGGAATATCATTTGGTGAAACTCCGCATGTGGCATATATAAATTCATTTTTCTTTGCAAGCTGTATAGCTTTTTTAGAAGATTCAATACTATAACCTGCTGATATTACTCTTGTAACTCCTTCTTTATAAATTTTACTTATAACTTTCTTTCTATTTTCATCAAATTTTTCGTCATCATAATGTGCATGTGAATCAAAAAACTCCATTTTTTCTCCTTTCTTCTTAAAAAATGACCCATTTTAAGATGGGTCATTTTCTACTAAAATCATAGCGTTTGCAACTGCATATTCCTTTAAATGAGATAAACTAATGTCAATACTTGCTATATTTTTTATTTCTCTATGAAGTATTAATTTAGGCTTCCCATCTTTACTATTTATTATTTCGATATCCTTCCAATCTAATTCATATTTATTTTTTAGTAAATCTGATAATGCTTTAATTACTGCCTCTTTTGCTGCAAATCTAGCTGCAAAATGTTCATAACAATTTTTTCCTTTAGAATTGCAATAAATAATTTCATTTCCGTGTATATACTTTTTCTAAAAACTTGCCATTTGAGCTTTCAATTGCATTTTTTATTCTTCCAACTTCGATAATATCAATTCCTGTTTTTACTTCCATTACCTGTCTCCATTTTATTCAGCATCAGTATAATAATTAGCATTTAAATCCTCTGCAAGATGCCATTTACCGATGAACTTTATAATTGTATTGTTTTCTAAAGAATATTTTGGTTCTACAACAACTTTTCCTTTTTGATCTATTGCTCCCCATTTTCCGTCCTTTTTTACACATGCATATCCATATTCATCTTGTTCTGTTGCATCATCATAAATATAATTTACTACTGGAACTCCGTTTTTATCTACAAATCCATATTTTTCATCCTTTTTTTGTAAGAATAAAGTATTAGATTTTAAAATATCTTGTTGTTTCTTTTCTTCAAATTTTAATGTATAATATTTATTTTCATTATTTTGTCTTACTTTAATATATCCTTTTTCAACATTAACTTCTGAAACTGTTCCTGTTAGCTTCACTTGGAATGTATGGCTAATAATATCAGATTCTGCCTGACCTTTATTGCCCTCTAAGAAATCTGCAGTATCTCTATAGAATAAACTTGTGTATTGGAAATCTAATAGTACATTGTCGTCTATATTTATTACTCCATATTTACCATCTTTTTTAGCTATATAATTATTTGAGTATAAATAAGATAGTTCTTGATATTCTACTGGTACTTTTTCATCTCCTGTTTTTGAAACAACTCCAAATTTATTATCTTTTTTTACTATTGCATTGCCATCATTTATTGCAAGTATATCTGAATATTTATTTTCTAAGTAAACATTTCCCGTAGTATCTATAATTTTTAATTTAGAATTTTCTTTTACAACATATGAATTATCTCCATATACTTTTTTAATCTCATCATATTTACATTCTAATGCTACTTTTTTATTATAATTAATTACACCATATTTATTTTCTGTATTTTGAACAATATATCCATTCTCGTATTTAGAAGTTAAATTTTCTATATTCTTATAGTCATTTTCTATAATAACATTTCCTTTAGTATCTATTAGACCTTTTTTATTATCTTTAACTGTAATAATGCTATTTTTAACACCGTCTAATGCATAAATTTCGTCATATTGACATGAAGCAATTTCTTTTCCGTTAAAATCTATAATACCATATTTTCCATTATTGCATACCTTTAATATGCTGTCTTCTGTTGATAAATTATTATTCTCATCAACATTATAAATTGGTTCTACTAATTCATATTGTGAAAAAATTTGTCTTTTTTCATTTAATGCCTTTGTTTTATATTTACCTGTGTTATAGTCGACATCATATGTGCAAATAAACACTGCTTTTGATTTATTTGGAATTTGAATCATTTCTTCATAGGTTGGTTCAACAATAGTTTCTCCTTTTGAATTAATAACTCCCCATTTTCCATTTGTATATACTGAAAAATAGTCTATTGAAATTATTTTCTCATTATCTTTTGGCTTTGTATTCAAAATCTTAGAAAGTCCTACAATAACCATGATGATTACTGCAATTGCAATAATTACAGCTATTACCTTTTTTATATTTAACTCTCCGCCTGCTTCATATCTTCTTCCTCTATTCATGATATCCCTCCACATACGTTTTTCATAATTTATACTATAACACATTTATATATAAAATTACAAGATTTATTTTCTTTTTAAAATCATTCCCATGTCTTCTATAACTACTGTTTCCCATTGTTCAGTACTCTCTAGTAGTATGCGTACGTCTTTGTTGTTTTGTAAAAAGACATATTGAATATCATATTTATCGAAAATATATAAATAAGCATCTAATGTATTTGTATTAGCCACTTCAACAAATTGATTGTTTCCAGGACTAAATTCCTTTACAAATGGATCACATCTTCCATCTATAAATGTTGGAATATCATTAAATAACATCCAATTTCCCCAAACATTGTCATTATATATTTTATCCTTTATGTTATTTTCTTTTAGATATTCAATACATTTATATGGGAATTGTGCCCTCATAAGTGTCTCTTCATCATGTTTAAAATAATAATTAAACCATTTTCCTCCCATTATCATAGTTAGTATTATAAAAATAACACCACATATTGTAGTCACAATTTTCAAAATATTAAATATTTTATTTAAGCTAAAACTATTTACAATATAAATAATAAAGTTTTTCACAAACTCATATCCCCATAGTAAAACTGTAAATGTGAATATTGGTGTTAGTCTGCAATATCTTAACATTCCAACTCCCCAGAAACATATTATCAATAGTTTAGATATAGACTCTTTATCTAATTGGTATATTTTTTTATCAAATGCAAAAGAAACAAATATTACTAAAAATAGTAAACATGCAATAGTACTTATAAAAGTAATTGGTTGCCATTCTGCAATCGTATTTGTTGCTTGGCTTGCGCTTGTAAATAGCATTTTTATACAATAATTGTATACTTGTATTCCATGAGGGTTTATTAAGCCTGCAATTATTCCTATTCCAATTGCCTTTAGCTTAGTAAAAAGCGCTTCTTTATGTTCATCTTTAGATTCTTGCTTTCTATCTTTCCATAAATAAGCTAAATCAACTAATAACAGTACAATAATTGGTGCAAAGACAGTCCAAATTGCTCCACCATGTAAATTTGAAATTAAAAAACCTGTTATTCCTAAAGTTAAATAATATGTAATTTTTTTTCTTTTTTTTATAAATATAAGTAAATTTATAAGCATAATAATTGCGGTAAGTTCTAAGGGTCTACCTACTGCCCATGTATATCCCATAATAATTAGCATACATACTGCAAATATGGAATATCCTTGTATATCTTCCTTTTTTATTATCACATTATAAATTGTTACAAATGCAACTCTTGCAAATAATAAAGTGGTAGCAAGTATCTCAATTCCCTGCAATCCAAAACTTCCATATATAACACTCAAAAAAACATCATAAAGCCACTCATGTGGAATCCAATTTAAGCCTTTATGCCAAGAAAAAACATCAACATTTGGAACATATCCATTTTTTAAAATCCAATCTCCTGTTTTTATATGCCATAAAATATCCAAATCAATTAATTGTACAAACCTTGTTTTTTCTAAAATAAAAAAAACTGTTCCAATTAATACCAATATTCCCCAGATTGTAATTAAGCATTTTTTTGTACTCCATTTTTTTAAAATATTTTCTCTCAACTTTTCTTCTCCTTTGTAATTAATTTTTATTATTAATATTACACACTTTACACATTTTTTCAATACCTTTTTGAAATACCAACTAAAAAATATTTATGTTTATAGTTTTAAATTTTAAAAAAATCACGACCTTATTTAAAAGTATCGTGATTTTTCTTTAATTATCTTTCTTTAATTATTTTTATATAAACAAGTCCACCTATACATATTATAATTACTAGTCCTAGAATTAAATATATTGTTCTAGCCTGTCCTGTTTGTGGAATTACTGGTTTTTCTTCTTCAACTTTTCTGTATTTGAATATAACTTCTTGATTCTCTTTTGTATATTTACCTTCTTTATTTCCTACTACTTCTATATATTCATATCCATTTATTTTTTCTTCGCTTACACTGTAATCTGTTCCTACTTTTCCTGTTATTGTAACATCCTGCTTTATACTGTTTCCTTCTTCATCTTGATATTTTACTATAATTTTTCCTGTTATAATTGCTTCTGGTTGTAGTTTAGTTACATCACTTATATTTCCTGCATTATCTATTGTTCTTACATATGCTACATTTTTGCCTTCTATAAATTTAACTGTTGCATTAGTATTGCCTTTTTCATCAACTTGCGTAGCAATTTGTTGCCACTGTGTTTGCTCATTTGGTTCTTCATATGCAACTTCTATTTTTGCAATTCCAGATTTACCATAATTTTCTGTTGCCTCTGTATCATATGCTTTTACATTAACTTCACCATCTGTTGTGCTTTCCACAGTTTCTATTGTAGGTTTTAATTTATCTATATTAGCTACTTTAATTTTACTTGTATATGTTCTTCCTTTTGAATCTGTTACATTAATTGTATATATTCCATTTTTTTCAACAGTAATTGGAGTATTCTCACTTTTAGCATTTTTGTCTTTTGTTTCAGATACAACTGTATCTCCTGCTTTTACAACTACACTTACAACTTTACTTGTTGTATTTTCTGAAGAATTTAAAGTAATACTTTGATTTGTCCAATTGTTATTACTTAAATTATAATTTGCTGTTGGTCCAAAATATTCTAAATTTACACCTGTATCTACAATACAACCTCCAATATATGCCCAAACTTCTCCATTTTCTGCTAGTGCATATACTGGTATATATTTATTAGCAGTGCTGTTGTCATAATTATCTTTATTTTCCTCCGCTGAGCCTCTATGAGCTATCCATATATATTCATAATGAGCTGTCAAGCCACTTTCAGTATTTTCGGCTATATCGACAAATCTTGGCAATTGTTCATTTGATTCTTGAACATCAAAATAAATTTCATCATCTTTTTTAGTTACATCTTTTAATGTTCCATCTTCATTTCTTTTTAATCCATTAAAAAACCTTATTGCTTTATTTTCTTTAGAATATGTACCATATTTCGGTGTATCTGATTCTACAATCTTTCCAACTTTTACTTCTGTTCCATTTGTAACATCATCTAAATTATATAATTTACCGTCTTTAAGTGCTAAATGCGATGCTACTAAATACTTATCTGTTTGCTCTTGAAGTTCTTGTACAGCAGATGTTAAGCTTGTATCATCTACTAAAAGTGAAATTACATCTCCATCTTTTGTTAAAGCTGTAGAAAAGTCGTAAATATCAACAATATTACTTACTTCTAATTTATAAACTATACGTAATGTTGGACCAGCTATCAAATAGTTTCCTAAATTCATTTTGTTCCATAATCGTGCTAAGCCACTCTCGTCATTTCCATTTGCAACTGCATATACTTCTCCTTTTTGTGTCAATATTAGAAATGAAGAACCATCTCCTACTACTTTAACATATTTCTCGTCTCCTATTACTTCTTTAGCTTTTTTTATGACTTCTATATTACTTTCTAGGTTTCCATCGCTGTCTACATATGCATAAATTGTTTTACTATTTGAATTTCCTATGTAATTAGCATTACATATTACCGAATAATCAATATTTTTCGCACTGTCAGATAAACCTCTTATTGTATTTTCACTTTGCATACTTACATTATCATTTTCAATATTTTTATATATTACTTCACCATGTGATGTATATGGCGTATTAGAAAAATAACCACTATTTTGAGATCTATATAACTTGTCTGTTGCAGTAAAACTATATATCAAATCAGATGCAATCTTATTCAATAATCCTAATAATCCTTTATTGTTATCATTGTCTTGGTTACTATTTGTATTGTCTTTTTTTATTTCTTCTTCCAATTCTATATTTTTATTATTATTTTTATCTGACCAGCCCACATTAGATTCATTACCATTTTGAAGTATATATCCATTAACTTTTCTATTTTCTGTATTCTCAACATTTAATTTGCCATCTTTATCTATTGTTATTTTTAAAATACTACATTCATACTCATTATTTATTATTCTTGCGTAAATTGGTACACTATATTCAATTTCTTTTGTGTATTTAGTCCAATTTTCATTATCTACAGAATACTCAATATCATTATCACTTTCTAATTTAATTTTTCCATTTACTACTGTAACTTCTGGCACTTTAGTTTCTTTTCTGCTTTGAATACTTGAAACATGAACTGTTCTAATTACTGTATAACCATTACTTTTATCTGTAAATTCAAATGTGTAAATTCCATTATCTGTTGCTTCATATGTTATTTGGTTTTTTTCTGAAATTTCACAGTTAGGCATTTTTATTTTATATTTATTTTCTGGTACGCTTACTTTTATATCAACTTTATTTTGCTTTAAATTATTTTCACTTTCATCTTTTGATACTTGTATATCGTTGTAATCTTTTAGTATTTCATCATTATTCTTTATATAATACTTTTTACTCCAATGACTTACTTTATTAGAGTATGAATAATCTTCTATATAATCACCAATAATATAATATGTTTTACCTGTACTATCTTGATACGTATAATCCCCAAGTTTACTTATTCCCGTCTTGCTAGGCTTCTCTGGATATGAATCTATAGCAATATTAATATTCGTATTATTTTCGTTCTTATTGTCACTGCTATAATTAATTATACCATAATTTGGTATATATAGATTTCCTTTATTGGTTAATATTATTCCATCTTTATTTATTCTTACTGGAACTTCACTATTTTTTATAATACAATTTAAACTAATTGATTGAGTATCTAAATACATTTCGTTTTGCTTCAATATTTTTACTTGTAAGTCATCTGCAGATATATCTATTACATCACTTGCAATTTCTGAACTATTATTTAAATTAATTACTTTTCCGTCAGTGCATAATACGTATAATATTCCCTTTGATTGTATAATTTTTTGTATTGTTCCTATGTTATTTAATTGATATTTATCACATCTTTCATAATTATATTGTTTATCTGTTGAATTATATTTGCATTCCCATATTGCATTATTAACATCTACAGCATATACACCATAAATACATGTAAATTTCTCACTTCCTGTAATCTGTTGTAAATTATAATTTGAATCCACAATTTTATAGACTTTTCCATCATCCTTTAAGACTAAAACATCTCCTGCAACTTTTGTAATATCTATTACTCCATTTTCTTTAAATTGCTTAACTTCAGTATCATCATTTATTAAAATATTCTCTTTTGAATCTTTAGCTATTCCTTCTAAATATCTATTCTGTCTAAAAATATAACTTTTATTATTTTCACTATAAATTCCTGTAACTTCACCTAATCTGTCTTCATCTGCAATATATAATTTTGTATATACAACATCACCAGTTATTAATTTTCCACGAATTAATATGCTATCTGCACCAATATTCATTATCTTCATATCTTGTTCATTTGCAGACTTATTGTATGTAACCCACTCTGTACTATCACTTAATTTATACTCAGCTGAAACTAGTCCATTTAGTACTTCGTATACTGTTATTTCTCCATTTCTTCTTACTGCTTTTTCAGTATCGCCATGAACCGATCTAATCTCCATAGTATATACATCGGCACTTGTTTTAGTGTCATATATCTCAGAGTCTGTCATATCATCTATGTTTACTTCTTTTATATTATTTTCTCCTACTTTAACAAAAATACTTTTTGAATCAGTATTACTAATTGGTGCTGTATATTCTACTAGCTCTCCATTACTACTTAGTGAATATGTGATAGTATCATTTAAATTAGAATTTATATAAATTCTGCCATTTTTTCTAAATACTGATATATTTACTTTGCCTTCTATTGTAATATTTTTTAGTTCATGTCCAAAGAACTTAACAATAACGTTATTGTTTCCATCTTTTAGTGCAATATCTGATGTATATCTTTTTTCATCACCATTATTTAATACATAGCAAATGTCAATATCACTTTTATCCAAAACTTCATCATTTTTATATGCTTTTAAGTTTAAATGAATTGAATTATTTAATGTTTCCTCAATTTTTAGGTTGTTTGTGTCTTCTGTCTTTATTGTACATGTTGTACCATCCATTAATCCTTTGTTTACTGTTATTGTTGCCTCTTCATTAGTATTAAAATCATCTTTTACGATTACTTTTCCATCATTCACACTACAGTTATTAGTTGTATATGAAACTATTTGATAATTAAAATATTTATTATTATCTGCTTTTTTCAATATATCTGGTAAATCATTTTCATATTTCATTATTGTCATTTCAATACTTTGATTTTTTAATGTTAGCTTGTCAAATTGCTTATTATCTAATACACTTACATCACTTATTTTATTATTATCTAGATTTAGTTCTTTTAGACCTTTAAATTTCTCTATTCCTGTTAAATCACTTATTTGAGAATTTGATAGATCTAATGATTTTATTTCTTTTATTATATTAACAGTTATCTCTCTTTTTTCATCATTATAATCTTTCATTTTTCCAAGATCATTACATATTTCTTTTATTTTACTATATAAGTTCTCATCATTAAATTTTACAATAGTTTGGTCACTCGTATCCACATTTATATTATTCTCCTTTGCATATTCATATGCATAAGAATCTTTTTCACATATAAATAGTAGGTTTTTGCACTCATTGAATGCTTTTTCTCCTATACTTGTAACACTATTTGGGATTTCTATACTTGTTAAACTTCTACAATTATAAAATGCATATTCTCCTATACTCGTTACTCCTTCTGGGATTTCTATACTTGTTAAGCTACTACAGCCAGCAAATGCACTATTTCCTATACTTGTTACACTACTTGGGATGTCTATACTTGTTAAATTGCTACAGTCCTCAAATGCATAATTTCCTATACTAGTTACACTATTTGGGATTACATATTGTTTATCTACTTTTTTACTCGGATATCGTATTAACTCTGTCTTATCTTTATTGAACAATATTGCATCTTCACTGCAATAGCTCTGATTGTTTTCTTCCACATTTATGCTTGTTAAACTTCTACAGCCATTAAATGCATAGTTTCCTATACTTATTACACTACTTGAGATTTCTATACTTGTTAAACTTCTACAGCCAGAAAATGCTCCTTCTCCTATACTAGTTACTCCTTCTGGTATGTTTATACTTGTTAAACTTATACAACTACTAAATGCACTATTTCCTATACTAGTTACACTACTTGGGATTTCTATATTGGCTAATCTGCTACAGCCAGAAAATGTAGAATCTTCTATGCTAGTTACTCCCCCTGGAATATTTATACTTGTTAGACTATCACACGTATAAAATGCATAATTTCCTATACTCGTTACACCTTCTGGAACATTTATACTTGTTAAATCTCTGCAATAAGAAAATGCACTATTTCTTATACTAACTACACTATGTCCGTCTAATTCACTTGGTATAGTTATATCTCCAACTATTAAATTTTTATTACTTGGTTTTACATTTATTGCATTACCATTTGAATCAATATTATAAGTCCATGCAATTCCATCAACTGTTGCAGATTCTGCTCTTACTTGCATAAGTGGTGCAAGTATGTTTACATACTGCAAAAGTAGTACTATTGTAATTATGCTAGCCACTTGTTTAAATATTTTTTCACCTTTCATATTATTTTTCTCCTTTTCAAAAATAAATTATCTAATAATATCTTACTTTACCTAAAAAAATGATGCAATATCTCTTAAATTCTGTTTTTAGTTAAATTTTCAAAACTCTTTACGGAACTACATTTGGTAACTTTTTATTACAGTTTCTTTACATTTCTGTAATATTTGTAATATTTTAAAAAACAGTTCTAAAAAACAGTTCTCCTCATATATTTTATATAAAAATACATATGGGGGATTTTTTATGATTGTACTTAGTAAAAAAAGATTATTATTAATTACTTCAATGGTACTAGTTTCTTTATTTGTTTTTGTATTTCAAACTGTAAGAATAGACAATAACAATAGTACAGTTCCTACTGTAGCACTGCCTGTTTCAAATAAAGTTATAGTACTAGATGCAGGTCATGGCATACCAGACGAAGGAGCACAAAGTAGTAATGGAACAACAGAAGCGCAAACAAATTTAAAGATTGCATTAAAAGTTCAGAATCTATTAGAACAAAGTGGTGCAACAGTAATATTAACAAGAAGTGACGAAAATGCAATTTATGACTTAGATAGTAAAACATTAAAAGAGAAAAAAATATCAGATATTCACAATAGAGTAAAAATAGGAAACGAAAATAGTGCAGATATATTTGTTTCAATACATTTAAACAAAATTCCACAAAATCAATATTGGGGATGGCAATGTTTTTACAAAGATGGAAATGAGCAAAGCACAAAACTTGCTAAAAGTTTACAATCCAACTTAAATGAATCTATTCAAAAGGAAAATAAAAGAGTAGCTATGAAACTAGACACTGTATACATTATGAAACATGTAGAAGTACCAATTTCAATTGTAGAATGCGGTTTTTTATCAAATCCTGAAGAAGAAAAACTGCTTTTAGAAGACTCATATCAAGATAAACTTGCATGGGGAATTTATAATGGAATAATAGATTATTTTTATCAAAATTAAAATTTTTCGCTCTTATATTATTGCTTTATTAAGTTATCTAAAATGAATTTTATATATATTTTTTGTTTTTTAGAATAGTTCTTAATATACTATAAAAATTGAGAGAACTCTATATAATAACATTTTCATTGTTATTTATAAGTTCTCTCTTTGAATTTTATTGTTTATTCTATGTAATTTACTGTGGCATTTTTGAAGTTTCCATTGTTACTGCCTATTGTAATTGCTGAAAATTGTTCTGGAGTTCCATGATAATTGATTGTGGTTAATTCGAAACACCAATCAAATGCTTTATTTCCTATACTAGTTATGCTATTAGATATTTCTATACTTGTTAGACTTCTACATCCACTAAATGCTTTTTCTCCTATGCTCCTTACACCACTTGGTATTTCTATGCTTATTAAACTGCTACAATCATAAAATGTATACTCATCTATGTTCGTTACTCCTTCCGGAATATTTATATTAGTTAGTTTGCTGCAGTACATAAATGTACGATATCCTATACTACTCACACTACTTGGTACTTCTATACTCGTTAAACCTTCACATTTATCAAACGCATAATCTCCTATGCTCCTTACACCACTTGGAATTACATACTGCTTATCCGACTTTTTACTTGGATATTGTATTAATTTCGTCTTATCTTTATTAAACAATACTCCATCTTCACTACAATAGTTTTGATTATTTTCATCCACATTTATGCCAGTTAAACTTATGCATTCATAAAATGCTCTATCTCCTATACTCGTTACACCATTTGGGATTTCTATACTTGTTAAACTGCTACAGTCCTCAAATGCATAATTTCCTATACTTGTTACACTACTTGGGATCTCTATACTTGTTAAACTGCTACAGCCCTCAAATGCACTATTTCCTATGCTAGTTACGCTACTTGGGATCTCTATATTTGTTAAACTTCTACAGTCTTGAAATGTAAAGTTTCCTATACTCGTTACACTACTTTGGATCTCTATACTTGTCAAATTGCTACAGTACTGAAATGCATTACTTCCTATGCTAGTTACACCACTTGGGATCTTTATACGTGTCAAACTGCTACAGTACTGAAATGCACTACTTCCTATGCTAGTTACACTACTTGGGATTTCTATACTTGTTAAACTGCTACAACCATAGAACGCACTGTTTTCTATACTAGTTACACTACTTGGGATTACATATTGTTTATCTGCTTTTTTACTTGGATATCGTATTAACTCTGTCTTATCTTTATTGAACAATACTCCATCTTCACTGCAATAATTTTGGTTATCTTCTTCTACATTTATACTTGTTAAGCTACTACAACCATAGAACGCATTATTTCCTATACTTGTTACACTACTTGGTATTTCTATACTTGTTAAACTACTACATCTCCCAAATGCACTATCTCCTATACTTGTTACACTACTTGGGATTTCTATACTTGTTAAACTGCTACACCAACTAAATGCACTATTTCCTATACTTTTTACTCCTTCTTGTATTGTTACACTTGTCAAACCGCTACAACCACTAAATGCACTATTTCCTATACTTGTTACACTACTTGGTATTTCTATACTTGTTAAACTGCTACAATTATAAAACGCATAATTTCCTATACTTGTTACACTACTTGGTATTTCTATACTTGTTAAATTGCTAAGCTTAGAAAATGCATAGTTTCCTATACTCGTTACTCCATTTGCAATTGTAACACTTTTTGCATTGTCTATATTAGACATACTATCATACCAATAGCCGCCTGTTCCTATTATCTCTTTTACCTTATACCCATTATATTCACTTGGTATATATAGTACACTTGGAGATTCATATTTTGAGTTTATTCCTGTTATTGTTATTGTATTTTTATTAGAACTTATTACTTCATATTTGAAATAATCTGTTGACATTATCCATTTTGTTGTAACTTCTGTTTCGAAAACTTTACCATTTAGTGTATAT
>ERZ825670.2928-NODE-2928-length-15323-cov-4.064121_pt1 | contig 15323 bp, 11 predicted proteins | sample MGYA00519929_ERZ825670 | MGnify/ENA primary metagenome ERZ825670 (study PRJEB31778, sample SAMEA3449207) | human gut metagenome | biome: human gut; feature: human-associated habitat; material: faeces | place: United Kingdom | collected 2010/2012 ...
TGAGTTAATTAATTTATTAAAAAATAATAAAAAAATATATTCTTTAACAGAAGTTGCTTTTAAATATTATGAAAAAAATATTATAAACAATCGAATTAATGATTCAACAGATTGTAGAATATTAATATCATTCATTGAAGCATATTGCCTAATTAACAATATTGAAATTAAAGAAGAGAATATTTTAAATTATGATAACGATACTATAAATTATGATACAGATGCTCTAGAGAATTATTTAAGAAATATAAAAAGATATAAAGTATTAAATCGTGATGAAGAAAGAAACTTAATAACTAGAGCTAAACAAGGTGATGATTTAGCAAAAGATCAAATTATTTGTTGCAACATAAGATTAGTTGCAAGTATAGTCTTAAAACATTATCGCTATAGAGAAATTCCAGAATTAGATTTAATTCAAGAAGGAACATTTGGTTTAATAAAAGCTTTAGAGAAATATGATTTAAATACTAACTATAAATTTTCAACTTATGCTTATTCATGGATTAAACAATTTATTGATAGATTTTTATTAACAAAAGGAAGAAATATATATATACCTATTAAAATGCAAGAAAAAATAAAAGAATATAGAAAAAAAGAATTAGAATTTGAAAATAAATATAAAAGAAAACCAACATGTGAAGAAATATCTAATATAACTGGGTATGATCAAAGTACTATTCAATTAATTGAAGCAAATTTAAGTGATTCTATAAGTTATGATGCTCAAATAAATACGGATGAAGATGATTCATTTTTAGATTTAATACCAGATAAAAATAAAACCCCAGATGAAATCTATTTAGAAAAATCACAAAAACAAATATTATTTAAAGCTATATATGAAGCAGGTTTAACAGCAAGGGAGAAAGATGTAATTCAAAGGAGATTTGGTTTTAATGGTAAAATCCAAACTTTAGAAAGTATAGGAAATATATATGGTCTTTCTAGAGAAAGAGTAAGAATTATCGAAAAAAATGCTTTAACAAAATTACAAAAATATTTTAAAAAATATGTATGGCAAGAAGATAATAATAATTTATATTCAAGAACCATATATAGTTATTTTAAAGATTATCAAGAAATTGAAGTTAACTATGCAATAAGTATTTTGCCAGAAGAATATAAAAATATAATATATTTTAAATTTGGTAAAGATTTAAAACATCATAATAGACTATTAAGTATGGACAAAGAAAGAAAATTTTATAATGAAATATTACCTAAAATAACGGAAATTTTAGAAAGACTATATCCTCATAATAAAATTAAACCTAATAATAAAGTTAATTCCAAAACATTTGAAATATTATTAAATCTTTTTGAAATGTATCCTTTTAATGAATTAATAACTGAAATATCATATGATAGATTATTAATTGGTTTATTAGAGTCAGGATATGTAGATGGTATAAAATATACTGATGAAACAGTTGCCAATTTTTTAGGTATAGACAAAGCCGAGGTCTATATTTTAAATATCGAATTTAAAAAGAGAGTGTATACCAATAGCTTATTATCAGATATAATTGAAAATAGAGATAAATATCTTAAACAAGCAAAAGAAAGTTCTACAAATAATTTAACTAAAAGACAATAATTTATTACTTTAATCATATATTTCGACAAATAATATCAAAATAATTAAATATAATAATAATAGATATTAAAGGAGAAATACATGAATACATTTACAATCTTTTTTATAGGACTAATAATAGGTGGTTTATTAGGTATAACCTTAATGTGTATATTACAAGTTAATAGAGAAAATTATTAAGTAGAATAGAGAAATCTATTCTTTTTTTATTTGTGAATTATAAAAAATCATACATTTATGCAAATTTGTGGCAATTCGTTGTACAAAATTCTAATTTTTGCTATAATTATCACAGTACTTAAACAAAGGGAATAAGAGAGTGTGCGTTGTATGAATAATGATATAAACAATATAAGTATTAATGATATTTCTGAAAATAGTTTAAATTTTTCTAAAGTAAAAAAATATTCTTATTTAATAACTAAAAGATTATTTGATATAATCTTATCTTTATTTGGAATTTTATTTTTAATCCCATTATCTATAATTATTAAAATATCATATATCTTAAATAAAGATTACTCTTCAATATTTTATACTCAAACCAGAATAGGTAAAAATGGAAAAGAATTTAAATTATATAAATTTAGAAGTATGATACCTAATGCGGATGAAGTACTAAAAGAACTATTAAAAAAAGAACCATATAAAAGTGAATGGAAAAAAGCTCAAAAATTATCAAACGACCCAAGAATAACTAAAAGTGGTAATATTTTAAGAAAGACTTCATTAGATGAATTACCCCAATTAATATCAATAATTAAAGGTGATATGTCATTTATTGGCCCCAGACCATTAGTTAGAGGAGAATTAGATGCTCATAGTGGAAATCATAAAATTTATGAAAGTGTTAAACCAGGATTATCAGGCTGGTGGGCTTGTAATGGAAGATCTAATTTAACCTACGAAGAAAGATTAGAACTAGAATATTATTACTGTAATAATGCTTCACTATTATTAGATATCAAATGTGTTTTTAAAACAATAAAAGTAGTATTTCTAAAAAAAGGTGCTAAGTAAATTATAAAGAGGTGACTAATTATTTATGAATGTGTTAATAACTTGTCAGTATTATTGGCCAGATAATTTTTTAATTAATGAAATAGCCGAAGAACTTGTGAAAAAAGGAAATAAAGTAACGGTCTTAACAGGATTACCTGATTATGCTACCACCAAAATTCCCAAAAAATATAAATTTGGAAAAAATAGACATGAATATCATAATGGTGTCGAAATAATTAGGGTACCAATAATAGCTAGACATCATGGTTTTATTATGAGAGTAATAAACTATTTATCTTATTTTATAAATTCAAGCTTATATGTACTAACACATAAATTTGATAAATATGATATTATTTATGCTTATCAATTAGCTCCAATTTTAATGGTCAATCCTGGAATCATAATTAAGAAAAAATATAATATTCCAATGTTTTTATATGTACTAGATTTATGGCCTGATCAAATGAAAATATGGAATGTTAATGAAAAAAATCTATTGTATAAAATAATGTTAAAATATTGCAAGAAAGCATATAATAGCGGTGATAAAGTTGGAATAACTTCAAGACCATTTAAAGATTATTTAATTAATGTATGTGATGTGGACGAAAGTAAAATAATATATTTACCACAACATTCATCTAGTATGGATATTAAAAATACAAAACCTAAAAAAAACCAAATAACAAATTTTGTATTTGCTGGAAATATAGGACAACAGCAAAATATAGAATGTATAATAAAGGCTGTATCATTAATGGAAACAACTAAACCATTTTTAGTAAATATTTATGGTGAAGGAACTAGTTATAAAAGGTGCATTGAATATTCTAAAGAATTAAGGGTAGATGATAAAATTAAGTTTTATGGTCGAGTTCCTAAAGAAAAATTAAATGATATTTATCCTAAAATGGATGCCTTTCTTTTAACATTATGTTCTGAAAAGGAAATCGGATTTGTTGCAAATACAGTGCCAGCAAAACTACAAAATTATATGTCTGGTGGAAAACCAATTTTAGCAGCTATTGATGGTGGTGCTAAAGAAATAATTGAAGAAAGTAAATGTGGTGCAGTTGTACCTTCTGGAGACTATAAAGCTTATGCAGAATTATTAGACGATTTTATTGAAGATAAAGAAAAATATAAGGAATGTGGCAAAAATGCAGTTAAATATTTTAATGAAAATTTTGAAAAGAACATTGTAATGGATAAACTTGAAAAATACTTAAAAGAATTGATTAAAAATAGTCAGAATAATTAACTTGAAATTTTTGTTAAAAAAAGTAAATGTTATACTGAATATTGTTTAATTGAAATTACGTGCAATGAAATGTTAATTATGTGTTAAAATACTAATCAAAGATTTTAGAAAAATGAAAAAGGATGTTAGAAATATGATAAAAATTGGAATTGTTTGTTTTCATAATATAAGATATATACCATTTTTGAATATATATACAGAAATATTAGATAATTGTAAGAATTGCAAATATGAGGTTATATATTTTAATAGAGATAAAAAATTAGTTGAAAAATTGCCAGAAAATTATATTTCCATAAATTGGATAGGAAAATATTCTGAAAAAAATTCTAAAATTTTAAAAATACCTAACTTTATCTATTTCCAATATGCGATAAAAAAGATAATAAATCAAAAAAAATACGATTATATAATTGTACTTACGACTATACCAGGAGTATTATTATCTAATTATCTTACAAAAAAATATGAAAATAGGTACTTGATAGATGTTAGGGATTATACATGGGAAGGAATAAAATTTTATTATAATAAAGAGAAAAAGTTAATGGAAGCTGCCTCATTAAGAATAGTTTCATCTCCTGATTATGCAAAGTTTCTACCGAAAAATGAATATTTATTATGCCATAATATAAATCCAAAAAATTCAAGTTTTTTATTAAAAAATAATTTTAAAAAATCTTCCAACGATAGAATAGTTATATCATATATAGGTAGCATATCATACGAAAAACAATGCTTAAGGCTGATAGAATTAGTTTTAGCCGATGATAGATTTGAATTTCATTTTTATGGTAATGAAAGTACATCTAATATATGTTCTAATAAAGTAAAAGAATTAGAAAATTCTAGAGTTGTATTTCATGGACCTTTTTTACCAAATGAAAAAAAAGAAATTTATAATAATTCAGACATTATTTTTAACTGCTATGGAAGTGAACAAACACTAGTTAAATATGCAATTTCAAATAAATACTATGATGGAGCGTTATACCACAAACCATTAATTGTGAGCCCCAATACAACAATGGAAGATATTAGTGAATCATTCAATTATTCTTTGAATTTAAAAAATCTAAAAAATTTAGATGATTTATATAATTGGTATATAAATATCAATCCTAAAAAATTTGACCTTTTTTGTGATAGAGTTATAAAAGATGCAATAAAGGATAATAAAATTTTTGAAAAAAAATTAAAAGAAAAGTTAGAGGAAATATATGAAAACAAAATGGAAAAATAATTTTTTAAATTATGATAAATTATTTTCAATCGTTATAGTTTTATTGCCTTTTTTATATCAATATAAAGGAATAGGAAACGTTATTTCATTTGGCGAATTATTATTATTTCCTTTCATTTTTATTTATCTATTATTTATGAAAAAAAATAAAAAAAAGATTTGCTTAACATATGAATTATTATTTTATTTTACTATAATTATATTATCAGTGATTATATCTTTTAATGACTATTTTTCATATGCAGATTTCATAACTATATTTGCAAGAATGATTTTTTATTATATTGTTTGTCAAATCGCAAAAAATCATTTCAAAATAAATTTTGTTATTGATTTTTATAGTAAAATTGTTTTTCTTTTCTCTTTTTATTTAATAATTCAATATATTGTTTATAAATGCACTGGTAATTATCTTCCAAGATATATATCAAGTAATTTATTATTTCCACCAGAAAAAAATGCCAGAGTTTTAACTGATTATTATAAATGGATTTTTAGACCATCATCATTATTTTTAGAACCAGGTTATTTTACATTGTTTTGCATTCCATATATATGTTTACTATTTTTTAATTTGAAAAAAAATATATTTAAGAAATTTGAACATATTGTTGTTTTGTTTGCTTTATTTTTATCCGGCTCATCAGCAGCTATTGTTTCTATATCTATTATAATATTTTTGTATTTTAATTATTTTTTAAAAAAACATGGATTAAAAAAAGGTTTAAATATAATAATATCTTCTATTATGGCATTAATAATCTTGTTATTTGTGATAAATAATTTTAAAAATAATAATATAATTGAAAGAACTATGAATGGTGCATCTTTTAATAATCGTGTTACAAGAGGAATAATTGTATATAAAGAAATGAATCCTATTAATCAACTGATTGGAGTTGGAATAAACAATTTAGGTAATTATATGAAATACAATAGCATAAATACAAAATTTGATGAAGCAAATTTAAATTATTGTTCTTCTATTATACAAATTATAACAAATTGTGGATTATTAGGTTTCGTATTCTTTATTTTATATTTAAAAGAAATATGGCAAATTTCTAAAAATAATATATGTTCGAAAATATTATTTATAATGTTATTATTTCTTATGTCATATGAAAATATATTATTTTCGTATAGATTTTGTTTTATTTATGCCTTTTTATTTAATTTAAAAGATTATAAACAACCTAAATTTTATAAAATACAATGAGAGAGGTGCTTTTATGATAAAAGTTTTACATATGTTTACCAGTCTTGATAACGGTGGAGTTGAATCATTTTTATTTAACTATTATTCGAATTTTGATAGAAATGAGATATCATTTGATTTTGTAGTTCCTTCTGAAAAAATTGGATTCTTAGAAGAAAAATTAAAACAAATGAATTGTAAGATTTATCATCTTAAAAATTCAAAAATAAGCCCATTTCTTCGATTTAAAGAAATAAATGAAATAATAAAAGAAAATAAATATGATATAGTGCACACGCATGGCTATAGAGCTATTTTAGGACTTATTTTAGCTAAAAAAAATAATATTAAAGTTCGAATAATGCATAGTCATATGGCATTTGAAAAAGAAAGTATTATAAAAAGAATAACAAGATTTATAATTGTCATTTTAATAAATATATTTGCAACTGATAAATTTGCATGTGGAAACGATGCAGCAATTTGGTTATACGGAAAAAAAGCATTTTTGAAAAATAAAATTAAAATAATTAATAATGCAATAGATTTAGAAAAATTTAAATATAATGAAACTAATAGATTGACAATAAGAAATGAATTCAATTTAAATAATAAAGATAAATTAATGATTAATGTTGCAAGATTAACTGAACAAAAAAATCAGATATTTTTATTAAATGTAATGAAAACAATAGCAGTAACTAATAATAATTATAAATTGTTTCTTATTGGTGAAGGCGAAGATAAAGAAAAATTGATTGATTACGTTAATAATAATAATTTGTCATCTTCTGTTTTTTTCTTAGGAGTAAGAAAGGATATTAATAAAATATTATCAGCAGCAGATATTTTTTTATTACCGTCGTTGTATGAAGGATTACCTGTTGTTTTAGCAGAAGCACAGGCTTCTGGGATTAAAAGTCTTGTATCAAATAATATAACAAATGAAATATCAGTAACTTCATTAATAAAATATTTATCCATCGATTGTCTTGATGAATGGATAATAAATATTATGGATACAGATTATAATTTAAAAAGAATAGATGGTTATAATTGCATGAAAAATAGTAAATATGACATTAAATCTGAATCAAAAAAGTTATTTGATTATTATAAAAAGAGATATTATGAATCATATTCAAAACAAATTAGAAAGGGGAGATAATATTAATGAAAAAAAATATTTTATTACATGGAGCTACTAATTGCAATTCATCCAATTATGGTGATTTTATTTATGCAGATATGATTTATCAGCATTTTAAAAACAATAATTATCATGTAAAATTTTATCAACCATCTAGTTTTTTCAAAAAATATTTGCCAAAATATGATGAAAATTCATTTAAAACTAATTTATTTGATACCTTGGTTTATATACCAGGTGGATATTTTGGTGAGGGACATAATTCAACTTTTAAAGACAATATAATTCAATTTATAAGATTTATGCCAATAGGAATATATTCAGTAATATTCAAAAAGAAAATAATAATTTTGGCAATTGGAGCTAGTCCGTTAAAAAATATTTTATTAAAAAGAAGTGTAAAATTTATTGGTAATCATTCTTCACTAATTACAACAAGAGATGATGAATCATATTATTGTCTAAAAAAACTATGCAATTTAGATAAAATATTTAATTGTGGAGATTTAATTCTAACTTACAACCCCCAAAAAAATATGAATTACACTGACAAAATAAATAAAATAATAGAAGAAACAAAAACAAGAAAAATAATAATTATACACTATAATCATGATATTGTTGCTTTAAAAAAATTCGCAGATGCATTGATAACTTTTGATAAAGAGCATAATAAAAATAATGAATTTGTATATGTAGTAACTAATGATTCTATTCTTGAAAATGGAATTCAAATGTTTAAACTGTTTAATAGTTATTTTAATAAGGCAAGATATTTTGAATATACAAGTCCTTATGAGTTATCTGCTTTAATCGATTTGTCTAGTATTATAATAACGTCAAAACTCCACGTTGGTGTAATTGGCTGTATGTTAAATAAAAGTGTTATATCTATTGCTTGTCATTATGAAAAAACAAAAAGATTCTACAATCAAATAAATGAATCTGAAAGATGTATTTCATTATACGATTGTACAAGTGAGGATGTTTATAATGTAATTAATTTATATTATAATAAAAAAGTAAATATAAACAAAAAATTAGTTGAAAATTCTAATATTACATGGAAAAAATTAGAAATTGAGGAACATAAATTATGATAAATGATAAAAAAAATTTAATGAATAATACAATTTCACTATATATTATGAACATAGTAAAATTAATCTTTCCTTTATTTACACTCCCTTATTTAACAAGAGTACTTTCAACGCAAACATATGGAGTTGTTACCTATGTTAAATCACTTATAGTTTATGTTCAATTATTTTTAGATTTTGGTTTTTTATTGTCGGCAACTAAAAATATTGTAATGGCAAAGGGTGATAAAAATAAAATAAATTCAATTATTGGTAACACTTTATTTGAAAAAATTTTATTAGGTGTTATTGCTAGTATACCATATTTAATAGCTTGTATATTAATACCAATATTAAAAAATAATTTTTTGTTTTGTTTAATGTATTTTTTATCCTCATTAGCAACAATTTTTATTTTAGATTTTTTGTATAGAGGAATAGAAAAAATGAATCTTGTTGCAATTCCATATATTATCTCTAAAATTGTCACTTTAATATGTACATTTTTATTAGTTAAGGATGACAAAAATATAATGATTATTCCAATTTTGGAATTAATAGGTAATGCTATTGCAGCAATACTATCAATTTTATTTTTAAAAATGGTTAATCTTAAAATAAATTTTAAAAATATAAAGAATTTTATGAAAGATTTAAAAGTGTCATTTGTCTATTTTATTTCTAATTTTGCAACAACTATATTTGGAGCATTAACAACAATTCTAGCAGGTTTTTATGTTTCAATTGAGGAAATAGCTTTTTGGGGAATTTGTATGCAAATTTTATCAGCAGCTAAAGCATTGTATAATCCTTTAACTAATAGTTTATATCCATATATGATAAGAAAAAAGGATTTAGAACTTGTTAAGAAAATATCTATATTTATGATTGTACCTATGTTTTTTGGAATAATTATTGTTATTTTTGGAAATGAAATTGTCATGAAAATAATTGGCGGAAGCAAATATATAGCAGCTGGCCCTATTTTAGTATATTTACTTCCTGCATTTGTTTTCAGTTTTTACTCAATGCTATATGGATGGCCAGTTTTAGGTGCAATAGGTAAAATTAAAGAGACGTCCATATCAACCATATTTGCATCAATATTCCAAGTTGTAGGATTGGTATTTTTGATTATTATGAATAAATTTACTCTAAAATATCTTGCATTATGTTGTAGTTTTACAGAGTTTATGTTATTTGCACTTAGAATTGGAATTGTATATAAAAACATAAAATTATTTAAATTAAATAAAGAAGGTATTGTAAATGATTAAAGTAATGAGTATATTTGGAACTAGACCTGAAGCTATTAAGATGGCTCCACTAGTAAAGGAATTAGAAAAAAGAGAAGAAACTGAAAGTATTGTATGTGTTACGGCACAACATAGAGAAATGCTTGATCAGGTGCTTGAAACTTTTGATATTAAGCCTGATTATGACTTGAATATAATGAAACAAGGTCAAACTTTAGGTGATATAACTACTAGAGCTTTAACTGGACTTGAAGAGGTAATTAAAGAATTCAAACCTGATATTGTTCTTGTTCATGGTGATACTACAACTACGTTTGCTGGTGCACTTGCAGCTTTTTATAATCAAGTTATGATTGGTCATGTAGAAGCAGGACTTAGAACAAATGATAAGTATAGTCCTTTTCCAGAAGAGATGAATAGACAAATGGTTGATTGTATGACTGATATGTATTTTGCTCCTACTAATTTAAGTAAGGAAAATTTACTTAAGGAAAATATTGAAGAAAGTAAAATATATATTACTGGTAATACGGCTATTGATGCTATGAGTACTACTATTGATGATAATTATAGTAATTCGGAGTTAGATTTTGTTAAAGATGGAGAAAGATTAATTCTATTAACTGCTCATAGAAGAGAAAATTTAGGAGAACCTATGCGTCATATATTTAAAGCAATTAAGAGAATTGTAGATGAGTTTGACGATGTTAAGGTTATTTATCCTATTCACAAAAATCCTCTTGTTAGAGAAGTTGCTAATGAGGTATTTGGAGATTGTGAAAAAGTTAAATTGATTGAACCTTTAGAAGTATTTGATTTTCATAATTTTATAAATAAATCTTATATGATTATGAGTGATAGTGGCGGTGTACAAGAAGAGGCACCTAGTTTAGGTAAACCAGTGTTAGTATTAAGAGATACTACTGAAAGACCTGAAGGAATAGATGCTGGTACATTAAAACTTGTTGGAACTGACGAAGAAACTATTTATAATGAGGCTAAGAGATTACTTACAGACAAAGAAGAATATGAACGTATGAGTATGGCTTCTAATCCTTATGGTGATGGCCATGCTAGTGAAAGAATAGTAGATGCTATTATAAAAAAAATGTATAAATAAAGTAAAATGGTAGTTAAATCTGAAAAGCTATTTGGTTTTGGTGGATATTGTTTACCAAAAGATACTAAACAATTAAAAGCTAATTATAAAGATGTACCTGAAAATATTATAAGTGCTATAGTAGAATCTAATAGAACTAGAAAAGATCATATTGCTAATATGATAATTAAAAGAAATTATAAAGTAGTAGGTATATATAGATTAACAATGAAATCTGGTTCTGATAACTTTAGAGCAAGTGCTATTCAGGGTGTAATGAAAAGAATAAAAGGTAAAGGAATCGAAGTAATTGTTTATGAATCTACATTAAAAGGAGATAATTTCTTTAATAGTAAAGTAGTAAATGATCTAAATGAATTTAAAAAATTATCTGACGTTATTATTGCTAATAGAATTGATGATAATATAAAAGATGTAGAGAATAAAATATATACAAGAGATATATTTGCAAGAGATTAGGATAGATTCATTTCTATCTTTTTTTATTACACTTTTATTACAATAATTTTACATGTTATAAATAAAAATTAATGATATTTTATTATTAAATATTAACTAGAGCAGGAGGTAATAAGATGTCAAATACAATCACATATTTTTTAATATATGCTAAAAAGGCTGAGAATAAATATGCTCTTTAGTTAAAGTATGTTTTGATTCACCAGATGTTAAGTTTGAAGTATATGATAATAATATTAACAGGTTTACGTTATATGTAATAGCTAATTTACATAAATATAAATATATAGCTAATACAGATGACAATAATAAAATAGTTGAAAAGATCAAGAAAATATTATGTAGGTTGCGAAATGTTTATTCTGATGAAAATTATATAATTGATTCTGAAAATTTAGAAAACTTATATATTTATTTTGATTTTAGAAGCTTTATTAATGATTTTAGAAAGTAGGTTTTATTTATGAAGAAGTATGAATTGGAAGATAGTAAAGAAAATATTGAAATAACTATTAAAGAAGATGTTCTTGATAGAAATAAAAAATTAGTTATGTTATGTAAAATGTTAACTAATTTAGACGATAATTATAATATAACTATAGATGGAGCATGGGGAAGTGGTAAAACATTTTTTGTTAAACAGTTTAAATATTTATTAGAACATATTAAAGATTATAAAGATAATGTTGTATTTAATGAAAATGATAAAGATATAATAAAAAAATGTGCTAAAAATAATTTAGTTATATATTATAATGCTTGGGAAAATGATGACCATGAAGGCCATCCTTTAGAATCGATTATTTATTCTATATTAAATGATTATCCTGAATATAAGAAAAAATTACCAGATTTCTCAGAGTTTAAAAAAGTATTTAAATCCTTCTTTAGAGATATAATTTATGCTGGAACTGCTGAAATAATAGATTTAAACAATATTGATAAGATGAACTCTTTTGAAGATTATGCTATTGCAATCAAAACAATTGCTGAAAAGAAAGAATCATTTAATGACTTAATAAATCTATTACTTAATGGTAACAAAAGATTAATATTAATTATAGACGAATTAGATAGATGTAAGCCAACTTTTGCAATTCAGTTACTTGAAACTATTAAACATTTTTATAGTAATAAGAAAATTACAATTTTAATGTCTACTAACAATTTTGAATTATCCCATTCTATTAAAAAAGTATATGGGCAAGATTTTGATGGATACAGTTATTTAAACAAATTTTATGATTGTATAGTTTATTTAGACAATACTGAGCAGGTTATAAATGATTATTTAAAAAATAAGCTATTGTTTAATATAAATAATTATGTTGTACAAGAAATTGCTAATATGTTAATTAATTATTATCATTTATCATTAAGAGAATGCAATAAGTATGTATTTATGTACAATATGTTATTAAATTATATTGATGGAGATTATCCTTTTAGTAAAGATGATAAATATTTATATTCTGATTTGTTGCTTCCTTTATCAATTATTTATAAGATTAAAAATATTGAATTATATAATAAATTTATAAATGATAATGCTGATGACGAAATAAAAAGTGTTATAGAATTTTTATTGAAATATGATAAAATTAATAGTTATTTTTATTCGATTGCTAGTATAAAACAAAATGAAACCATTGAAGAAAAAACTATACAAGCATATCATAATATTTTTAAGAAACAAATCGGTTATATTAAATTTCCATTTCTTGAAGCATTATCAATGTTGGGATCAGATTTAAATTTTAATTAGGATAGATTCATTTCTATCTTTTTTATTACACTTTTTTTACATTTTTATTACATTTCAATATAAAAGATTTTATTGTATTATATTTAAAAAGAAAGTTATGTTATTAGGAAGTAAATAAGATGATAGAAATTAAAGATATTACTGCTGATAAAAATTTAATTATTTTAGCACCTAATGGAGCTGGTAAAACAAGAACAAGTAAAAAGATTTATGAAAAATATAAAAAGGATGAATGCTATTTATTTTCAGCTGATACTATAAAAGATTTGGTTATAGTTGATGCTAATCGAGTATATATTGGTAGAAATGCTAATGAAGAATTAAAAAAGCAAAAATTAATTGATGAAATTAAAAATAGTAAAAGTATTAAAAAAAACATAAAAGAAAAATTTGGAAGTAGTTCTTTAACTGTGCTTAAAGAAACAAGTCACTATTTTAATAAAGAATCAAAAAAGTTTAAAAAGCTAGATGATTTCTTGATTAACTCCTCTTTAGAAAACTATAGTATTTTTAGCAAAAATATTAAAGAAATAATATCTATTGATTGTAATGTGGATGATAATATTTATGAATTTGTAGAAAATGATATTGGTTCAATTTTAGATATTGAAAATAATATTGGTGTAAGTAATGAAAAAATAATAATTAAAGGTGTATTTGATGATTTAAATTATTTGAAAAATTATACTATAGATAGAAATTTAAATTATTGTTTATTATGTGGATATGAAAATAATGATATTGCGAATATAATTACAAATAATATAAATTTATACAAAATTGAAGAAAATTTAAATTTGATTGATAAAATAAATTATTATGTTTGTCAAATATGCGATTATGATATTAACAATTTATCATTAGAACAAAAAATTCAAATTTTATATAATTATAAAGACAGTGTAGATAAAAATAATATAATGATTTCGAATTATATCTTAGGATTAAATTTAGAAAATGGATCAACACTATATGAACAATTAACTGAAATATCTAAAATTGATAAAATTATTCAAGAAAATAAACTTGATGATAGAAAATTAGTTGATTATAAAAAAATAATTCTTGATGACATAAAAAGATTAATTTATCCTCCAAATAATATTAGTATATATTTTAACAATGATAATAGGTTATGTATTGATGTTGATAATAATAATAAGAATTTTGATGAAGTATTATCTACCAGTGAATTAAAAAGATTATGCTTGGCTGTATTAAAAGCAGAGATTATGACTAATGATTTAAAATGTGTTATATTTGATGATCCAGTAGATAGTTGTGATGATTACTATATTAAAGTTGCATCAAATTATATATCAGAAATTGTTACTATGGATTGTAAGAATAATGGTAGTATTCAATATTATATTTTTACTCATCTTTATGAAATGGTTTATAATTTTGTTGTAAATTCTTTACATAATAAAAATTTTACAAAGTTTGAATTTATTTGTTATTATCAAAAACCAGATTATAAATATGATAATAAAATTTCTAATTGTTTATTGAATAAATATAAATTTAAAACCTCTGAGGAAATTATTGCAATAAATGTTAATGAAATATATTTTTTGAAATATTTACAAGAACAAGATAATGACTCAAAAGATGACATTGATTGTTTTTTTGTATCTTTGTGTGTAATTAATACATTGAGAAGCTTAATAGTTGATATTAATCATAATATTCAAAAAGTTTATTATATAGATGAGAAAAATGATAAAAAATTAGATGTTTATGAATCGTTTAAACAAATTCAAGATTCTTATATTCATGTTTCAGAAAAGAATTTACCATATAGTAATTTACAAAAATTGTATAATAATATTATTAAAAAATGTGTCTTATTAAATAAAGATAATAATTGTAATGAAAGTATTAATGAGTTAAGAGAAGAATATCTTAATAAAAAATATTCAGATATTAAATTTTCACCTAATATTATAATTAAAACAATTTTATATAAAATATTGAGAGTTGAAAACTGTAAATATAATTTAGAATATAAATTATTAAAAAGATTAAATTATTTGAATATTCCAGAAAATAAATTGAAAAATGTTACGAGAAAACCTGGATTATACTGCAAAATTAATACTGCTTATAAAATGTATCAAAATGATTATATAATAAACGAAATTAAAACAATTCATGAAAAGTATAATCCAATTATAAATGATT
>ERZ825670.2959-NODE-2959-length-15176-cov-4.985385_pt1 | contig 15176 bp, 18 predicted proteins | sample MGYA00519929_ERZ825670 | MGnify/ENA primary metagenome ERZ825670 (study PRJEB31778, sample SAMEA3449207) | human gut metagenome | biome: human gut; feature: human-associated habitat; material: faeces | place: United Kingdom | collected 2010/2012 ...
TGGGAATTGGAATTGCATTCGCAGGTGGCGGAATTAGAGGAATTGCACATGTTGGTGTGCTAAAAGCACTAGAAGAAAATAATATAAAAATAGAAGCAGTAGGAGGAACAAGTGCTGGAAGCATTGTAGCAGCACTATATGCAATGGGATACAAGCCATATTATATTTATGTACTTTTCAAAAAATATGCACAAGATATAATAAACATAGGAAATTCATCAATTGTTAATGGAATAGGAAACTTTGTAAAAACTAAAAAAATTGGAATTGCAGGATTAAATGATGGCACATTATTAGAAAAAATGTTTAATGAATTAGCAACAAGAAAGAAAATGAAAGCGGTTGCAGATATAAAAATGCCATTAGTAATTCCAGCTGTTGACATAGCAGAGGCAAAAGAATATATATTTACTAATTGTGCTCCAAGAAATAATGTAAATGATGAATATATAACAGAAATAAGTATAGGAAAGGCAATTAGAGCAAGTAGTAGTTTTCCAGCATATTTTTGCCCATGTGAATACAAAAAACACATCTTTATGGATGGTGGAGTTTTAGATAATACTCCAATTCTCCCATTAAAGAGAATCTGCAAGCATAAGGTAATGGCTGTAAATTTTGAAGCAGATCCAGTAGAAGAAAATTGCGATGTTATGGATATTATAATGAAAACTCTTGATATTATGGGAAACAAGATTGCAGAAGAGAGTTTTAAACAAAGCGACTTAGTTCTTACTGTTCCAACAGATAGAGCAGGATTGTTTGATATTGAGAAAATGGATAAATGTTATAAATTTGGATATGATACTACAATGAAAAATATAGATAAAATAAAAAAGTTAATATATTAAAAGCTTAAAAGATGGTTAGAGCCATCTTTTTTTGTGTTTTATTTTAGAAATGATTCATATAATATAAAAAGGATAAAGGTGATTATATGAATATTATATATTTAGATAATAGTGCAACAACACCAATAAAATCAGAAGTTTTACAAGAAATGATGCCATATTTAACAACAGAATATGGAAATGCCTCATCATTATATTCAGTAGGAAGAAGTGCCAAAAGAGCAATAGAAAAAGCAAGAAATAGAGTAGCGGAATTATTGAATTGCAATCATAATGAAATATATTTTACAGGAGGAGGCTCAGAAAGTGACAATATAGCATTAAAAGGATTTGCATATGCCAATAAAGAAAAAGGAAATCATATAATAACTTCAAAAATAGAACATCCGGCTATATTAGAAACATGTAAGACACTAGAAAGACAAGGATTTGAAGTATCATATATCAATGTAAATGAAGACGGAATAATAGATGTAGAAGAATTAAGAAAAAGTATAAAAACAAATACAATATTAATTAGTGTAATGACTGCAAACAATGAGGTTGGAACAGTTCAACCAATAGAAGAAATAGCTAAAATTGCACATGATAATAATATTGTATTTCATACAGATGCAGTTCAGGCAATAGGAAATGTGCGAATAGATGTAGAAAAAATGAAGATAGATATGTTATCACTATCTTCTCACAAGATTAATGGACCTAAAGGTGTTGGAGCATTATATATAAAAAACGGAATTGAAGTAGAAAAGTTTATAAATGGTGGACATCAAGAAAAAGATAGAAGAGCAGGAACTGAAAATGTTGCTGGAATTGTGGGAATTGGTAAAGCTGCAGAAATAGCTAGAAAAAATATGGAAACACATATTAGAAATTTAAGTAAAATTAGAGATTATTATATAAAAAAAGTTCAAAAAGAAATTCCTAATATACGAATAAATGGTAGTATGGAAAATAGGCTTCCTGGAAATGCTAATATTTCTTTTAAAGGAATTAATGCCTCTGAATTAATCTTTAAATTAGATGAAAGAGGAATATGTGTATCAAGCGGTTCAGCATGTTCATCAGGAAATACAAATCCATCACATGTTTTGACAGCTATGAATGTTCCAGAAGTATATTTAAATTCAGCAATAAGAACAACATTTGGAGATAATAATACATTTGAACAAGTAGATTATGTTGTAAAAATTTTAAAACAAATCATAAATTAAACCAAAACACAAGTTCGAAAGATGCTGAAATGACTGGCGAACTTGTGTTTGAAAATGTAAAATTTTTCAAGAAATTTTATAAAAAGTATTGCAAAAAAAAAGGAAATGTATTATTATGGATTCGAAGTGGAACAAAGTGGTATAAAGTGGTAGAAAAAAGAAACGAGGTGGAGTTCGATTGCTAATTGGTGAATATGAGCATTCTCTAGACACTAAAGGCAGATTAATAATGCCGGCAAAATTAAGACAAGACATAGGAGAAAAATTCATTATAACCAAAGGGTTAGATGGATGCTTATTTGTATTTTCACAAAATGAATGGTTGAACTTTGAAACAAAATTAAAATCACTCCCACTATCAGATAAAAATGCGAGAAACTTTGTCAGATTTTTCTTATCTGGAGCAACAGAATGTGAAATAGACAAACAAGGTAGATTTTTAATACCATCAAATTTAAGACAAGCTGCAAAATTAGAAAAAGATGCAGTTATTGTTGGAGTAGGTACAAGACTAGAAATTTGGGATAAAGAGATTTGGCAAAAATGTGACGAAAATATTTCTGCTGATGAAATTGCAGAAAATATGACGATGTTAGGTATATAACTTGCAAAAGTTTATATAAAAATACTAAAGACAAAAGTACAAAAGAAATCATACGAAAGAAAAATAAAAAATACAAAAGACAAAAATGCTAAAGATAAATTCCAAAAAAACAAAAGAAATAATTTATGGCTGGAGTAAAAAATAAAACTCCAGCCCAAAAATAAAATGAGGTGGAAAATTGGAATTTAAGCACGAACCAGTATTGTTAGAAGAAACAATCAATGGATTAAATATAAAACCAAATGGAATATATGTAGACGGAACTTTAGGTGGAGCTGGACATAGCAAGAAAATTTTAAAACAGCTATCATCTAAAGGTTTACTTGTTGGTATAGATAGAGATGAAGAGGCTTTAAAAGCAGCCAAAGAAAATTTAAAAGAATTTGAAAATGTAAAATATATTCATGGAAATCATGATGAAATAACAGAAATTCTTGAAAGCCTAGATATTAAAGAAGTTGATGGCATATTATTAGATTTAGGAGTTTCATCATATCAATTAGACGAAAGAAATAGAGGATTTAGTTACTTAGGCAATAATGAACTAGACATGAGAATGGACAAGACTCAACCTCTAACGGCGAAAAAAGTCGTAAACACGTATTCTGAGGAAGAATTAGCAAATATTATATACGAATATGGCGAAGAAAGGTTTTCAAGACAAATAGCCAGAAAAATATGTGAATATAGAAAAAATAAAGAAATAGAAACAACAGAAGAATTGGTTAATATAATAGAAAAATCAATGCCAGCATTTGCAAAAAAAGATGGACATCCTGCAAAAAGAACATTTCAAGCAATAAGAATAGAAGTTAATGATGAAATAAGACCATTATATGAAACTGTTAGAAAAAATATTAAGCATTTAAAACCTGGCGGAAGATTATGTATTATAACATTTCATTCATTAGAAGATAGAGCAGTAAAAAATGCATATATTGATGCACAAGGAAAATGTACATGTCCAAAGGACTTACCATATTGTGTATGTGGTGTAAAGTCAGAAGGTAAGATTATAAACAAAAAACCGATAATTGCAACAAAAGAAGAACAAGAAGAAAATTCAAGATCTAAAAGTGCTAAGCTAAGGATTTTTGAAAAGAAATAAATTGAATTAGGTACAAATCAAAAGATAAGGAGGTGAAGAACATGCCAAGAGCTTCATATCAATATGGAACAAGTCCACGAAAGTATGAGCCAGAATATACTAATAGAAAAAAGGCAACTAAAACAACAACTAAGAAAGCAGAAGTAAAAAAACAACCAATAAAGGCTAATAATGAAAAAAAGAAGGCGAAAAAAATACAAGAAAGAAAAAGCAAATTAGGTCAAATGATAATGGTTTTTGCTATTTTTGGCATGTTATTTACTGTAAGTTATAGAGAAATTTCTATAATGGAAATGTTTCAACAAAAAAAAGATTTGCAAAATCAGTTAGCAGTAATAGAGAAAGAAAATGGACAAGTTGAAAAAAGTATAACAGAAGTTGAAAGTTCTTTAGATTGGAATAGCATACAACAAAAAGCGGCAAATGAATTAGGGATGCAGAAAAAGGCAGGAATACCAGTTGATTTAGATAAATCAGATAATGTAGAAACAAATAACAAATTTATTAAAGAAGAAAAAGATAATTTTTTAGAAAAAGTAATTAGTTTTCTTATAAATAATAAACAAAAATAAAAGGGCAATATATTGTAAGATTGTCCTTTTTAAAATACTAAACATGTAATTTTTTTACATTTTTTATTTCTTTGTGCAAATCATTTAAAATATTCTTTCTTAATTTATAAGCAGCTTTTGCTTCTTGGTATAAATCATTAAAGTCTTCAATAGATTCGCCAGGTCGCAATAATAAGTCTATATATTGTTCATAATATACAATATGTTTTTTCTTAGTAGAAGCATTTTTCTTATTAATATATTTTTCAATTTCTTTATATCTATTAATCTCTTTTTGCAAGTCTTTAACATAATCAATAGTACATGAAATTTCATATTCAATATCATCAATAACAACTTTAAGTAGTTTTTTAACAATTTTTTTATTGTTTTTTCCGAGCTTTAGTATATCCAGTGTGTTTTGGAGCATTTGGAGATGGTTTTGTATTTTCAATTATTATTTTTAATGAATCTGTAATACCAATATGAGATTTATATTGTCTTTTATGAACAAGAGCATCATATTCATCGGCAACTCTTATAATTTGGGCTTCATATGGTATATCTTTTTTCACTAATCCTTGAGGATAACCAGTCCCATCAAGAGCCTCATGGTGGTAATAAGGGCCAGCATGATAAGGCCTAAGTTTACGGTCTTTTATGCACAATTTATACCCTAAAGTTGTATGCTTTTTCATAATTTCATATTCTTCTGGATCTAACTGTGAAGGTTTTTGAAGTATATTGTAAGGAATAAACAATTTTCCAATATCATGAAGATAAGCACAGATTGTGCAATACTCAGTAAATCCTTTAGAAAGATGTAATTTTTTACACAAATTACAAGTTATTGTTGCAACATTTTCGGAATGTTTTCTTGTATAAACATCTAAAGAATCTAGTAAATTTAATTGGTATCGTATTGCTTGATCTAAATTGTAGGATTTTAAGTATGTTTGGTCATAAAAATCAAAAACTTCTTTTATTTCTTTCATTTGTAATCTCCTCGTAAAATAATATAAATAAATGATATCATTAAAATGAAAAATGTGCAAGCAATAAATAATAAAATTTATGGTTTACAACGCGACTGTCGATTTTTGTCGAACGATTTTTCTTGACAAATTGCAAAAGAGATGTTAACATAGTTATAGAATTTAAATTCATTAAAATTAAATCTATATTTTTTTTTCGAAAAAATCAAAGAAAATTTTATAATAAAGTGAGGTGATAGTAAATGTATGCTTAAATTTACTAAAACTGGTATTCTTTATTTAACAACTGTAATTGTGTTTTTTTTAATTCAAATGTTTAGTAGTCAATACAAAATACAAACTGAAATAAATCAAGATATAATGAAAGAACAACAAAAATCAAATTTTATTGAGGCAGAATCAACAATAGCACAAAATCAAGAAAAAAATGAAATTTGGAAAATAGAAATTCCAAAAATTTCACTAATTGCAGATATAAAGGATGGAACGACTAAAGAAGTATTAAATCAATATGTTGGACATTTTGAAGAAACTCAAAAAGAAAATGGGAATATAGGATTAGCAGGTCATAATAGAGGATATGAAGTAAACTATTTTCAAAATTTAAAGTTATTAAAGGAGGGAGACACAATAATATATACACACAATGAATTTATAAAGGAATATGAAGTTGAAAAAAATAGGATCATAAAAGATACAGATTGGAAGTATTTAGAGAATACAGAAGATAACAGACTAACATTAATAACATGTGTGGAAAATGAACCAGAATATAGAAGATGTATACAAGCAATAGAAAAAGAGGAGGAGATAGATTGAAAAAAATCATTAAAATAACAATAATAATAGTATCAATTTTAATAACAAATATGGCACTCTTAATAAATACTGTTCAAGCAGTAGAAAATGGAGAAAAAATTACTGTATATACTAAAGGTCAATTTGAAAGAATAATAAAAAAAGATCAAACATTAGTAAAAACAACACATGTCGTATATAAAGAAAACGGAAAAGAATATCCAGCATATTGTTTAAACAAAGAACGTCATGGAGTTGGAGATTACACAGATTCGTATGAAGTAACAAATCAAGAAAAATTAACAGATTTAGAATTATGGAGAATAATAATAAATGGATATCCATATAAAACATTAGAACAATTAGGAGTTACAAGTGAGCAAGAAGCCTATATAGCAACAAAACAAGCTATTTACTGTTATATATATAAAACAAGATTAGAACAATATTCAGCAGTAAATGATGCAGGAATTAGAGTAATTAATGCAATGAAAACAATTTTAGACAATGCACAAAATTCAACAGAAAATTTTAATAACACAAATATAGAGATATTTCAAAGTGAAAAGTGGAATGTTGATGAGATTGAAAACAAGTACATATCTAAAAAATATGAAATAAAAGCTAATATAAACATTTCAAAAACCAAGCTAATTTTAGAAGGTCAGCCTAAAGGAACTAAAATTACTAATTTACAAAATCAAGAAAAAAGTGAATTTGATTCAAATGAAAGTTTTAAAATATTAATACCGATAGACAGCTTAGAAAATACAGGAGAATTTAAGGTAAAAATCCAAACACAAATGGAAACTAAACCAGTCATTTTTGGAAGAGCTCCAAACGAAGAACTACAAAATTATGCATTAACAGCATTTTCTTATGAAAATATTGATACAGAATTATTACAACAATATGAAAAAAATAGTACAGAAATAATAATACAAAAACAGGATAAAGAAACAAAAGAAGTTTTAAAAAATGCCAAATTTGAAATTTTAGATATAAATAAAAATGTTATTAGAGTTGCAGAGACTGATGAAAGAGGTCAAATAATTTTGAACAAGCTAATTCCAGGAACTTACTATATAAGAGAAGTCAAAGCCCCAGAAGGATACAATTTAGATATGGAATTACATCAAATAGACATAAGTTTAAATGAAAAAATAGTATTAAAAGTAAATAATGATAAAATTGTATTAATAAATAATACAGAAGAACCAGAAAGACCAGAAGAAGTAAAAGAACCAATAATTGAAAAGGTTGAACCAGTTGCAGAAATACCTAAATTGCCTATTACAGGTATGTAATATTTAAGTCAATGAAAAATTTTAATTCTTAAGATTAATAAAATCAATTATATTGAATAAAATTCTCTAAAATGGAAAAAATTAGAATATAATATTTCACAAAGGAGTGATATAATGGAGTCAAGCGATATGAAAAACATGGTTGTACTTAAAAATCTTCCATCAAATATGGTCGAGGAAGCCATAATAATTTTTAAAGAAAACCAAAAAGTTAGAGAAAGAGAGTTTATAGAAAAAGGAAACAAGGTCAGTTCAACAGAGATTCAAACAAAATCTAAAGATTATATTCTTAAAGAAGCGGAGATGCTTGTAACAAATTATATCAATAAAATAGAAAATAATAAGAAGTTAGACAAAGATGATAAACATATAATGATAAAATATAAAAAACTAAAGTATTATAGTATAACTTCAACAATACTTTTTGCAATTAGCTTAATAATAAATTTTATTTAATAACATAAAACACTTTATAAATGCATAAACATTAGTAAATGCATTATATAGAGTGTTTTTATAGTTATCACATAAGATTAATTCAAAAAAAAATCTAAAGTATAAAAGGAATGAGGGAAAATATGGAGAGAGTAATGTCAGTGGAAGATAAAATAAGAAGAGCAGAAGAAATATATTATAAAAGAAGACAACAAGAAGTGCCTATGAGAGAAATGATGCGAAAAACTCCAACAAAAAAGAATGATATTAGATTAATAAAAAAAATGATAAAACAAATAATAGTGTGTATGATTATATATGGAATTTTCTATCTTATTGTTAATAGCAATTATATTTTTTCGGAAGATTTTACAAATAAAGTTAAAGAGATATTATCTCAAGATATAAATTTTTCACAAGTATATTCTGTAGTTTCAAATAGAATAAATGAAATATATAAGCAAACAATTAAAGAAGAATCACAAAATGAAGAGAATGAAGAACAAAATAAAGATATAATAAATAATGATGAAAATATAGGTGGTGCAGAGGAAAATCTAACAACAGTTGAAACACCAGATTCAGAGATAGTACAAGAGCAAATACCAGAAAACGAAACAAGTGGTTTATCACAAATGGAACAAGATGCAAATCATATAAAAAATACAATAAGTTTTATTAAACCTGTTAATGGAAAAATAAGTTCAGTCTTTGGACTAAGAAATCCAACGACATCAACAGTGCCTAAAGACCATAAGGGAACAGACATTGCAACTGAAACGGGAAGCAAAATTGTTTCAGCAACAGACGGAAAAGTTGTATTAGTATCAACAACAGGAGATTATGGGAATCATCTAAAAATTCAAACAAATGATGTTATTATAGTATATGCACATTGTAATAAATTATATGTAAATGAAGGAGACATAATTAAGCAAGGACAAGAAATCGCAGAAGTAGGCTCAACAGGAAACACTACAGGACCACATTTACACTTTGAAGTCAGATATCAAAATAGATATGTAGATCCACAATTAATTTTAGAATTGTAAAGGGGGAAAAATTGAGAATAAGAATAAATTTAACAACTATTATTTTTATGGCTATATTTTGTTTTACGAACCAAATAAAAATATATATGCTAATTATGTCTTTTTGCTTTATACATGAATTAGGACATATTATAATGGGAAGAATATTAGGTATGCAATTAGAAAAAATAGAAATAGGACCATGTGGTTTTTCATCTTCATTTATAGCCAAACAAGCTGATTTTAGTTATGAAATAAAAAAAAGAAACAACTTTGAATTGAAAAAAATAATTGTGGCGATTACAGGGCCGATTATAAGTTTAATATTAGTTATGATATTTACATATATAGAGATACCATATATAACAAAACAAGAAGCAGTCTATTCGAATATATTAATAATAATTTTCAATTTATTACCATTATATCCATTAGATGGAGGAAGGATATTAAAAGGTATTTTATACATACAACTAGGGAGAGAAAAATCAGAATATTTAATCAGGAGTGTTACCAAAATAACAATAATTATTTTAACAATTATAAGTAGTATTGCAGTATATTACTTTAAGAATATTGCAATATTTTTAGTATGTATATTTTTATGGAGTGTTATTTTACAAGAAAAAAATAGCAAAACTCTTGATATTTTGCGGAGGAAATAGTAAAATATAAGTGAAAAAAGGGCAAAAACGGAACCGACCCCAAATTGCCCAAGAAGAAGGTGAATAAAAATGGGAAAACCAATAGTAGCAATAATAGGAAAACCAAATGTCGGAAAATCTACATTTTTCAATTATATAGTAGGTAGCAGAATATCAATAGTAGAAGATACACCAGGAGTAACAAGAGATAGAGTATATGCAGAAACTAACTGGAGGGGCAGAAATTTTACAGTAGTTGATACAGCAGGAATTGAGCCAGAAAAAGATGATATTATAATATCTCAAATGAGGGAACAAGCTAAGATAGCAGTAGAAATAGCAGATGTAATAATATTTTTAACAGACATAAAACAAGGAGTAACAGCAGCAGATCAAGAAATAGCACTAATGTTAAAAAAATCTAAAAAACCAGTGGTATTGGTATGTAATAAAGCTGACAATATGAGCAGAGATAAAAATGAAATCTATGAGTTTTATAATTTAGGAATAGGAGAACCATATCCTATATCAGCAGCAAATGCTTTAGGAATAGGGGATGTTTTAGACGCAATATATGAAAACTTTCCTCAAAAACAAGACGACGAAGATGAAGACAATAGAATAAGAGTAGCTGTAATTGGGAAACCAAATGTAGGAAAATCATCACTAATAAATAAAATATTAGGAGAAAATAGAACAATAGTAAGTTCAATAGCTGGAACAACAAGAGATGCAATAGATACTGAATATGAAAATAAATATGGAAAATATACATTAATAGATACAGCAGGTATTAGAAGAAAAAGTAAAGTAACAGAATCAATAGAAAAATTTAGTATTATGAGAACATTACTTGCGATTGAAAGAGCAGATGTATGTTTGATGATGATAGATGCATTAGATGGAGTATCAGAACAAGATGCAAAAATTGCAGGGGAAGCTCATGAAGCTGGAAAAGGAATAATTATTGTTATAAATAAATGGGATGAATATGAAAAAGAAACAGGAACATTAGAAAAATACAAAAAAGAGGTATATAACAAATTATCATATTTATCTTATGCACCAATAATATTTATATCAGCAAAAACAGGTCAAAGAGTGGACAAGCTATTTACAATGATAAACAATGTTGCAGAACAGAATTCGATGAGAATTTCAACATCTGTATTAAATCAGGTAATAAATGAAGCGATTGCTTTGGTTCAACCACCAACAGACAAGGGAAGGCGTTTGAAGATATTATATGCAACACAAGTATCAACAAAACCACCAACATTTGTGGTATTTGTTAATAATAAAGAATTATTCCATTTTTCTTATGAAAGATATTTGGTAAATCAAATAAGAAAAGAATTTGGATTAGAAGGAACGCCAATTAGAATGATTGCAAGAGAAAAATCAGATAAAGAGTTTAATGGGTAAAAAGGGCAAAAACGGAACCGACCCCAAATTGCCCATTGAAAGGAGTAGATAAAAATGGCAACATATATAATAGTAGGAATAGTAGCTTATTTAATAGGAAGTGTAAGTTTTTCGGTTATAATAAGCAAAAAAATGGCAGGATTTGATGTAAGAGAAAAAGGTAGTGGAAATGCAGGAGCAACAAATATGTTTAGAACGGTTGGAGCAAGAGCGGCAATATTAACACTTTTATGTGATTTATTAAAAGGAATAATTGCAATATTATTTGCTATTATAGCAGGGGCGATTGCTAAAAATTCTGATAAAGCGTTATTACTTCAAATAGCTGGTATACTTGTAGTAGTAGGACATACATTCCCAATTTTTTTCGGATTCAAGGGAGGTAAAGGTGTTGCAACAGCACTAGGTGTTGTATTAATGACAAATTGGAAGATTGGATTGATTTGCTTAGTATTTGCTCTAGTTTTAATGGCATTAACAAAAATGGTATCAATGGGATCTGTAGGGGCAGCAATTTTATTTCCAGTGTTAGTATTATTTATACACACAAATTATACTATATTAGAAGGAAGTAATTATTTTATATATAGTATAATTTTAGCAGTAATTGTTGCATTTAACCATAGAAGTAACATACAAAGAATTTTAAATGGAACCGAAAATAAAATAAGTTTTAAGAAATAATAAGTGTTTTAAGTTTGGGAGGGCAAATGAAAAATATAGCCATAATAGGAAGTGGAAGCTGGGGAGTTGCACTTGCAATTCATTTAGCAAAATTAGGAAATAAAATAAAAATTTGGTCATTTTCAGAAGAGGAAAAAGACTTGATTAATAATCAAAAAAAGTGTAAGTTTTTACCAAAAGCACAAATACCAGAGGGGGTGGAATGTACAACATCATACAAAGAAGCAATACAGGGATCAGATTTTATAATACATGTAACTCCATCTAAATACACAAGAGATGTGGTAAAAGAATATAAAAAGTATGTAAAAAAACAACCAATTATAATATGTTCAAAAGGATTTGAAAAAGATAGTATGTTAACATTAGATGAGGTTATTCAAGAGGAAATACCTAATGTAAGAATTGCTGTATTATCTGGACCAAGTCATGCAGAAGAAGTCTCAATAGCAGTGCCAACTGTTTTGGTTGTTGCTTCAAAATATGATTGTGTTTTAAAAATGGTTCAAGATACATTTATGTCTAGCAAAATGAGAATATATACATCTCGAGATGTAAAAGGTGTAGAACTTGGAGGAGCACTTAAAAATATAGTTGCATTTTGTGTAGGTGTTTCAATAGGAATTGGACTAGGAGATAATACTTCAGCAGCATTAATAACAAGAGGGCTAGCTGAATTGTCAAGGCTTGGAGTAGAACTTGGTGGGCAAAAGGAAACATTGTATGGATTAAGCGGACTTGGAGATTTAATTGTAACTTGTTTAAGTGAACATAGTAGAAATAGAAAAGCAGGAAAGCTAATTGGACAAGGAATGAGCATAAAAGAAACTGAAAAAGAAGTTGGAATGACTATTGAAAGCATAGATAATATTGAAGTTGCACATGAATTAGGAAAACTACATAATATAGAAATGCCTATAGTAGAAACAGTTTATGAAATTTTATATAAAGGATTAAAACCAGATGAAGCTGTGGATATGCTTATGAATAGAAACAAAAAGGATGAAGATTAGGTAAATAAAAACAAAATTAGGAATAGAAAAAAATAAATTGTTAAAAATATGGATATTAATAAAAGTGAGATATCGAGAGATAATCGTTTAGGAGGAATGAAAATGGGATTTTTTGATAGTTTAGGAAAAAAGGCTAGTGCTGCATATGATGCAACTGCGGAGAAGACAGGAAAGCTTGCTAAAGAGGCAAAATTGAGAATGAAAATTAATGAAAACAAGTCAGATATAAATGATATATACAAAGAAATAGGAAAAAAAGTTTATGAAAAACATGTTAGAGAAGAAAATATAGATATTAAAACAGAATTGGAAGTAGAATGTACAAAAATTGATGTACTTTCAGCAGAAATCGAGACTTGTCTAAAATCTATATTAGAATTAAAAGAAAGAAAACAATGTGAAAAATGCCACTCTGAAATAGATTTGGATGATGCATTTTGTCCAAAATGTGGTGAAAAGCAACCAGAAGTAGAAGTTAAAGAAGCAGAAGTAGTAGAAACAGAAAATACTGCAGATAAACAGAATGACGAGAATTCAGAACAAGAAGTAAAAGATGAGCTTGAAAATAATTCAGAACAAGAAGTAAAAGAAGAAACTGAAAATAATACAGATAATTATTAAAATATAGGTGATGAAACAATGAAACTGGTAATTCAACGAGTGAAGAATGCAAGTGTAGAAGTAGAAGAAAAAATAGTGGGAGAAATTGAAAAAGGATTTCTTGTATTAGTAGGAATAAAAACAGGAGACACCAAAGAACAAGCAGATTATTTAGTGAAAAAAGTATGCAATTTAAGAATATTTACAGATGAAAATAACAAAATGAATTTGTCACTAAAAGATGTAAATGGAAAATTACTGATAGTATCACAATTTACGCTATATGGAAATTGTAATGATGGGAATAGACCTAGTTTTATAGAAGCTGCAAAACCAGAGGAAGCAATACCATTATATGAATATTTTTGTAACGAATGTGCCAAAAAAGGAATAGAAGTTGAAAAAGGAATTTTTGGTGCAGATATGAAAGTAAAATTATTAAATGACGGACCTGTAACAATAGTTATAGAGAAATAAAATAATTGTAAAATTAAATATATATAAATCACATATTATGTTGTGGTTTTTGACCTTGTTTTATAACAAGGTTTTTTTTATGTAATAGTAAAGTTTAAGCGATTCACTAGATAGTATATTAAAAAGTTTTAAATTGTCGAAAACTTCTACACATTCGACAAAACTTCTCATTTTTTAATCTTGGAAAAAAATGTAAATAGGTATATAATAATTTTATCAATAGTAATACAAAATTATAAGAAAGGAGAGTTTATGGAAAGTTTCTATAAAAAAGAGGACAAGCAATTAATCTTCGAAATAAATGAAGATATAGATGAATGTGTAGTGCAAAAGATAAGGAGGAAATTAGATAATGAAATTGAAAGATATATGCCTAAAGAAGTTGTATTTGATTTTAATAAAGTTTCTTTTATGGACAGTGCAGGAATAGGGCTTATAATAGGAAGATACAAATTAGTAGATATGTTAGGAGGAAAAGTAAAGGTTACAAATTTGACAACACCAGTAAGAAAGATATTTGAGATGAGTGGGATACTAAGAATAATTCCAGAGATAAAAAATGAAAATATAGAACATAAAATGACTAAAATTAAAGGGGGGACGATATGAAGAATATATATGATAATGAAATGAAAATAGAATTTTTAAGTAAATCAAGTAATGAAGCATTTGCTAGAATATCAGTAGCTGCATTTGTGGCACAATTAGATCCAACACTTGAAGAAATAGCAGATATAAAAACATCAGTATCAGAAGCAGTTACAAACTCTATAATACATGGATATGAAGAACAATTAGGGATTGTTAAGTTAACATGCAAAATAAGAGATAATGAAATAATTATAGAAATATCAGACTCTGGAAAGGGAATTGAAAATATAGAAATAGCAAAACAGCCATTATATACAACAAAGGCAAATTTAGAAAGAGCTGGAATGGGCTTTACCATTATGGAAAGTTTTATGGATGATGTTGAAGTTGAATCAGCATTAGGAATAGGCACAAAAATTACAATGAGAAAAAAGATAAAAAATACAAATAAAGAAGAGTTTGCAGTTTCTGCCATAGGAGGAGAAACTGCAATAAGGGGAGATGAATAGTGTATGATAATGATATGAGAATCATCGAAAGTGCCCAAAATGGTAACAAAGAAGATATGACAAAATTAATAGAAGACAATAATGGACTTATTTGGAGCATTGTTCGAAGATTTAGTGGAAGAGGATATGATATAGAAGATTTATATCAAATTGGAAGTATTGGCTTTATAAAAGCTATACAGAGATTTGACACAAATTTTGAAGTTCGACTTTCAACATATGCAGTACCATACATTTTAGGTGAAATAAAAAGATACATAAGAGATGACGGACCAATAAAGATAAGTAGAAGTATTAAAGAATTAAATGTAAAAATATTGGAATTACAAAGAGAATTTC
>ERZ825670.2961-NODE-2961-length-15173-cov-3.315055_pt1 | contig 15173 bp, 13 predicted proteins | sample MGYA00519929_ERZ825670 | MGnify/ENA primary metagenome ERZ825670 (study PRJEB31778, sample SAMEA3449207) | human gut metagenome | biome: human gut; feature: human-associated habitat; material: faeces | place: United Kingdom | collected 2010/2012 ...
ACGAAGCGTCACGCGTGCGCCAATGGAAAATTCCTCATCTGTCTCTTCAATTGTGTCAAGTCCAAGATCACACAAATCAATCGCTGTACTTATAGTACCATTTCCAAGACGCATCCACAGCATACCGCCAAGAATCCTATTCTTTTTGCCTTGATTAAGCTTCCATGCTTCCTCAAGACTCTGCGCCTTAACATATTTTTGTATCGTTACCATCCTCTCATCTCCTTACGTCGTTTTAACAAACTGCCATTATCATTTGTCACAGCATTTTTCCTATGCTGTAAGCATCACTTTCATTATACCAATCCAATTTGATTTTGAAAAGCAGTTTTGATATACTTTTAATATTAGTTCCGGCTCGTGAAATCCATTCACCTTCGGGCTTTGCTATAAATATTAACTTATCCGTGAACTGTACCTAAAAAAATAACCTAACCTAAAAATGGAGAATATACTATGCAGATTACCCCTACTACCCCACATCTTGGCTGTGTCATTATGGCGTCTGGGCTTGGAAAGCGTTTTGGCGGCAACAAGCTGATGGCTGATTTTGATGGGCAGCCCCTGATATGTCGCGCACTTACTGTTACAGATGGTCTTTTTTCACACCGCGTTGTTGTGACACGCCATGCAGATGTTGCTTCGCTGTGCCATGCTCAAAATGTTCCTGTTATTTTGCATGATAAGCCCTTTAGAAATGATACCATACGTCTGGGCTTGGACGAGGTTACGCGTAATGGTGATATAAGTGGATGCCTGTTTTGTCCTGGCGATCAGCCGCTTCTTAGCCGCGAAACTATAATTAATCTTATTGATGCTTTTTTAGCTGACAACAAAAAAATTATTCGCCCTGCCTTTCAAAACACTCCTGGTGCCCCTGTTCTTTTTCCAAGCTGGGCATTTTCTGAACTTTTTTCTCTGCCCGAGGGAAAGGGCGGCGGTTTTGTTGCAAAAAAATATCCTGAACGGATACAATTAGTACCCGTTCAGGACGAATATGAACTAAAAGATGTTGATACACAAAAAGATTTGCTTATACTTCTTAATCGCTTCAAATATCAGCTTATGTGATCTTTGCTTACGCTGCTGCATCCTCTTTCTTTTCCTTAGGAAGAAGAATATTTAATACAATAGCAACAAGTGCTGCCGGAACGATTCCTGAACCGCCAAAGATCAGCTGAACTGCCTGTGGTGCCTGATTTAAGATGCTTGCATTTGCACCCATACCATAGCCAACACCAAGAGCAACAGAAACGATAGAAAGATTTCTTGCTGTCAATGGCTCCTTTGTGATCAGCTGAATACCGCTAATTACAATTGATGAGAACATCATAACTGCTGCACCGCCTAAAACTGACTGCGGCATAATTGAAACGATTGCACCAAGCTTTGGACAGAGTCCGCAAAGAATCAGGAAAATAGCACCTGTTGACAATGCAAAACGGTTTACAATCTTTGTCATGCTTACAAGACCAACGTTCTGTGAGAAGGAGGTATTCGGAAGCACACCAAACAGTGCTGCAAATGAAGATCCAAGACCATCACACATAACACCGCCTGAAAGCTCTGTATCGGTAGCTTCACGGCCAAGACCACCTTCCATAACGCCAGAGATATCACCAACAGTCTCAACTGCCGTTACGACAAACATAATCAATACTGGGAGGATCGCACGCAGATCAAATACTGGCTTTACCGGCATCAATGTCGGAATTGCAAACCAAGACGCGTCTGCTACCTTCTGCCAATTTAATACCCATGCCTTTGTATACTCAACACCATCTGCTGTAACACCTGTTGTCGGAAGTACAAAACCCATGATAAATGCTGCTACATAACCACAGATAATTCCAAGTAAAATTGCAGAAAAGCTTGCAAAGCCCTTTGTCGCATGCTTGAAAACAAGAATCATTACAAGAACAAACAATGCTAAAAGCAGATTTTCCATGGAACCAAAGTCTTTTGCTGTATTTCCGCCGCCAAAAGAATTGATGCCGACTGAAATCAAGCTAAGACCGATGGACATAACAACTGTACCTGTCACTACGGATGGGAAGAATTTACGAAGTGGCTTTAAGAAGAAACCAAGAACAGTCTCAAACAAACCACCGATTATGGATGCTCCCATAATGGCACCGTAGGCAAGAACACCTCCGCCCATAGTTGCAGCAACTGAGTTGAATACTCCGATAAAACCAGAAGATGTACCCATAATAATCGGAACCTTTCCTCCGACCGGTCCGATAGCGAACAGCTGAACTAAAGTAACAATTCCTGCTACCAGCATTGCATTCTGTAAAAGCTGCAGCTGTAAATCTGCAAACTCACCGCCTGCAATTCCACATGCGCCGGTGATGATCAAAAGCGGCGTTAAGTTTCCCACAAACATAGCCAGCACATGCTGTAAGCCAAGCGGGATTGCCTGCTTCAGCGGCATTTTTCCATCAAGGCGGAAAGCTGCCTCTGATAATCTGTATGATGTTTTCACAACAGATACCTCCCTTTTCTTTTTTCAAGAAAAGTATATCATTCGCAGGCTAATCTGTAAATTGAGTAATATATAGAAGTTTTCCGTGTAAAAATAGGAATATCTGTCAAAAGGACAAATCTGTCATGCCTTAACCATTGAAATGCTGCAGATCCTTGTCCTTTCCAATGACATACATCTGCATATCTTTTTGTAGTTTTTCATCTGGTGAAAACTGCAAATTCATGTGGTTATTAATGCGAATACCTGCAATGTTCATTCCATATTTATTTCTAAGATCAAGTTCACGAAGAGTCTTTCCTACCCACGCTGATGGAATTGCCATCTCGACCATACTGTAATCATTTGACAGATTAATCCAGTCTGAAAAATCACGTGCCGTAAGATATTTTCCAACTCGCGCACCCATCTCCACTTCTGGAAATACGACTCTTGTGACACCAAGCTTTTTCAAGACCTTTCCATGCACTTCGTTTTTTCCAGTTGCAATAATTTGTGGAATGTTATACTCCTTACATTTCATTGCAATCACAATGCTTGCTTCCATGTTGCTGGCAACAGCAATGACTGCACCATCCATATGCTCCATTCCAAGACCGCTCATGGCATCCTCATCGGCCACATCAACCTGCACTGCATAGCTGACATCATCAGCGATCTGTGCCACGCGGTCTGCATCCTGATCCACTGCCACTACCTCATTTCCAGCTGCTGCAAGTGTTCTCGCTACACTTGTGCCAAAACGATTTAAACCAAATACAATATACTGCTGTTTTTTCATGACTTTCCCTTCTGCTTTTCAAAGCTCGCATTTAAAATAATCTTATCCTACCATGATATGTTCCTCTGGCAGTCTTCTCTTTTCATTTCTTCTCTTTATACTTCCTGCAATCATAAGAGGAATTGTAATAGGTCCAATTCGACCCATATACATCAGCGCAATAATAATAAATTTTCCAGCAATGTGAAGTTTCGGCGTAAGACCTGCTGTCAGACCTACTGTCGCTGTTGCAGAGACCACCTCATATGTAGCCTGCATAATTGTTGCCTCTGGCTCTGCAACCATTAATGCAAGGGTGCCTACTAGTACCAACAATAAACCTCCAATGCAAACTGACAATGCTGTTCGAACAATATCCATTGGAATACAACGCCTGAAGCACTCTGTATCTTCATGACCTGCCAGAATAGAACCACAGCTAAGCAGCACAACAGCTACTGTAACTGTTTTCATACCTCCTGCTGTTCCTACAGGAGAGCCTCCAATATACATCAAAAAACAGCTAAACAGCCTCGAAACCTCTCTAAGCTGATCCTGCGGCACAGTAAAAAATCCTGCAGTTCTTGTTGTCACTGACTGGAAGAATGATGCCATCAGCTTTTGGAAAAAGCCCATAGATCCTAATGTATTTGGATTATTATATTCTACTATGAAGAAAAATAAAGTTCCGCCCAATAACAAACTGATTGTCATTAAAAGCACTAACTTTGTATGAAGAGATAGCTTTCTCAGACCCTGTCTGATTCCTGTCTCCTTCTTAGCTGCCTTTTTTATAAAAGCAACCAATTCCCTCCATACCATAAAGCCAATTCCGCCTGCTATAATTAAAAAAGCTGTAACTGTATTTATCAGTACATCATCTGCATACATCGCAAGACTAGAATCGCCTAGTAAATCTACTCCTGCATTACAAAAGGCTGATATTGAGTGAAACACTGCATACCATATGCCTCGAAGCAGTCCAAACTGTGGAATAAAGCGGCATGCATATCCTAACGCACCAATGCCTTCTACCACAAGTGATCCCTTTACTACATACTGCAGTATTCCGACAAGACCACGCATACTGTCGCGATTAAAATAATTTTGCAGCATCACGCGTTCCTGAATGGTGAGTTTGACTTTCATAAGAACAAGCACATACGTCACACAGACAATAACGCCCCAGCCTCCGACTTGAATTAAAAACAGCATGACCAACTTTCCCAGAAATGTAAACTGAAATGCCGGGACAACAGTTACTAGTCCTGTCACACAGACACAGGTACATGATGTAAACAGTGCATCTGGAAAATTGAGCCACTTTCCATTGGCATTGCATATCGGCAGCATTAAAATGCATGCACCTACAAGTATCAGCGCCAGAAAGCCAAATACCATAACCTGTGTAAATGACCATTTCTTTATACTTTTCATGTCTTCCTCTACTTTCTTTATGTATTTTCCCTCATTATAGCGATTTAGGTGTTGATATGCAACTGGAAAATATTACGATGATGTGACACGTAAATTTCGCAAGGGCGCATAAGCGCCCTGATTAAGTTACAAAAACTCCTTCATCCTTCCCATAAAATCTTCTTCAGTGTGTATCAAACCTTCTGCAATCTGTCTGGCTTCCCGGCTTGCATCCCTACACTCATTCTGACACTTTGCAATGCTTTGAATCCCCATGTTGCATCCATTCATCATCAGTTTTGCTACCTGATGACAATCTCCCTTCATCATAAGCCGCATCTCTGTTGTAATCCATGAAGATGCAGATGCCACAGGACTTGGATCCTTCTCTGATACACCCGCCTCCATTAAAAGACGCGATGTTTCCTTCTCTACTCGCTCATGCTCTCTGCGATAATCCTCTACAGCTTGCTCTAGCTCACTGTCCTCAAGATAATCTTCTACCTGTGTCATACTTTGAAGCGCCATCTTGCAGCCTACATTACACTCCTTTAAAAGCTTTTTTGTCTGATCATCCATCAGTTTGTTTTCCTCCTGTAAATAACGGATAGTTTCAAAAAGCTTAGCTAAAAAGCTTCTCTCTTCCACAGTATCTATCAAGAAACAAGATTTTATACACAATCCCTAAGATACAAAAATCCCCCGAAACGATGTTTATACACCATTTCGAGGGGAAAATTTTTACTATTATTTTTCGTAAAATTCACGAGTAGGATCTAATTACCTACCGGGTTGAATTATTACTTATCTCTGTACACGAGCTCCAGCTCCGCCCATGATAGCCTCTACTTCCTTCTTGCTTGCCATAGTGGTATCACCAGGAGTTGTCATAGCCAGTGCGCCGTGAGCTGCACCATAGTTAACAGCCATCTCAGCGTTCTCAGTAGTCATTAAACCGTAGATCAGACCAGATGCGAAGGAATCGCCGCCGCCTACACGGTCCATGATCTCCAGACCGTTGTAATCCTTAGCCTTGTAGATCTCACCATCTGCCCAGCAAATTGCGCTCCAATCGTTAACAGTTGCAGTCTTAACCTGACGAAGAGTTGTAGCTACAGCCTTGAAGTTCGGGTAAGTCTTAGCAGCCTCATTGATCATCTTCTTGTATCCGTCAAGATTCAGAGTCTTTAAGTTTGCATCGTTTCCTTCGATCTCGAAGCCAAGGCAAGCGGTGAAGTCTTCCTCGTTACCGATCATAACGTCAACGTACTTAGCGATCTCCTTGTTTACTTCCTGAGCCTTAGCCTGTCCGCCGATAGCGCTCCACATAGATGGACGATAGTTTAAGTCGTAGGATACGATAGTTCCATACTTCTTAGCGGTCTTGATTGCAGCTAAAACAGTCTCGCAAGACTGCTCAGACAGTGCAGCGTAGATACCGCCGGTATGCAGCCAACGAACACCTAATGTTCCGAAGATGTACTCAAAATCGAAATCATCTGGAGTAGCCTTAGAAATAGCAGTGTTTGCACGGTCAGAGCAACCTACAGCACCACGGATTCCAAATCCTCTCTCAGTGAAGTTTAAACCGTTACGGCAGATACGGCCAATACCGTCAGTCTTCATCCACTTGATAAGGGAAGTATCAACACCACCCTGGCAGATGAAATCTTCCATCAGCATACCAACCTCGTTATCAGCAAATGCAGTGATAACAGCGGTATTCATCTTGAAGCACTTTCTTAAACCACGGATAACATTGTACTCTCCGCCGCCTTCCCATGCGCGGAAGGATCTTGCAGTACGGATTCTGCCCTCGCCCGGATCAAGACGAAGCATAACCTCGCCCAGAGATACTGCATCAAATTTGCACTCACTTGCTGGTCTTAAATTTAAATTCATTTTTTTTCTAAACCATACCTTTCTTTTTTCCTCATGCAAGCATGATCAGCTTGCGACTTTTCGACCCTAGCATTACACTTATCCGCGGATTTCCTTAACCTTTGCAACTGCTTCCTTGGTCATAGCAGTGATCTTATCGAACTCACCAGCCTTGATCATGTCGCCCTTTACCATCCAGCTTCCGCCACAGCAAAGAATCTTATCACAGCTTAAGTAGTCTGCCAGGTTCTTTGTATTGATTCCACCAGTCGGCATGAACTTAACCATGGTGTACGGAGCTGCCATAGCCTTGATCATAGCGATTCCGCCAGCCTGCTCTGCCGGGAAGAACTTAACAACCTTCAGTCCGCGCTTAACAGCCTGTGCAACCTCTGATGGAGTGATGCAGCCTGGCAGTACCGGAATGTTGTTCTCTAAACAGTAGTCAACGATCTCTGGATCAAATCCTGGGCTAACGATGAACTTAGCACCTGCCTTAACAGCACGGTTTACCTGATCGATTGTCAGAACGGTACCTGCACCAACTAACATCTCCGGATAAGCCTCGCTCATAAGACGAATGGACTCCTCTGCTGCATCAGTACGGAATGTAACCTCTGCACAAGCAAGACCACCCTCTACTAAAGCCTTTGCTAACGGCAGTGCATCCTTTGCATCGTTCAGTACTACAACCGGAACAACGCCATACTCTTTAAACTGCTCATTAATTGTCATTTCTTTATTCCTCCTTTTGCCCAGCCCCTAAAAAAGGGCACACTATGGGCGTGTTTACAGTACATCGTTCTACGTGATGTTACATATCTTTATACTACCATTTTTTTGCGTATTCGCCAATAGGAGACATGTATTTCTGTGTTTTGACCAATTTGCATCAGAAAACATCCATTATTTTTGTTGATATTTATTTTTTTTATCACAGTCTTTTTTCAAAGTTGCCTGACATGACAGAAACACCTTCGTCAGCAATTACGAACGCTTTCGGGTCAATACTGTGAATAATTTCGACAAACTCTGCTGTCTCAAATTTATTGATACAGCAAATCATGATTTTTGTCTCTTCTTTTGTGTAGGCACCTACACCAGTCCACTCTGTCACACCGCGTCCTGTCTGCTTTAAAATCTTCTGATCAATTCCTTCCTGCTTTGTAAAAATCATCAGTCGAACAGTGATATTTTGATAATGGACCCTATCCATCATAAGTGTAAAAAATACCATATAAATAAGAGAATAGATAACAATCTCAATATCAAACATCAAAAGAAGACTCGCATATACTACCACATTGACATACAATGAAATCTTTCCAACAGATGCATTCTTGAACTTTCTAGCTGCCCACATGCCGATGACATCTACACCGCCGCCGCTGCCGCCAGCTACAAGCAGCAGACCGACACCAAAACCAGTGATAATACCCGCAATCAAAACTGAGGCAACAACAGAATCAACGATTGGCGTTGCCGGAATCGGAATGATGCTTGCAAATATACTGATCGCTACTGAGCCTATCAGTGTCTTAACAAGAAAGCCTTTTCCAATCCCTTTCCATGCCAAAACAAGAAGCGGAATATTAATCAAAAAATAAACGATACCATACACATTTTTGCCGCCAAAATCTATGATCTTTCCAAGCAAATATGTAAGAACCTGTGCAATTCCGACACCTCCGCCGCTGTAAAGACCATACGGAATCAAAAAATAGTTCATACCAAATGTGTATAAAAATGAACCTGCGATAATAACGGCGAGCTTTGCCCATCTTGACTTAATCTTTTCCATGATAATCTCCCCGATTATATTTTTAAAGTGCTTTCTTTATCGCTGCCATCAGTTCGTCATATGTCTCAAATGCCAAAAGGTCTGGATTTTCATTTTTGATTGCATCAGTACTTCGAAATAAAAATCCCGCCTTGCTCGCACGAATCATCCCAAGATCATTATAGCTGTCACCGCTTGCAATTGTCTCAAAACCAATAGACTGCAGTGCCTTTACCGTTGTCAGCTTAGACTGCTCAATTCTCATCTTAAAACCTGTAATTTCTCCATCCTCTGCGACCTCAAGCGTGTTGCAAAAGATTGTTGGCCACCCAAGCTTTTTCATAAGCGGTGCTGCAAACTGTGTAAATGTATCACTGATAATGATTACCTGTGTCATGCTTCTTAACTCATCAAGAAATTCCTTAGCACCAGGCATTGGATCGATCTGTGCTATAGTCTGCTGAATCTCCTTTAAGCCAAGGCCGTGTTCCTTTAAGATGCCCAGTCTCCACTTCATCAGCTTATCATAATCCGGCTCATCCCTTGTTGTTCTTTTCAGTTCTGGGATGTTGCTTGCATTAGCAAATGCAATCCAGATCTCCGGTACCAATACACCTTCTAAATCCAAACATACAATATTCATTGTGTTCTCCTGCCTTTCTCAATTTATTTATTTTCTACTCCTCTACCTCAATGTCAAGTCCAAGCTCCTTCGGCAGAAAACGCGGACATACATTGTCTGTTGTAATGATAACAGATGCAGCAAGACGTGTACCGATTTCAACTGCTTCCTTTAATTCTTTGCCATATGTCATGCCAATGGCAACACCTGCAAAGAAGGCATCTCCTGCTCCTGTTGTATCGCGCACTACTACCTTGCGCGCCGGATAAATACCTTTATTTCCCTTACAGTCTGCATACACGGCGCCTTCACCGCCCATCGTAACAACAATTGATGGAATCTGAGCGCTCACAACATTTGCTGAAATAATCTCGCAAAGTTCCTGCGGTGTCTTTCCCTCATAGTCCTCTGCAAAGAAAATGCCTGCCTCAATCTGATTGCATACAAAGCAGTCAAAATGCTTTAAGTAATCACGTCGTTCCACGGCAATGCTCATATTTGTGACAACACCATACACCCTCTTATTATACTTTTGTGCAAGCTGAAATGTCTTTTTTATGATTTCCTTATCAATGTCCATTTCCAGTACGATGGAATCTGCCTTAGAGATGATCTCATCTCCCTTTTCCTCAAGAGTATACAAAATCGGATACAAGTTTGGTCTTTGTGAGATAGACCCTGCCAAATCACCCTTGTTGTCAAATACAGCCAGCCATGTTCCCATTCCACCCGGAACACTCTTCACATAGCTTGTATCTACCTTATGTCTTTTTAATTTGCGTACAACATCTTCGCCAAGCGCAGATGTATCTACGATGCTTACATATGTAGGCCTAAGCTCAACATTTGCAATGTCCTCCACGACATTTCGCGTTACGCCTCCGTGTATGTATTCAATCCGTCCCGCATTGCGACCCTCCGGCACATATATATCCTCAGGAAAGCCTTTGATATCCACAAATACGGCGCCGATTACTACAATTCCCATGGTTTGTCCCCCAGTATATTACAATCTTGGAGCCATCGGCAGCTGCCGGTGACTCCTACCCTTTATTGTACAAAACATTCCACAAAAAGCAAGCATCATTTTAGTTTTGTCCATTGCTTTTTTTGCATAATATAGTAGAATATAACTATCTCAAAAACTTGACGAGAATAAAAAGGAAGGTTGGTATTACATATGAAATTTTTTGAAATAAAAGATGGTGCGCTTTTCTTTAAGCGCCGCCAGGAAATTATGGAAATTTGTCCATGGGGTGCCGGACTTCGTGTTCGCGCTACACAAAATCGAAGCTTTTCTGATAAGGATTGGGCACTCGATGTTCCTGCAAAGGCAGACGGAAAAATTGAGCTTTTTGACGATCATGCAATCGTGAGAAATGGCAGTATCTACGCTGTTGTTACAGACTTTGGACGTATCAGTTTCTATAATGAAAAGGATGAACTTTTACTAAAGGAATATTATCGCAGCTGGGATTATGGAACAAAGGATTGGAAGGATCTTGATACAATCATTATGCAGCGTGCTGCTGCAAGAACCTACCGTGCTGTTGGAGGCGACAATTATGCATTAAGTGTACGTTTTGAGGCAAATGATAACGAAAAACTCTTTGGCATGGGCCAATATCAGCAGCCACAGTTTGATTTAAAGGGCTGTACACTTGAGCTTGCTCAGAAAAATACTCAGGCAAGCGTTCCTTATCTTGTATCAAGCAAAGGCTATGGTCTTTTGTGGAATAATCCTGCAATTGGACGCGCAACGCTTGGTGCTAACGTAACAGAGTTTACTGCTGAATCTACACGCCAGATTGATTACTGGATTAATGCAGCCGATACACCTGCAGCACTTGTAGAGCAATACACAGAGCTTACCGGACGTGTCCCGATGATGCCAAAATGGGCTATGGGCTTTTGGCAGTGTAAGCTTCGCTATCAGACACAAGATGAAGTATTAACTATTGCGCGCAGATATAAGGAATTAAATATTCCGCTGTCTGTTATTGTTATCGACTTCTTCCACTGGACACAGCAGGGCGACTGGCGCTTTGACCCGGAATATTTCCCAGATCCAAAGGCAATGATCGATGAACTTCATGAGATGGGTGTTCGCGTAATGATTTCCATCTGGCCGACTGTTGACCGTACAAGCGTTAACTATGAGGAAATGAGTGAGCGTGATCTTTTAATCCGTACAGACCGCGGCTTAAATGTTACAATGGAATGCTGGGGAATGCAGTGCTTCATTGACCCTACAAATCCTGAAACACGTGAATTTGTATGGCAAAAGGCAATGGAAAATTACCGCTCACACGGTGTTGATCTGTTCTGGTTAGATGAAGCAGAGCCAGAGTACACTGTTCAAGACTTTGATCTTTACCGCTACTATGATGGTCCGGCATTAGAGTGTGCAAATGAGTATCCAGCTCGCTATTCTCAGACCTTCTTTGACGGTATGAAGAAGGAAGGAATTGAAAATCCTCTGAATCTTGTTCGCTGTGCATGGGCTGGTTCCCAGCGCTATGGTGCACTTGTCTGGTCCGGTGACGTTCCTTCTACATTTACTTATCTTCGCTATCAGCTGACAGCTGGCCTAAACATGGGTCTTGCCGGAATTGCATGGTGGACAGCAGATATCGGCGGCTTCCATGGCGGAAATGTACATGATCCAGCCTTCCATGAGCTTTTGATGCGCTGGTTCCAGTTTGGTGCATTCTGCCCTGTTATGCGTCTGCACGGCGACCGTGATCCTCACTACAAGCCACTTGGCACAACAGGCGGCGGTAAGGTTGCTTCTGGTGCCGACAATGAAATCTGGAGCTACACACCTGAGATTCAGGATATGATGAGTTACTATATCCTGCTTCGTGAATCCATGAAGGGTTATATGACAACTGTTATGGAAGAAGCTCATGAAAAGGGAACACCTGTTATGAAGCCGCTGTTCTACGATTATCCGGCAGACAAAACTTGCTGGGAAATTGCAGACGAATTTCTCTTTGGTCATGATCTTCTTGTTGCTCCAGTTCTTTATGCTGGTGAGCGCACACGTACTTTGTATCTGCCAGAGGGACGCTGGTGTGAATATGAGACAGGTAAGGTTTATGATGGCGGCTGCACAATTACTGTGGATGCTCCGCTTAACCGCGTTCCATTATTCGTAAAAGAAGGCAAGACAGTTTTTGTGAAATAACTATATAAGGATTTTTAAATGAAAAAAGAAGGCTACTATTCTTCTGGACAGTTCGCAGGGATGGCTCATGTCACCCTGCGGACCATCCGCTATTATGACAAGCAGGGTATTTTAAAGCCCTCTTTTGTAAATGAATCTGGTGCGCGCTTTTACACTGATGAAGATTTTGCGCGTCTCCAGCAAATTTTATTATTAAAATATCTTGGCTTCTCACTTGATGATATTCGTGAAATGATCGTAGACACAAAAGATCTTCACTACATGCAAAATTCCCTCAACATACAATTAAATCTTGTGCGCGACCGCATTGAGCAAATGCAGCTTGTAGAAAAAGCGATCCTTGAAACATCAGATGCCATAAACAAGCAGCACAGCATTGACTGGAACCGCATGTTAAATCTGATTCATCTGACTGGCATGGAGGAAAGCTTAAAAAAGCAGAAGCGTGAGATCGCACAGAAGGAACGTGTGCGGGCGGTCAGGGCGAGACAGCGTGAAAAAAATCTTGCAAAGATCGACAGGAAGGCATTAGAGACAGAGTCCTCCGGAAAATTGAAGATTTCCCTGTGTGTGAATGCAATCCTTGTGGTGTGCGTTGTGGCAATGTTTGCCATGGCGCTGACGAGCGACAGTCCGACAATCGTGGACTATCAGTCGAAACTTTTAAACCGCTATGCATCCTGGGAGCAGGAACTGACGGAGCGGGAAAAGGCAGTGAGCGAAAAAGAACAGGAACTTGGGATCCAGGTGGATACAGAACAGACAGATTTCACAGATTAGCCATAAAATCGTGATATTTTTAACAGAGAACAGACGTAACCGGAGGACGATATGGAGAGATTAAAGATTCTTGTAGTAGATGATGAGAGCAGGATGCGTAAACTGGTCCGCGACTTTTTAGTGCGGGAAGATTATGAAGTGTTAGAAGCCGGAGACGGTGAGGAGGCACTGGATATTTTTTATAAAGAAAAGAATATCGCACTGATTATTTTAGACGTCATGATGCCAAAAATCAACGGATGGGATGTCTGCCGTGAAGTGCGTGAAACATCCAAAGTTCCGATCATTATGCTGACTGCAAAAAGCGATGAGAGCGATGAACTGACCGGATTTGAACTTGGAGTGGACGAATACATTTCCAAACCATTTTCACCGAAAATCCTTGTGGCAAGAGTAAATGCACTGCTTCGCAGAAGCGGACTGACTGCCGGAAATGATGAAAAATTTGTTGAGGCGGGCGGTATTAAACTGGATAAGACGGCGCATCTTGTGACCGTGGATGGCAGACCAATCGAATTAAGTATTAAAGAATTTGAACTGCTGGACTATTTTATGGAGAATCAGGGAATTGCACTATCCCGTGAAAAGATATTGAACAACGTGTGGAATTATGATTACTTTGGAGATGCAAGGACAATTGACACACATGTCAAAAAACTCCGTGCCAAAATCGGGGAAAAAGGGGAGTATATCAAGACAATCTGGGGTGTTGGCTACAAGTTTATAGTGGAGTAGGACATTGCCGATTATTTGCAAAACTGATTGACATTACAGGATGGTTGTCATAATATGAAAAGAGATAAAAAAGGGTCACTGACCCGCGAACTTGCAGTGATATTAGTCGGACTTGTAGCAGGGACGATTATGTTATGCTGGTTTATCAATACTTCCTTTTTGGAAAAATATTATATGTTGAATAAGCAGGATTCGCTGATCGACGGATATGATGTGATCAACGGTGCCAGTGAGACAGGTGAACTGAATTCCAGTGAGTTTGATGTCACTTTTGACAATCTGTGTGCCAATGGTAATATTGCAGTTATGATCATCAGTTCCAACCGTGCGATCGTGAGGTCGTCGGTGAATGACAATCAGGTCATTCTGATGGAATTTATGAATATTTTGTTTGGTGATGACAGAAACCAGACCGAGATCTTACAGAGATCAGACAATTACGTCATACAGAAACAGACAGATACAAGGTTATCATCTGAGTACATGGTTCTTTATGGAACACTTTCCAATGGAAATCTGATCCTGATGCGTACCGCAGTGGAGAGTATCCGTGAGAGTGCAAAAATTTCAAATCAGTTTCTGGTTTACGTGGGCGTTCTGGCAATTGCGATCAGTGCGATTGTCACAGTGTTTGTGTCTAAGAGGATAACAACACCGATCTCAGAACTCACGGACATATCAAAAAGAATGACAGAACTTGATTTTGATGCCAAGTATGTTTCCAAAGGACACAGAAAAAATGAGATAGATGAACTCGGTGAACATTTTAACCGGTTGTCATGTGCGCTTGAAAGCACAATCTCAGAACTTAAGAGTGCAAATAACGAATTAAAACAGGATATTGAGAAAAAAACAGAAATCGATGAGATGCGCAAGGAGTTTCTATCCAATGTATCTCATGAGCTGAAGACACCGCTGGCGTTGATCCAGGGTTATGCAGAGGGATTGCAGGAGTGTATCAATGATGATGCACAGAGCCGTGATTTCTACTGTGAAGTGATCATGGACGAGGCGGATAAAATGAATCAGATGGTCAAAAAACTTCTGACTTTAAACCAGTTAGAGTTTGGAAATGAAGTTGTTCCTATGGAGCGCTTTAATCTGACAGAACTGATCCATGGAATTATTAATTCATCTTCTATTTTATTAGAGCAGAATGATATCTCGGTCACATTTGATGAGAGCGGACCGATGGATGCATGGGGAGATGAATTCAAGGTGGAAGAGGTTGTGACAAATTATCTGAGCAATGCGATCCACCATGCAGAATTTGATAAGAAGATCAGAATCTGGTATACAAGAAAAGACAGTGTTGTCCGGGTGAGTGTATTCAATACCGGAAAACCGATTCCAGAGGAAGATGTGGGACGTATCTGGGACAAATTCTATAAAGTTGACAAGGCAAGAACTAGAGAGTATGGAGGCAGTGGAGTAGGCCTTTCTATTGTAAAAGCAATCATGGAGTCCATGCATCAGCAGTATGGCGTGATCAACTACGACAATGGTGTAGAATTCTGGTTT
>ERZ825670.2965-NODE-2965-length-15163-cov-3.149192_pt1 | contig 15163 bp, 12 predicted proteins | sample MGYA00519929_ERZ825670 | MGnify/ENA primary metagenome ERZ825670 (study PRJEB31778, sample SAMEA3449207) | human gut metagenome | biome: human gut; feature: human-associated habitat; material: faeces | place: United Kingdom | collected 2010/2012 ...
CGGACAGTTTTTCATCCTGCTCATCAAAAAGGCTGGCGATAAACCTGCGCGATAATATTTTTAATTTTTTGCACTGCATCCCTACAATTGTCCTGTTTCACATCTGCAAAGCTCACAAAAATAACTGGATACGTACCCTGTAATCTCCTGTACTGTTCTTCTTTCCATATCGATAACCCCTCAAACAGATCGCTTCTGCCCTGAAAACGATTGGAAAAGAAACAATTTAACATATCCATATTCATCGTTTTACCAAAACGGCGCGGACGTGTAATCAGCGTTGCAGTATCTGCTGACTCCCACAAGGTATTTTACCAAAACAATTTATCGAATCTTATTTTAAAGTTACAAAAGCCTTACTGATCTCAATTTAAAGAAACCAGTAAGACTCTTTAAGCAAAACTTTTCTTATTACCCTTCCGGGTTGCAGTGACTGCACTCCCCATGTCCGCTGCACTTATCACATTTAAGCATCTCTTCCATGGTATGCCATCCGAGCACTGCACACTTTACACGTGCCGGCATATGCGCGATATCCTCAAGCGCTGATGCTTCTTCAAGACTTTCAATTTCTTCTTCTGTAGCTGTTCCCTTGATCATCTTTAAGAAGTTATCTGCCAATTTCTCGGCATCCTCTACCTTCTGTCCGATAATCAGATCAAGCATCATATCAGCAGATGCCTGAGAAACTGCACAGCCCTCGCCTACGAAGGAGCCATCTACGATCACGCCATCTTCAACCTTGAGCTTCAGCCAAATATGATCACCACATGTTGGATTTAAGCCTTCCATCACCATGTTTGCATCGTCTAAATCATGCTTGTGACCCGGATGCATGTTGTGATCTATTAAAATTTCATTATAAAAGGTTTTGTTAGTCAACGTAACCCATCCTCCTTCTTACCTGAGCGAGGCTCTCTGCCAGAGCATCAACCTCTTCCATTGTATTATAAAATGCAAAACTTGCACGTGTGGTTGCTGACGTATTTAAATGCTGCAGAAGCGGCTGTGCACAATGATGACCTGCGCGTACTGCAATGTGATCCATATCAAGAATAGATGCAACATCATGCGGATGCACATTGTCAACAAGGAATGTCACAATGCTGTGATGCTCACTTGGATCCTGTGAACCAAGAATGTGCACGCCAGGAATTGCCAAAAGGCGCTTTACTGCATACTGCGTTAATTCTGCCTCACGTCTTTCAATAGTATCAAATCCAATCTCTTTTAAGTAACGGATCGCTGCCATAAGTCCAACTGCACCTGCTGCATTAACAGTGCCTGCCTCAAACTTATGCGGAACTGGTGCATACACGGCACCCTCTCTTGTGACAGTATCAATCATCTCTCCGCCAAATAAAAATGGCGGCATTGATTCCAACAGTTCTTTCTTTCCGTACAGCGCACCAATACCCATTGGTCCCATCATCTTATGGCCGGAAAATGCCAGAAAATCAACATCAAGTGCCTTGACATCGACCTCAATATGAGGAACGCTCTGCGCGCCATCTGCTACAATCAGACAGCCTTTTCTATGACAGATCTCTGCAAATGATTTAATATCATTTTTCCATCCCAGTACATTTGAAATCTGAGTCACAGCGAAGATTTTTGTTTTATCAGTAATAGCAGCCTCTACCATCTCGGCGGTAATCTTTCCATCCTGTGTGCAGTCAAGATAACGAAGTGTTGCACCAGTACGCTTTGCTGCCTGCTGCCATACAAGCAGATTGCTGTGATGTTCCATAATGCTGACAATAACCTCATCGCCAGGACGAAGCACAAGATTTCCTAAACTGTATGCAATCAAATTCAGACTCTCTGATGCATTTCTGGTAAAAACAATCTCATCTGTATTTGCATGAAGAAGCTCTGCAACAACTGCTCTAGCCTCCTCATAATGCTCTGTAGCAAACTCGGCCAGCTCATAAACACCACGAAATGGGTTAGCATTATATTTTTCATAAAATGCTGATTCTGCCTGAATGACACAAGATGGCTTTTGCGTGGTCGCTGCGTTATCCAGATAAATCAGCTCTGGATACTGTGCAAACAGTGGATATTCCTGGCGAAAGCGTGCATCTTCTGCCTTCCTTTCTTCTGTCGTCATTTTACTGCTCCTCTCCAACCGGCTCCTCGCCATCTAACATTTCATTAAGTTCTGCGCGAAGACCTTCAACCGGAATCTTCTTGCAGACAGCCTTTAATCTTGCCTTTGCCATCAGCTCATATGCAGCCTCTTCACTGATTCCTCTTGATTCCAGATAGAAAATCAGCTCATCATCAAGGCTTCCGATGGATGCGCCATGATTTCCTTCTACATCCTCCTCTGCACAAAGAATCAACGGGATTGTCTGATTCTGAACGCCATCATCCAGAAGAAGTACATCCTCTAACTCATCACCCTTTGCACCTTTTGCACCCTTCTTAAAATCAATGGTACCGCGAAACAGTTTCTTTGCATGATCGCGAAGCACACCATTTGCTGTCATGCTGCTCGTTGTCTTCTTGCCCTCATGAACAGCATTGTAATTCATATCAAGACGATTTTCGCCTGTCACCTGATAGCCTATTGCTGCTGTAAAATCAGATTCCTTTCCGGCAAGTGTTGTCTCTGCACCCATATAGACATTTTTTCCACCGATGATCAGCTGTACAAGTTCGACACCTGCACCATCTTCGCAGTAGGCACCGATATCATTCATGCAGTCAAAGCCTTCTCCAAGACGCTCAATCTGAATCAGCTTTAACTTTGCATTCTTCTCTGCGTGAATCTTTGTCTGAATTGCTGCAGTGCCAGTACCCTCGCTGCTGTGATAATCCATTACAACTGTCATCTCACTATTTTCTTTCAAATACAGATCAATTCTATTTCCCTTGCGGTCAGTATCCTGATAGCCAAATGAAAGTGTTACTGGAGCTGCCTCCTTTACACCTTCCTCTGCTGTAAAACAGATTGCCTGTGTTTTAGACTCCTGCAACAGCTTTGTCATATCTTCGCCCATACCTGTACGAATTTGATTAAGCTGTTCCTCTGATGTTTCTGTCTTCACAATCGCATCTGGACATTGAATCGCAACCTGACATAACGCCAGATCTGCTTCCTGCTCAATGCGAGCATTATTCATATGCAGCCATCTCCATGTTCCGGCCGGCAATTTATTTATCTTCATCTCCAAAACGTGTTCACCTCTCTCCATTATCCGATGCTGCCCTTCATCTCCAGGCGAATCAGATTGTTCATCTCCATTGCATACTCAAGCGGCAGTTCCTTTGATACTTCATCTGCAAATCCGCTGACGATCATCGCTCTTGCATCTTCCTCTGAAATACCTCTTGACATCAGATAGAATACAGCCTCATCGCTGATTCGTCCGATTCTTGCCTCATGACCGATATTGGCATCCTTTGTGCGGATATCCATGGCCGGAATTGTATCAGAACGTGAAATATCATCAAGCATCAGAGACTGACAAGAGACAGCTGACTTGCTGTGCTTTGCCTTGCTGTTTACAACAACGCTGCTTCTAAAGGTACTTACACCGCCATCCTTGGAAATAGACTTTGTATTTACATAGGAGGACGTATTAGGTGCATTGTGAACTACCTTTGTACCAGTATCCAGATTCTGACCCTTTCCGGCAAAGGTAATTCCTGTAAACTCAGCGCTTGCACCCTCACCGTTTAAGATACTCATCGGGTACAAATAAGATACATGAGAACCAAATGAACCAGATACCCACTCAATCTTTCCGCCTTCTTCAACTTTTGCACGCTTTGTATTTAAGTTGTACATGTTCTTGGACCAGTTCTCGATAGTGGAATAGCGAAGTGTCGCATTCTTTCCAACAAACAGCTCCACGCAGCCTGCATGAAGGTTAGCCACGTTATACTTTGGTGCTGAACATCCCTCAATAAAGTGCAGATATGCACCCTCATCAACGATGATAAGTGTATGCTCAAACTGACCTGCACCTGGTGCATTCAGTCTGAAATAAGACTGTAATGGAATGGTAACGGATACACCCTTTGGAACATAGACGAAGGAACCGCCAGACCATACAGCACCATGAAGTGCAGCAAATTTATGATCAGTCGGAGGAACAAGCTTCATAAAGTGCTTGTGTACCATATCTGCATACTCGCCATTTAATGCGCTCTCCATATCAGTATAGATAACGCCCTGTGCTGCTACCTCTTCCTTTACATTGTGATAAACAAGCTCAGAGTCGTACTGAGCACCAACACCAGCCAGAGACTCACGCTCTGCCTTCGGGATACCAAGCTTTTCAAAAGTATCCTTAATTTCTTCCGGAACCTCTGACCACTTTGCTGCCATATGAGTGTTTGGACGAACATAAGTTACAATGTTATCCATATCAAGTCCCTCAATGGATGGACCCCATTCATCTGGCATCGTACTATTATTGAAAATCTCAAGAGATTTCATACGAAATTCTTTCATCCACTCTGGATCATGCTTCTCGCTTGAAATCTGCTCTACAATTTCAGGATTCAAACCTTCCTTTACTTTATAAGCATCTTTGTCTTCATTTCTAAAGTCATACATGCTTCTATCGACATCTTCTACATAAGTCTTTTCTTTCATAATCGCTTTGCGTCTCCTTCTATTCTATTACAGAAAACGCTCAAAACCGTTTTCGTTGATCTCATCTACTAAAGATCCATCTCCTGATGCCACAATACGTCCATCTACAAGAACGTGAGTAGCATCTACGTGAAGAGACTCTAAGATTCTTGTGCTGTGTGTGATAATTAAAAGACCGCCGTGAATGCTCTTTTGATACTCTTCTACACCGCTTGATACAGTTCTTACTGCATCAACATCCAAACCAGAGTCTGTCTCATCAAGAATTGCAAAAGATGGCTTTAACATTAACATCTGTAAAATCTCAGCCTTCTTTTTCTCACCACCTGAAAAACCTACATTTAAATCTCTCTCTGCATAGGACGGATCCATCTGAAGAACCTTCATCATTTCCTCAAGCTCCTTCTTATATGCAAAGAAACGGATTCTCTTTCCAGTGCGCTGTTCTACGCCGCTGCGGATAAAGTTTGTTAAAGATACACCTGGAATCTCAATTGGATTCTGGAAAGATAAGAACATTCCATCTTTTGCTCTCTTATCTGGTGTTTCTTCAGAAATATCCTTACCCTCAAACAGGATCTTTCCTCCAGTAATCTGATACTTAGGATTTCCCATAAGTGCATAACCAAGTGTAGACTTTCCAGCTCCGTTTGGTCCCATCAAAACATGGGTCTCTCCCTTTTTAATCTGCAGATCAATTCCGTGCAGAATCTCTTTATCCTCTACGCGAACTGATAATCCTTCTATCTGTAATAATGGTGCTGACATCGCAGTGCCTCCTCAAAATAATAATAATAATGAATATTATGGCGAACCAATAAAGTTTTAAAACCTATTCAAACCTATTTCCTACGGTTTTTATAGGTTGATACTGGCTTATTATACAACATTGTTAAAAAAAAGGCAAGCACAGAAGTGCCTACCTTTTTTGTTTTTTTGCTTATTTTTCCTTATTTTGCACTGTTTTTCCGAGTTTATCCTTCGCTTTGCAAGTTTGTTTCCACTAACCCGTGTGTTTCGAGGCGATACACCTTCTCGCACACCTCCATGATATATTTTCGGTCATGGGAAATGCTGATGATCGCCCCCGGAAATGCGGCAAGCATCTGACGGATGACAGGACCAGACAATGGCGAAAAGTTTCTTGTCGGCTCATCAAGAATTAGGACATTTGCATTTGACAAACTCATCTTTAAAAGAAGAACCTTTGCCTTTTGTCCACCAGACAATTCCCGGATAGGATGATCCATCTCATCTGCCGTATATTTGAGTGCGCCAAGATACGTACGAATCCGCGTCATCTCCTCCTTGTCGCCAGTTGTGTTTAAATATTCAACTGGTGTGAGCGACAGGTCAAGCTGATCTTCGTAATTTTGCGGCATATATTCAGCACGAATGTCTGATCGTTCCATAAGGTCTTTTGCAATCTTTTTTAGAAGTGTTGTTTTTCCGACTCCATTCTTTCCAATAACGCAAATCTTCTCGCTGCCGCGAATGCGAAGCGAAATATTCTCTGCCAACACACGGCTGCCATCCGGCGAGGTCAGCTGATCAAGCGAGTAGTCAAGTACCGTTTTTCCCGCCGGAATTTTCGAGTCCTTCGTTCCAAGCTCAAAGTAGATCGCGGTCTCCTCCTCTGGCATGTCAGTCATGTTTTCATCCTCCCGCTCAAAACGGCGTCCAATTGACTTGACAGCGTGCATCTTTTTCTTTAGGAGACGTCCACCGGACGGATTTTGACGCGTAATTACCGCTTGTGCATGTTCGACGCTCTGATATATTCTTTGGAATTTCTCATCGCGGATTTGCTTCTGGCGGCGCTCATCTGCCGCCTGGCGTGCCTGATTCTCCATCTGGCTGCTGCGATTTTTGAGATATTCTGTGTAGCTTGTGTTTGCGATGCAAAAGCGGCTCTTTGTCTTACGACGAATCTGCTCGATGTGAATAATCTTGTTCGCCGTGCGCTCAATTAAAGTTTCGTCATGCGAAATATAGATGACGATCTTGTCCCACGATAAAATCAGCTCTTCAAGTGTCTCTAATGTCTCAATGTCAATGTCGTTTGATGGCTCATCTAGCAACAGGACAGTTGGTTCTTCGAAAAGGATTCGCATCAGCTGTGCCTTTACCTTCTCTCCACCAGAAAGCGTGCTCATTTGCTGCTCCCTGTAAAAAAAGTCAGGAGCGATGTGAAATTTTGCCGCAGTCTGGTTCAGTTCCTTCGGTGTCTGATTCCAGAAACTTTCTTGTTCCGAAAAAAATTCATAGACGCTTTTTTGCTGGTCTTCTTTGGGCAATTCCTGCGCAAGATACCCGAGTACTTCTCCTGATATAAGGCGCTCCCCCTCTGCCTCACAGTATTCCTCGACCATTAACGGATCATACAGCCATTTTAGAAGAGTTGATTTTCCGTTTCCCTCCTCGCCAATGATTACGGCTTTGTCGCCATTATTGAATACGCAGGAAAAGTCACTTAAAATTTCTCGCAAATCCTTTTTGTGTGTCAATGTTAAATTTTTTATTTGCAGCATATACTTTGTACCTGTGCCTTTCTTGCACACCGAAACAGTCGTTGATTTTTCGCAAATCTTCTTCTAAAATATGCACTGCCGAAAGCCATTGGGCATAAAAATAGAGAGAATAACTCCCGATAAACTGATTCGGCGCACACAAACAAGACCTTTACGGTCTTACCATTTTGTTACTCCAAATCAACTTATCGAATAATCATTCCCTCACCGTACATGCAGTTACCCTTTTTTAGAGTATCACATGCCTTTCTTTTTTCTGTTTTTCAGTATAGCAGACTTTTACTGATTGTCAATGCCAAATATGCAGAAGGCCATTGGGACAGATAAAGTGCCACCGTACCTGTCCCCGTGGCTCAGTTCAATCCACGGAAGCCTTTTCCAATGATTTCACTTGAATTTACAATGGCAATAAATGCGCCTGGCTGATAGCGCTTTACAAAGTTTCTAAGCTGCACTGCCTGTCCACGCTTCATAACTGACATAATAATCATCTTCTGGTTATGCGTGAATGCGCCATGTGCTTTATAAACGGTTGCGCTGCGCTTAAGATCCTGGTAAATAAATTCACAAATCGGATCTGGATCATCGCAGACAATTAAAAATACCTTACAACGATTAATACTCTCAATTACGTTATCGATGACAAGTCACTTTGCCAAAAGACCTGTCAGTGAGAACAGACCTGTCTGAATATCAAATACAAAGCAAGATGATATAACAATAACAGTCATAAAAACAACTATCATTTTGTTCAAACAAACTCGATGCTCCATTTCCCCTGTTCTCCCAACTACCAATTCTCGTATTCTTCTTGTCGCTTCACTTATTCTGCATTCAAAATATTATGCAGGACTTTTCTTACCTTTTTCATATCTATCGGCTTTGATATATGTCCATTCATTCCCAAATCCAATGCAAGTTTGCGATCTTCTGCAAATACATTTGCCGTCATCGCAACAATTGGAATTTGAGCTTTCTTATCATTTTCCATCTGCCTTATTTTTACAGTTGCTTCGTAGCCATTTACATTAGGCATCTGAATGTCCATAAGAATTAGATCATAATAGCCTTCTTCTGCCTGATCAAGCATATCAAAACATTCTTGACCGTCAGTGGCAAGCTCCACGAAAAAGCCTTCTTCATGCAATAACTCTATTGCAATTTCAGCATTCAGCTCATTGTCCTCTGCAAGCAAAATCCTCTTGCCTCTGATATCATCCGTATTAGGCTGTTTTTCTTGTTCTTTATATACATCTTCCTTCGATACTGTTTCCAGCGAAATTGTTACCGTAAACTTTGTACCCACTTCTTGACTGCTCTCTGCCTTAATGTTTCCGCCCATTAGCTCAATAAGTGATTTCACAATCGGAAGGCCAAGTCCTGTACCTACGACTTTATTCTCCGTTGATGTATGCTCTCTGGAAAATTCTTCAAATATATGAGGCAGATATTCTTCGCTCATTCCTATTCCTGTATCTTCACAAATAAAACAATATTGTGCCATTTTATCATCTGATGCAATCTCTTTGACTATCACATGAATAGATTTTCCGCTCGGCGTATATTTAACTGCATTACCTACGATATTCAAATAAATTTCCTGAAGCTTTGTTTTGTCACAGATGGCATACTTATGGCAGACATTAGCATCGATTGAATACTGCAGATTCTTTTTTCTTATATCTGATTCAAATACGCTGCTAACATCGTGAAAAATGGCGCTTAAATCTTCTGCCTTTAGTCTTAACGTGGCCGTTCCGCTTTCAATGCGCGCCATCTCCAAAACCTGATTTATAATCGTCATCATAAGCGTACTAGAAGATTGAATTTTTTTCAGATATTCTTTAGCCTTCTCTTCATTTTGAAGATTTTTCTCCAAAAGACCTGAAAATCCAATTATTGCATTCATCGGTGTGCGAATATCATGACTCATATTAAATAAAAATCTTGTCTTAGCTTCATTTGCATTTTTTGCCAGTTCCGCTGATCGCTGCAGCTGCTCTGCATACTGCTTCTCTTGATTGTTTTTACTAAGAACCTGATAAAAAATAGCAGCAATTAACATAGACAAAACCAATATTGTGAGGATAACTGAAAACCAATAAGATATTGTTATCCATCCAGCAGACGGCTCTATATCAAAGTACCATACTTCATTTGGAATATTGCACTCTAGCGTCAGGCAATCTTTTGAAAGCTTTTCTTTATTTTGAGCCAACACAACCTGTTCACCTGTACTGTCATCTTTTGTCCAGATTTTATAATAAAATGAAGCTTCACTCAACTTCTCGAGCTTTAATTCACTTATAAAACGATCCCAGTCAATTACTGTAATCACAAACCCCCAAAATATACTGTCTTCGCCATCAGCTGGCTGATAGACTGGATTGAAAAGCAATGCACCCATTCCGCCCTGCCTCAATTCATAGGGACCGCCAAGTGTATATTCTTTTGTTTCTTTAGCCAAATTAGCGTCAATGCTTCGCTCATGTTCTGTCAGCAAATCAAGTCCAAACGCTTTATCGTTGTCCTCTCTGGGATAAATATATGTAATTATCCCATCTGGTGCCAGCTCAAATGCTTTTACTACATCATTTTCATTTGGAATAACACTTGCCAGCTTGGAGAATGTTTCTTCATCTAATTGATAGCCTGCATTAATAATATTTTCCATCAAATCTGAATTCACTACATATCGCTCTAACTGTGCTTTAATTCGCCTTACAGTACTTTGTGCCGTATAGGCTGCTCCTGCTTTCTCTTCTTTTTCCATATAGCCAAAGATCATGCATCCAACAAGAAACAAAAGCATAAAAGAAATTAGTCCAACAACACAGCTATATTTTATTATTCTTTTTTTGGCAGTACTGTATTTTCCCATTGCTATTACTCCCTTTGATTTTATTATGCAAGTATATCACGTCTGTCACTCGAAAAACAAGGTTTTATTGCAAATAAAAAGCCACCAGAGATCATATCAATCTCCGATGGCTTTGATTCTTTATTCGCCCCAGACTTCTTGAGCAATTTCTTTTACAAGTGCAAGCTTTGCCCATTGCTGCTTTTCAGTAAGCTTATTTCCAATTTCACAAGAAGCAAAACCACACTGTGGACTTAAATACAGGCGCTCAAGCGGCACATATTTTGCCGCCTCGTGAATACGGTTAATTACTTTCTGTTTATCTTCAAGCTTTGGTGACTTTGTTGTAATCAAGCCCAAAACTACTTTTTTATCACCTGATACCTTCTGTAAACATTCAAAACCACCAGAACGTTCATCATCAAATTCTAGATAATAGGCATTTACATTTTCCTTTGCGAAAAGTGTCTCCGCTACACTATCATATGCACCGCTGCTTGCATATGTAGAATGGAAATTTCCTCTACATACATGTGTATTAATCACAAGATCCTTTGGAGCGCCCTCAATTGCCTTATTGTTAACATCAAGCAGCTGTTCTTTAATTTTCTCAAGACCTGCCTTTGTTGTTCCAAAAAATACCGGTGCACTTGGATCAACAACCATTCCCCAAGAACAGTCGTCAAGCTGAAGATTTCTACATCCCGCTGCGTAAATGTCTTTGATAAATGCACGATATCCTTTTACAATATCTTCTGCTACCTGTTTTTGTGTGTCATAATACTTTGAAGTATTTTCCCATGCAAATGGCATGATCATCTGCTCTAAAAACTGTGCTGGTGCCGGAATAGTCAACTTTGCAACTGTATTTTCATCCTCAAATTGATTCACAAATTCAAAATGACGCAGAAACGAATGATTGTTATTGTAGGAAATCTTTCCTGTCAGGTATGTATCATCTATCATAGCTGCCTCACCGTGAAATGGCAATCCTGTTTTTGTCTTGGTGTGACCAACTCCGTTGAACTCCCAAAAGAAATCTAAATGCCATGTTGCGCGGCGAAATTCCCCATCTGTGATTACATGGTAACCTGCTGTTTTTTGTTTTGCAATCAAATCTTCAATGCAGGCATCCTCAACTTTTACCAGCTCTTGCTTTGAAATGGTTCCAGCCTCAAACTGTTTTCTTGCTTCTTTTAAAGAAAGCGGACGCAAAAAGCTTCCTACAAAATCATAGCGAAATGGTGTATTCATGGCAATCCTCCTGTATTTTATAATAAAACTCTATTATTGTTCTTAACGCTGCTATCATACAGGATTTTTTATCATTTGTATAATACCTTAATTCACTGCTAATCATAGTTTCAAACTATAGTAAACTAGTCATTAGTGCACAGTCTTGTTTGTTTAGGATGCCTGCCTGTGTAAAGAAAAGGTATATTACAGTTTGCTTTTTTCTGTTTCTTCTATATCTTCATCTTCCTCTTTTGTATATTCCTCTATTTCTGTCTTTGTCACCTGCTTGATATTTTGTTTTTTCAGGCGCAGATATACAAATTCCCGAAAAATAGTGTATAACACTGACAACAGCGGAATGAAAACAAGCATTCCAACTATTCCCATAAGATTTCCACCAATCGTAACTGCCGCCAAAACCCATATTGAAGGAAGACCTACAGATTCACCAACAACATGAGGATATATCAGATTTCCCTCAATCTGCTGCAGCACAAGAAATACTATTACGAATAAAATTGCCTGTTGTGGGTTTACCATAAAGATTAAAAAGCTTCCTACTGCACATCCGATGAAGGCTCCAAAAATAGGAATTAATGCCGTAAACGCAATTAAAACTCCAATCAAAAGTGCATACGGCAATCGTATTATTGACAGTGTAACAAAGAACATTGTACCCAAAATCAACGCCTCAAGGCATTGTCCCGTTATAAAGTTTGAAAAAGTTTCATTGCTCAATTTTGCGACATACGTTATTTTATTCACTATTTTTTCAGGCAAAGCCGCCTGCATAAACATATTGACTTGTCTTTGAAGTGTTTCTTTTTTCGCAAGCAGATAGAACGCAAATATCAAGCCGATAAAAAATGCCGTTATACCCGATACAACAGCTTTTGCCGCCGTAAATGTACCGTTTAAAACATTTCCCGCACCGTTTTGTAAGAAATTTATCGCCGTATCCATAAGTTTGTCGGTATTGAACTGCAAACTTGCAATCCAATCATGGATTTGCGTATTATTACTGAACATATCCTCTGCCCATTTCTGCACTTTAGGAAAAAATGCTTCTGCCGATTTTGTAAGTTCTCTCACCGTTCCGCCTATTTGCGGCACAACAATAAGTATCACACCCGCAATCACTCCGATTACAAGCAGAAAAGTTATAATCATACTGAGCGGTCTTGCGTATTTCTTTTGTTTTCCGTTTTTGCTTTTAAACAGTAGCTTTTCAATCGCTCTCATAGGTATATTAAGTATAAAAGCTATTATTCCGCCCAAAACAAACGGAAAAATTATTCCCCACAAAAGCCCTATAGCGTTTCCGACCTTTTCGTAGTTCTGCACTATAACCAACACTACAACCGTGAACAATATTATTCCGCAAATTTTCTTTACATTTTCTTTGGTTAAATTCACATTTTTCACCCTTTCTGATTATGATTTTATAAATGCAAATAAGCTGTCACATAAAAATGCAACAGCTTAAATTTAATTAGCCCATCATTTTCATAGCGTCTTGCAGCCACCATTCACCGATGTCAATAGCCTTATAAAGATTTTCTCTTTCGCACTTACGATAAACCTGACCTTTGCCAAGCTCGCCTGTGTTGTCCATAATCTGTACCTTAACTTTTGTAGATACGTCCACATCTTGCTTTTTACTGCTTTCCACGATGTCAAGAGCAAGAATAAGCTTATCTTCCAAATTTCCGTAATAAATTCTGTTCCCGCATCTTAAAAGCGGCTTACCTTTGTACATAAGACCTTTTTTCTTTTTTACCGCTGCCATAACCAAAATCCTCCTTTTAATCTCTCTATACTAAATTATATCCTTCTTTTACGGCTTTTATATTCATCTCTATAAGTTTATGCTTGTTTTCCGGCAAAGATTTCTTCATTGTGTATTCAATTTCATCGATTGTAAACAACTCCGTTTTCTTTAACACCGCACCAAGCATAACCATATTTGCAAGACTCTTATTACCCATATTATGAGCTGTTTCGGTAGCATTCACGCAAATTTCGTTTACGTCCTCTCTTTCCGACTTTCTGTCTATAAGCGACGTATTTATAAACACATATCCGCCGTCTGAAACCGTATTTTCAAATTTATCAAGTGACGGTTTATTCATTGCCACAAGGATATTCGGTCTTGTAACAATCGGCGAACCAATCGGCTCATCATCTATTATAACGTGACAATTTGCAGTACCGCCACGCATTTCAGGTCCGTATGACGGCAACCAAGAAAGTTTTTTGTCTTTAAGCATTGCCGCAAACGCAAGTATTTTGCCTGTAAACAAAATCCCCTGACCTCCGAAACCGGCAAGTATCATTTCACAATTTTTCATTATTTATCCTCCTCGACGTCCTCAATATCTTTAAAAACACCAAGCGGATAATACGGAATCATTTCATCTCTGACTCTCTGCATAGCCTCAACAGGTGACATTCCCCAATTTGTCGGACAAGTCGAAAGCACTTCGACTATTGAAAATCCCTTACCGTTTATTTGATTTTCAAATGCTTTCTTTATAGCCCTTTTAGCGTCCTTTATATGCGGTACGGAATCAGTTGAAACTCTCGCAATATATGATGGTCCGTCAAGTGTGGCAAGCATTTCGCACACTCTTACGGGATTACCTTGTATTTTCGGATCACGTCCGTAAGGTGATGTCTGCGTAACTTGTCCCGGAAGTGACGTTGGTGCCATTTGACCGCCTGTCATTCCGTAAATTGTATTATTGATGAATATAACGGTTATATTCTCGCCTCTTGCGGCACTGTGTACTGTTTCGGCAGTACCTATTGACGCAAGGTCACCGTCACCCTGATATGTAAATACGATTTTATCAGGATTTGTTCTTTTAACACCTGTAGCAACAGCAGGAGCTCTGCCGTGAGGAGCTTCAATCATATCAAAATTAAAGTAATCATAAGCCATAACGGAGCAGCCAACAGGACAAACACCTACTGTATCGCCTGCAACGCCCATTTCGTCCAGAACTTCACAAACAAGTCTATGTACAATACCGTGAGTACAACCCGGACAGTAATGTGTAGGTACGTCAATTAATGACTTTGGTCTTTCAAATACTACTGCCATTACTGAACACCTCCCAGTTTCTTAATTTCTTCAAGTATTTCAACAGGAGTTGGAATTACGCCGCCTGTTCTGCCGTAGAATTCAACAGGCTTTGAACAGTTGATAGCAAGCTTAACATCATCAACCATCTGTCCCATTGACATTTCAACGCAAAGGAGCTTTGAAGCAGTTTTTGCAGCTTCATTGATTTCTTTTACAGGGAATGGCCATAAAGTCTTAGGTCTGAACATACCTGCCTTAATGCCCTGTTCTCTCGCAGCATTTACTGCTGATTTTACAACTCTTGCAGTTGCACCGTAAGCACAAAGAAGAATATCGCAGTCCTCAGTAAGGTAAAGCTCAGCATCGGTTTCGTTAGCCTTGATAGTTTCATATCTTTCAAAACGTTCTTTAACCTTAGCTTCAAGCTCAGTAGCCTGTAAGTAAAGTGAATTGATGATATGATGTTCACGCTTATTCTTATGACCGTCAGCAGCCCAGCTGCTCTTATCATACTCAACAGCAGCAATTTCAGGGAATGTAACAGGCTCCATCATCTGACCGAGAAGACCATCAGCAAGAATCATAGCAGGAACTCTGTACTTATCAGCAGTATTGAAAGCTGCTATAACCATATCAACCATTTCCTGAACAGAAGAAGGTGCAAATACGAGAATGTGGAAGTCACCGTGACCGAGAGCTTTAGTAGCCTGCCAATAGTCAGCCTGTGAAGGCTGGATACCGCCAAGACCCGGGCCGCCTCTCTGTACGTTTATGATAACAGCAGGAACGTCTGAACCTGCAATATATGAGATGCCCTCACCTTTAAGTGAAACACC
>ERZ825670.2969-NODE-2969-length-15130-cov-3.258773_pt1 | contig 15130 bp, 15 predicted proteins | sample MGYA00519929_ERZ825670 | MGnify/ENA primary metagenome ERZ825670 (study PRJEB31778, sample SAMEA3449207) | human gut metagenome | biome: human gut; feature: human-associated habitat; material: faeces | place: United Kingdom | collected 2010/2012 ...
TTTATCTGGCCAGTGCTGGCAGCTATGAGAACGCAAAAGAAACCGAGCGTGACCTGCTGACCACCGATTCCTATGGATTTGCCCGTTCAAAGGACCTTCCGTATGGCTTGTATGTGGTGCATCAGACCAAAGGTGCCCAAGGACAGAAATTTGTCCCAGACTTCTCCGTGTTCATTTCTGAGCACGGTAAAACCTATTATTTCATTCTCAATAACCCCACCTTTACCTCGCTCATCCGCTTTGAAAAGAAAGACGCCGAATCCGGCAAAATCATTCCTCTGGCGGGAACAGCAGTCAAAATCCGTAACACCGATACCGGCGAGTGGGTGGTACAGCATATCAACTACCCCAGCCCCATCGATATCGACACTTTCGTGACGGACGCCACAGGAACCCTTATGCTGCCGGAACCGCTTCCGTTTGGAAATTACGAGCTGTATGAACAGCAGAGTCCATGGGGATATGTTCTTGACAAAGAGCCGGTTCCCTTTGTGGTGGACGGTTCACAGGACGTGGTTACAGTGGAGAAATACAATATCCCGCAAAAGGGAACGATTACAGTCTCCAAAGAGGGCGAAGTATTCAGCCATGTTGCAGAATCCGGCGGGATGTACCAGCCTCAGTATGAGGTGCAGGGCCAGCCGGGCGCCGTTTATGAGATCACAGCACTGGAAGATGTTATTACCCCGGACGGAACCGTCCGCCTGAAAGCAGGCGAACTGGCGGCTACTTTGACCACCGGAAGTGACGGGACCGCCACCTCGGAACCTTTGTATCTCGGCCGCTATCAGGTGAAGGAAATCACTGCGCCGGATGGCATGGTAATCGATCCTGAACCCAAGGAAGTCGTTTTGTCCTATGCCGGTCAGGAAGTAGAAATCACTTCCGCCAGCGTTGGCTTTGTCAACGAACGCCAGAAAGTGGAGATTTCCCTCAAGAAGCTGCTGGAACAGGACGAAATCTTCTCCCTCGGCATGAATGAGGAATGGAAAAACATTACTTTCGGACTGTTTGCAGCGGAACAACTGACCGCCTCCGATGGTACCTCCATCCCGGCAGACGGGCTTATGGAAACCATAGGCATTGACGAAAATGGAAATGCCGTATTTAAAACCGACATCCCCTGCGGGGCTTCCCTGTATGTGCAGGAAATCGGCACCGACGATCACTACATTTTGAGCGACAAAAAATACCCTGTGGTGTTTGAGTATGCCGGACAGGATGTGGCGAAAGTGGAAATTGAAGTGAACGATGGAGAAGCCATTGAAAACACCTTAAAGCGCGGCAAGGTATCCGGATGGAAGGTAGATCAGGATGGTTTTGAATTAGGCGGTGCTGTCATCGGTCTGTTCCGATTTGACGAAACTGAGTTCACCGAAGAAACCGCCCTCATGGTCACCGAGAGCAATGAAATCGGGTACTTTGAGTTTGATAATGTGCCTGCTGGAAACTTCCTCGTGCGTGAAATCGCATCTCCGGAAGCCTTCGTATTGACGGAAGAAATCTTCCCGGTAGAAATCACCGAGGACGGACAGACCATCGAAATCACCATTGAAAACCAGATCATCAAAGGTACCGCCGAAACCATAAAGGTGGACGCCGATTATCCGGACCACAAGCTGTCCGGGGCTGTTTTTGAAGTTTATGCCGATGTGGACAATAATGGTGAATTCAATGCGGATATCGACAAGCTGGCAGGTGAAATGACAGAAACCGAACCGGGCCTCTACCAGATGAAGGATCTTGTTTATAGAAATTACTTCCTGCATGAGAAGGAAGCGCCGGAATTTTTCGAAAAGGATGACGGATATTATCCTTTCTCCATTACGGAGAATGAAGCGATTGTCCGCATCGAAACCGAAGCTGGCGTAGGCTTCCTGAACAAAGCGCAGACCGGTTCCCTGAAGGTAGTAAAGACTGCCGATGATGATAAGATCGAAGGACGCACCTTCAAAATCAGCGGTACTGACTTCATGGGCAATGCCTATGAGCAGGAATTCAAAACGGATGAAAACGGTGAAATCAACCTCACTCTCCGTGTGGGAGAATACACCGTATCTGAAGTAGCTGGCGAAGATTCCGAAAAGTATATTCTGCCTGACGATCAGACCGTAGAAATCAAGGCAGGCGAAACAACGACCGTAAAGATGCATAACAAACTGGTGCCGGAGGTTCCCTCTGTTCCGCAGACCGGCGATAACCCGTGGATGCCTGCCATCCTTGGCACTCTGGCAGGCTTGGCAGTTTTGTCCGGCGGCGCTCTGCTTTTCCTGCGCTATACAGGTAAAAAGCGCAAATCTGCTGATCAGGTCGATGAGGATCAAGGCACATAAGAATGAAAATCTTTCTAAAAGGATTTTGCATCGGCCTTTTGTGCCTGAGCTTATTGGGACTTCTCTGGTTTTTGGTTCTACAGCCGGGGCTGACCAATGGAGAAGCACAAGCCCTGAAAAAAGAATACGCACAGCCTCTCCCCGGAGCCGAAAGCTCCGGGGTTTTACCGGCTGGGAAAGAACAGCTCGAACCGGAATCCCTTGTGGACCTTCCCGCTTTGCAGGCTGAATACCCGGACATCAAAGGCTGGATTTCCATTCCCGGCACCTGTGTGGATTACCCGGTTTTGCAAAGCAGCGCCGATGATCCCGAATACTATCTGCGGCGTACCTACAAGGGAGAATGGCGCACTGCCGGAAGCATCTTTTTTCAATGGGATTGTTCCGCAGAGAGTCAAAATACCGTGGTCTACGGGCACAACATGAATGACGGGACCATGTTCGCTGTTCTTCAAAAGATGGCTGATGAAGCCTTCCGCAACGAACACTCCAAAATCCTGCTGCAGACCAGCGATGGACTGCGGGAATATCAAATTGCGGCTGTGCTGAAAACCGATATCACAAAGCTCCGGTTTAACCGCACTGAATTTGCGGATCATGCGGATTTTCTGTCTTTTCAGAAAGAGCTCTTTGCACAGTCATTATACGAATCCCAAACCATCCCCGGCGAGGACTGCCGCCTGCTGACGCTCGTCACCTGTTCCTATGAATGGGAAAACGCCCGCACGGTGGTCATCGCCGCAGAAGTGAGGTGAGAATCAATCAATGGAACCAAAAGCAATTATTTTGATCTGTTTATGCGCTGTCATTTTGGGCGGCCTTGTGTTCCTGTATATTCGTAACCGCAGGAAAAAATAGCGTAAGAACCAATCGGACGGGGCGCTGCGGAGCGCTCCGTCCCTATTTTTATCATACTGGAGGGATTGATTGAAAAAACTTGGACTTTTGGATGTGGTAGCCGAACAGCACCGCACCTTTATCTCCAACCTGCGTCTGCTGCCGGAACTCAAATGGGCGGCGCTTGGCGATCTGTACCGCCTGCCGGACAAGGAAAGATACCCTTTAAAGGAATGGGAAGAAGCGGTGTCCTATCTGTTGAGCTGCGAGGTGCATTTTGAAAACTATGAAGCAATCGGGAAAAGCCTCAAGCCCTTTTCCCTGCAAGTGAGGTGATCTGCCGGAATGTGAGTATTGCTTGTAGAACCGGGCAAAGCAGCCCGGCCTGTTGAGATGAAAAACAACCTTCATGAAATGCAGCAAATGGTAGGCGGCCCCATTCAGGCACTTTATCCGTGGGAAGAACCTGTTGCTATTGTCTGCAATGACGAAGGAAAAAATATGGGGCTGCCGCTAAACCGTGTGCTGGAGAACTATGACATAATTGCGGGAGCTTTTTTTGTCTGTGGTATTCAGGGAGAAAACTTCTCCAGCCTGACTGAAAAACAAATGCAGAAGTATCAGCAGATGTTTTTAAGCCCTGAGAAATTCATCCAAACACCGGAAGGGCTTTTGTGTATCCGAATAAACCCGGTGGTAAGCCCAAAACCCAAAACCAAAAAGCCCCCGAATCATGAAAGATAAAGGAGAATGCCATGAATCAATTTTATACCGCCGAATCTGTTACGGAAGGGCATCCGGATAAGCTGTGCGACCTCATTGCCGACAGTGTGCTGGACGAATGCCTTTCCCATGACGCCCTCTCCCGTGTGGCCTGCGAAGTGATGGCTACCAGAGGGCAGATCATTGTCGCCGGGGAGATTACCAGCCTGTATGAACCTTCTATCCCTTCGATTGTCCGTTCGGTTCTCAGAAAAGTAGGCTACAATCCGGCCCGTTTTGCCATCCAGTGCCTCATCCATAAGCAAAGCCCGGATATCGCCGCAGGTGTGGACTGTTCGTTAGAGCAGCGAAGAAATGTGGATGGGAGCAGTCCCTCTCTGCAGCTCGGCGCTGGCGATCAGGGAATCATGGTGGGATATGCCTGTTCGGAAACCCCACAAATGCTTCCTCTGCCGGTTGTGCTGGCTCACCGTCTGACCAGTGCTCTCACCATCGCCCGAAAATCCGGTGCAATTCAAGGACTAAGGCCGGACGGGAAAGCACAGGTCACCGTGGAATATGATGAGGATGGAAAACCATTCCGGCTGGATACCGTTGTGCTGTCTGCCCAGCACAGCCCTGAAATCCCTGCCGATGAACTCTGCTTCGAACTGACGGATAAAGTGATTGCCCCTGCTTTGCAGGTCCTGCCACCGGATGAGGATACAAAAATTTTAATCAATCCAGCCGGAAGGTTTGTGCTGGGCGGCCCGGAAGCAGATACCGGTCTCACCGGACGAAAACTCATGGTGGACAGCTTCGGAGTGTTCGCGCCTCACGGCGGCGGTGCTTTTTCCGGTAAGGACGCCACCAAAGTGGATCGCTCCGGCGCATACATGGCCCGATATATTGCTAAAAACCTTGTGGCGGCGGGTTTGTGCGAACGGTGTCAGGTTACACTGGCTTATGCTATTGGGGCAGCCCAACCGGTGATGGTGGAAGTAGATACCTTTAAAACCGGAACGGTCTGCGCCGATGACTGTCTGGCAGATGCGGTAAAACTGGTGTTTGGGTTAACGCCTGCCGAGATTATCGCAAAGCTGGATCTGTTATCACCGAGATATACTGGGACCGCCGCCTATGGACATTTCGGCAGGCCGGAGTTCCCGTGGGAACGCACCGATCAGGCGAAAATCCTGCGGGCGGCTGTCATTTAAGTAAGAAAGGGGGATTCCCATGCCCGGAGTCACCGAAGAACAAATCACCGCTGCCAAACAGATGAGCGCCATTGAGTTTTTGCGGCGTTACCGTCCCGGACAACTGGTGAAAGCCGAAAGCCGGGGTGAGTTCCAGCTGAAAGAACATGACAGCTTTAAAATCAACGAAACCACAAGCCTTTGGCATTGGAAAAGCCGGGATGTCGGCGGCAAAAGCGCCCTTGACTATCTTATTAAGGTTGAGGGGCTGAAATTTGTAGAAGCGGTGCAGACCTTATGAGGGGAAAACCCCAGCTATGTTCCGCCTGTTTCCCAGCCGGAACAGCCGAAGGAATTTCTTTTGCCGCCGGCAGCGGAAAATAACCGCAGGGTGTTTGCCTATCTTTTGAAGCGTGGTATCGACCGCAAGGTCATCGAAGCCTGCATCCGGGCAGGAATCCTCTACGAAAGCGCCGACTACCACAACGCTGTGTTTGTTGGGAAGGACGAAACCGGTACTGCCCGGTATGCTTTTCTGCGTGGTACCTATACACGGGGAAACCCATTCAAGGCAGAGGTGTCCGGCAGCGATAAGCGGTTTTGTTTTTGTCTCCCGCCGAAAAGGGAAAGCAAAAAACTCGCCATATATGAAGCCGCAATAGAGCCACTCGCACATTTAACGCTGGAAGGGACAACAGATAAATGGCGGCTGTCCCTTGGCGGGATTTATGCGCCTGAAGAAGGAACACAGACAAGCCGGGATATGAAAAAACCCATTGCGCTGGACGCTTTTCTTGCCCGTCACCCGGAGATTGAAGAAATCGAAATCTGTACCAATAACGATTTTGCGGGAAGGTGGGCAGCCGATCATATTGAGAAAGCCTATCAGGGCAAGTACCGCATGGTCAGGAATCTTCCGGAAAAAGAAGGCTGCGATTATGCCGACCTGACAAAAGAAAGATACGAAAAACAGGCTGTCCGGCAAAGGGCAGCCTGTTCCCGTTAAAAGGAGGTTTTGCAATAGCGGATAAAGAAATTACACTCAAACTTTACTCTCCATTGACAGGAGATTTCCACGAAAATGAAATAGACGAGTATGGCTGGAACAATGGAGTATCCGATTATCCCACGCTGTTTGATGGTACGGATATGGTCTGCTATGAGGAAAGCATCCGCCCTGCTGTAGAACAGTATACCGGAAACCTCATGTCTTACTTTTATAAACAACGCAATCCCGGAATTAAAGAAAAGGTAATCAGCGCGATTCCTTCGATAGAAATTCGGAACGGAGAATTGATGGGCTGTACAACTGTCGTGCTGAAAGAACCGTTGGCTGACGAAGAAATGGAAGATTTGCAGGATTATCTGCATGGACAGTTTTCCGATGGCTGGGGCGAAGGCTTTGAGCAGCAGGAAATCCAGACTGACGATGGTGTGCTGTATGTTCATTTTGGAGAAGCAGAACCATTTTATTTTGAAGTAGAACAGATGCAGCCTGCAGAACCCCTGAAAGAGCAGTTACCCCCTCATCGGCCAAAAATGAAATTGGTGGGACAGGACGGAAACATCTTTTCCATCCTCGGCAGAGCTTCCCGGCTGCTGAAGGAAAACGGACAGCCGGATCAGGCAAAGGAGATGTGTGACCGTGTCTACCAGTCCGGGAATTATTACAAAGCGCTTAATATCATTAGCGAATATGTGGAAACGGAATTATCGGAGAAAACTCATACGAAGTCGAAAAACGAAAAGGAACGAGGTGACGCCAGATGAATCAGAAATACGAGATTACCGACATTGTTCACCCGCAGTACCCATGGCTGCACCGTATTCGGGCCTTGCGGGATGTTCGTGAGGATGTCCATGTGGGAGATCTTGGCGGTTTCGTCCAGTCTGAGGAAAATCTCAGTCAGGAAGGACAGTGCTGGGTTGCGAACAATGCTGTCGCCGCCGAGGAATCCTATATATCCGGTGACGCCATCATGTGGGATTACTCCTGCGCTCGTGGTTGTGCAGTCATTTCCGGAAAAAGCCGAATCGGTGGAGAAGCCATCATAGAAGATCATGCTATCGTAACCTCTGGTTATGTCCATGGAAACGTCCATATATCTGGAAATGCCAAAATCTTTGCGAATGCTGTTACCGGCGGAACCCCTGTAATCATGGAAAAAGCTTCTGTTTACGGGGAGCTTGGCGGCGAGATAGAGGTTCATGAACACGCAGTCATTCTGCCCGGAGTCGTAATTGATAACCCCACCATTGATGTGCTCCACATCCGACCAGATGAAATTGTGGTGGAACGAAAATTCAAACGTGAGTCACCTGTTATTACTCCTCCTCCCGAATATCAACCGCACCCTCGTGCCTCTAAAAAGCGCAGCCGAGGGGAAGAACGATAAAGAACACTGTAATTTTTTTAGAAAGGAAGATGCCTCTGAACGAAACGAAAGAACTGGCTCAAATTGTTGACGAAACCATTCTGCCCATGGAACACAGCGGTGGGGATGGCTGGACGATTCTGCACGGAGATACCCTACAGGTAATCCGAGCATTCAAGCCGCAGGTGTTCGACGCCATTATTACCGATCCTCCCTATGCTTCGGGCGGGTGGAAGCCAGCCGAGAAAAACCGCACCACCAATCAAAAGTACAGCAGCATGGACAAAGAAAACGCCCTGCCCGATTTTGACGGAGATCAAAAGGATCAGCGAAGTTGGACCAGATGGATGGCTGAATGGCTTTCTGACGCCAGAAAAGCCTGCAAACCGGGAGCGCCGATTTGTCTGTTCATTGACTGGCGGCAGTATCCTTCTATCACCGACGCACTGCAGTGGGCAGGCTGGATCTGGCGTGGCTGTGCGGTATGGGATAAGATGACCAGCCGCCCCCAGAAAGGACGTTTCCGCCAGCAAAGTGAATACATCGTATGGGGTTCCAACGGACCTATGCCGGTGAATAGACCGGTTGGCTGTTTGCCCGGTGTGTTCCGTTACGCCAATCCTCAAAACAGAATTCATGTGACGGAAAAGCCCTTGCAGCTCATGCGTGACCTTGTGAAAATCTGTGTACCGGGCGGGAGAATCCTCGATCCCTTCTGCGGAGCCGGAACTACCGTTCTCGCTTCCCGGCTGGAAGGATATGAATCCGTAGGGATTGAAGTCACCGACGCCTATTATAAGCTGGGTTCCGACCGTGTGCGCTTTGCATTGGAAGCCGATTCGGAAGAAGAAACCTCCGAATAATCTCCAAGGCTATCCCCGTGGATAGCCATAAACAGACAGTCATACAAGCAGGCTATCCACGTGGATAGCCTGCCCCTTTATTCAATATATGAAAAGAAAGGAAATCACTATGGAAAAAGCATTTGCCTATGTGTGCGCCGCACCCGATGCCGCGCCCCGCCTGTTAAAACGCTACTGCCGCAAGATTTATGAACTGGGATATGTCCCGATCTGCCCGAAACTTTCGGACAGCCAGTACCTGCAGATGGAAAATGCCGATGAAAAACGGGAATTTCAAAATATTTCCCGTCAGAAACTGTGCCGATGCCGAATGCTGGTGGTATGCGGCAATGAGATCAGCAACTCCATGTCCGCTGAAATCGGTACAGCCGAAAAGCGAAATATTATCTGTACGACGCTGGAAGGTCTGGCAAAAATCAAGGAATCAGATGAACATGACGGGCTCTGATTCCAGCGTGGTATTTTCCCAGCCGGTGACTGGTTTTGCAAGCATAGCGTTTGGATATCCAAACGCATTTTGGGGAGAACCCCAAACCCCCGGCATCCAGCCGCCCATCGAATATAGAAAGAGGTGAGAAAACTGAATCAGAAACAATATGCTGCATTTGCGGCAAACGCCAAAACACTGGACAGCCTGCGCCGGAACGAGGTAAATTATGTCCCCGGCATTTTTGAAGTGACAAAGGTCATCGTCTTGGGCAAAGAGGATTTTGAGAAGCTCTCAGAGGACGTCTCCCCGGAATATCCTTTCCTCAAGGATAACCGGGAACTGATGAGCGCCGATCCGGGCGGGCTGTTCCGCTGTCTGATGGTGAGGACTAAAGGAGAACAGGAGGAATATATGCTGATTGCACAGGGGCGAAACAGCCTATACCTTGGTTATGGAAAAGATTGCCGCAAGGTAAACCTGCAGGACGTACCAATAGAACACCTTGTGCTGGAAGAACCAAAAGCCTATCAGGAACACGCTGTATTCTACCACCGCCCACATGATTTATCAGATATCAATGGTCAGAATCCAAGACATCCTGCACCGGAGCGCCAGACTGAGTTCCGAGTAGAACAGGTGGTGGTTTTGGCTGATGAAGAATATCGTCAGTTTCAGGAAACCGGATTTTTGCAAGACCAGATTTTCCTGTTTGATTACCAAGACAAGATGTGGTTCGATCCCGGCAGTCTCTGCTGGCACTGTGTACTGGTGAAAGGAGAAAACAGCAGGGACGGAATCCTTGTAGAATCAGAAGGATACTGTTATACCCGATACGCAGCTTTCGCTCCGGACTGCGGCAAGCTTCGCCTGCAGGATATCCCTGTCCATTACGAATATCCGGCTAAAGCGCCGGAGCAGAAGAAAAGCCGCAAAAGGAAAGTACCGGAGCGTTAAAAAGGAGTCCCTATGAGAAAACGAAATCACATCATCCCTCTTCATTTAAACAAAAAGGAACTGGCGCATCTGGAAACACAGGTGAAACAAAGCGGTCTGCCCCGTGAGGAATTTCTGCGCACCCTCATCATGGGAGCCGAACTGCGGGCAAAACCCTGCGACCACCATGTGGATCTGCTTCACAAAGTGGCGGGGCTTTGCAATAACGCCAACCAGCTTGCCAAGGTTGCGAATACTTATGGCGAAGCCAGCCAGCAGAGCGTGGAGGAAATGACCGTTATCGCCCGCCAGGTTTGGAAAGAAGTAAAGGAGAATTGGTAACCAACCTGCGGTTGGATGCAATTTGCGCACATAGCCAAGATATGAATTCGTCTAAGCTGCCCGCACCTAAAATTCAGAAAGGAGAAAACCACTATCGCATATACCAGCGTTATCCCCGTCCACCGCCTTGATAACGCCATCGACTATGCTCTCGATGAGAAAAAATCTTCCCGTGCCGAAAACAGAGAATCGTTGGAAGGAGAAATCGATAAGGCTCTCAATAAAGACCAGTCAGAACAGGATCTGTTCCAGTCAGCCATCGGCTGTACCATAGACTCTGCCTTTGAGGATATGTGTCAGATCAAAAAGATATGGCATAAGGAAAAAGGCGTGCAGGGATTCCATCTGGTGCAGAGCTTTGCTCCCGGAGAAATCTCCCCGGAACTGGCGCATCAAATCGGAATGGAATTTGCGGATCGGCTGCTCGGCGGGAAATTTCAGGCGGTGGTCAGTACCCATCTCAACACCAAATGCATCCACAACCATATTGTGTGGAACTCTGTCTCCATGGAAAACGGGAAAAAGTACCGCAGCAATGAAAAAACCTATGTGACTGGGGTGCGGAAGATTTCGGACGAACTGTGCGTAAAACACCGTCTCTCCGTCATCCGTACCGAGAAATCGGAACGGGTATCCCGTCCTTATGCCCTGTGGCTGGCCGAGCAAAACGGTACCTACACATGGAAAACACCCATCCAGAAAGATATCGAAGAAGCGATTGCCGCTTCCCTCACATGGAAGCAGTTCCTGCGGGTGATGGAAAAACAGGGCTATGCTTTCCGGTTTGACCGCAAGTACGCCACCATGATCCTGCCGGGTACCGGGCGCACCGTTCGTTTTAAAACCTTGGGAAAAAACTACACCCCGGAAGCCATCCAAAACCGCATCCTGTATCCCAAGCCTCCTCACCGGGCTGGGAAACAAACACCTCCGGCCAGCCGCTTCCTTATTCTTCTTGGAGAAAAGCCGCCCCGCAGAATTTCCGGCTTGCGGGCGCTCTACTATTCCTATCTCTACAAGATGGGGGCGCTGCCGAAAAAGCCCCGGTACCCAAGTTTTGCTGTGAGGCAAGATATCCGCAAGCTGGATCAGCGGATTGAACAGGCTGAATTCATTTTCAAAAACCATATTGAGGACCGGGGGCAGCTTCGTGCCATCCGGCAGAAAGCGGAGGATGAAATCGCAGTGCTTCTAAAAGAGCGCCAGAAGCTCTACCGTTATCAGCCAGATTCCCCGCAGATTGGCGTCCTCACAGAGGAACTCAAAAAGCTGCGGCATACCGTCAAGCTGTGCCGGAATATCGAAACCCATTCCATTGAGATGGAACAGCGCCTGCAGGCAGCACAGCAGGAAGAACAGCAGCGGCAGGAAAAGCAGACACAGGAAGAAAAGAACAAACAAACCCGAAATCGGGAAAATCAAAAAAGGAGATGATCCTATCCATAAAATTCCCACAAGAGAACAGGTGGAACTCATCCGCCGACAATATCCTGTCGGAACCCGCATCATCTTAAATCACATGGATGATTCGCAGGCTCCGCCTCCGGGTACAAAAGGCACCGTTGCCTATGTAGACGATATCGGGCAGATCGGAGTGAAATGGGATACCGGTTCCAGCCTGTCCCTGATTCCCGGCGTGGATTCCTTTTCTAAGGAACCTGCGCCGGAAAAAGCAAAACACAAACGCTCCAGCAGCTTGGAACGATGAAAGGAGAATGCTGACTGAACTACGGAAGCGATCCTGCCGACCAGATCGTCCGATTTACCCTTGAAGGGACCGAAGTAGCCCTCAAGCTGTCGGGACTGGCGGCGAAGAATTTTGCGCTGTTTGTTTATGCAGTGCTGAAAGACCAAAAGAAAACCCATGGCAAGACAAGGCTTGTCCGAATGCTTCGTGAGCAGCGCCCGTTTAAGTTTTTTAATCTGCCTGCAACGTACATGAAAGAATTTGTGCGGGAAGCCAAAGGACACGGTCTTTTGTATGTGCCCATCCGTAATAAACAAAAAGGCGATTACATCGAATTGGTGGTATTTGCGGATGACGCCGCTAAGATTCAGCGTATCTATGACAATCTCGGCTTGGATTATGTGAAAGCGGAAGCCGGAGAAGCCATTGTGGAGAAAGCGGTGGAACAGGAGAAGCAAGCTCCTGCCGCTTCCCAACCCGGCAAAACGGAAACTGTCCAAACCGAGCAGGGCGCTGTGGAATTCGAGGTGGGCGGCTTTGAAGATGACTTCAATATCAGTCCTGCCGGGCAGGGTGAAGCCGAAAATTTTACCATTGGCCGGGAGAAGGAATCAAAACCCCCGGCAGCGGAAAAGAGTCCGTCCGAGCCTTCCTCGCCCAGCAAAAGCTCTTCGCCCAACTCAATAAACCCTAAAGAGCCGGAACATAAGCCCTCGGTAAAAAAGGAACTACAGGAGATTAAGCAGGGGCAAGCGAAGAAAAAAGAGGAAAAGGCCAAACAACAGGATCGTCAGCATCCTACACCGGGCCATTCCCGTAAAAAGAAGAAAAAACAGAAAGGCAGGTAATGCAGTATCGATTTATCAAATTTGATCGGCAGAAAACAGGAAACTCAGCTTCAGCCGGAACAGCAGTACACCAAGGAAGAATACGCTGCCATGAAGCAGGCCGAACGGGAGGATACTTGGGCAAGAGTCAACGCACAGGCCGAGTCGGTGTTCAAGGATGACGAATCCATGAAAGGCTTTCTCAATTTCATGGCGAACTGCACGCCCCAGAGCACCCGGAATCTGCTCATTCTGTATGAGCAGAACACTGAAATCACCCACCCCCGCACCTTCGATAAATGGAAGGAAGCCGGACGCTCCATCCGTTCCGGCGAGAAAGGATACATCTTCTTTGCCGAACAGGAATACACAAAAGAGGACGGTACTATAGGGAACGGCTACACCATTACCAAAGCCTACGATATTTCCCAAACCAGAGGGCCAAAGGTCCTGCCGCCCCAGCAGCATCTGCCGGAGGAAATCATCGCCGCCATGGTAGAAAACAGCCCCGTTCCGCTGGCCATTTCCGACCAGCTTCCCCAAGGGGTACAGGCACAGTATATCCCGAAGCAGCATACCATTTTTGTCCGCAACGGGATGGACGAAACTGCCACCATCTGCGCCATCGCCCGTGAGCAGGCCCATGCCGGATTCGATGCGGTGGGCAGCGGCTATTACCGGCAGGCGTATGCGGCCCAAGCCTACTGCGCGGCCTATGTGGCGGCGCAGAAATTCGGCCTTGACACCTCCGCCTTCCATTTCGACAAGGTGTGCCAAAGCTATGCGGAAAGGAGCGCGGACGATAAGCGCGGCTTTTTGGGCGACGTCAAACGGGCCGCCTATGCCATCAACCGGGACGTCCAAAGGAGCTTCCGGGATTTGGAGCAGACCATCCAGCCGGATGAGTTCTCCGTCGCAGCGCCCAAGCCCGCCAAGGCTGCCAAAGCCAAGTCGGAGAAAGAGCCGGAACGATGAACGGCAGGCCGCCGAGAGTTTTCCGTTTGTTTTCTTTTGTCCGGTAGCTTTCCGCCAGCCGTTGTGGTATGGTGGTTGTGAAAAAAGAGAAAGGAAGGGATCGCCATGACAAAGCAGCGACTGGTGAAAATGACCTGCGGGGACCGGAACATACTCGTCAAGGCGCTTCGCAGCGCGCAGGAATCGGTTGAGCCTGAACTGTCCGGCAAACTGCAGCTATTTATTGATCGAATCCTCAGCATGCCAAAGCGCAGGCTGTACCTGAACGATGAGGAGTACCAGTACGCCACGCTGTGCTTAAACGGGATGCGGAACGACTATCTGGCGGCAGACCGAAGCTGCGGCGGGATCGACCGTCTGCTCTTAAAACTTGTCCGCGCCAGCTACAGAAGTATCGTCAGCAGATAAAGAACTGCTTTACCCCCGGAGCCTTTGGAAACGCTTTTCCATGGGCTCCGGGGGATTTTTTTGTTTTCACGGAAGGGAAGGATATTTTTTGATTCGATAACCACAAGAAAAAATCCATGGTGGGTGTGGCTTCTGCCTCTGCCCATCGTCTGGTGGCTGGCCCTTTTGACAGCCGGAAGCTGGAGCAAAGGGATGAACCTCGTGGATCTGCTGGGGAAGCTCTCAGCCGCCATGAACAGTCCCTTTTCTGTTCATTGGACGGAATATTCCGCCCGGTGCCTGCTGTTTTTCACGTTAGGGTATGGGATCGCCGTCCTTGTGATAGTTTCCAGCCGGAAGAACACCCGCAGGGGCGTGGAGCATGGCTCCGCCAAGTGGGGCGATGTATTCCAGATTGTAAAGAAATACCGGGATAAGAAGAACCCCAAGGAAAACCTCATCCTGACACAGCATTTCCAGATGGGGATGGATGGCCATAAGCACAAGCGCAATACCAACGTGCTGGTCATCGGGGGCTCCGGCGCTGGCAAAAGCCGTTCCTATGCCATTCCCAACGCCCTCAACTGCGGGAACTGTTCACTGGTGATCTGCGATCCAAAATCCGAAATCCTGCGGAAAACAGGCGGGGCATTGAAAGCCAATGGATACGAAGTACGGGTGTTTGACCTGTTAAACCCCGACGCTTCCTTCTGCTACAACCCCTTGGCCTATGTGCGGGACGATAAGGACGTGCTGCGCCTGATCGAAACCCTCATCCAATCCACCACCCCGCCCGGAGCACAGAGCGCCGATCCTTTCTGGCAGAAATCCGAAACCGCGCTTCTGCAGGCGCTGGTTTTGTACCTCATGCATGAAGCCCCAAAAGAGGAACAGAACTTCGCCATGGTCATGGAAATGCTGGCTGCTGCCGAGGTACGGGAAGAAGATGAGGAATACGAGTCGCCTCTGGACATCCTGTTCGCAAGGCTTGAAATGCGGAACCCGGAGAGCATCGCCGTGAAGCAATACCATGTCTTTAAGATGGGGGCCGGAAAAACTCTGAAATCCATTTTGATTAGCGTCGGCGTCCGGCTGTCCGCATTCAACCTGCCGCAGATTGCAAGGCTGACCTACACCGACGATCTCCATCTGGAGGAAATGGGCGAGAAAAAGGTGGCCCTGTTCTGCTGCATTCCCGACAGCGATAAATCCCTCAATTACCTTGTAGGCATGATTTACGGGC
>ERZ825670.2970-NODE-2970-length-15129-cov-4.326323_pt1 | contig 15129 bp, 11 predicted proteins | sample MGYA00519929_ERZ825670 | MGnify/ENA primary metagenome ERZ825670 (study PRJEB31778, sample SAMEA3449207) | human gut metagenome | biome: human gut; feature: human-associated habitat; material: faeces | place: United Kingdom | collected 2010/2012 ...
GGGGGGGGGACCTGTCCTGTCCTATCCAAACATCTGCGGCAGGTCGATGAAGACGGTTCGATCGCTTTCGCCAGCTTCGAAGCCCGAACGGGAGAAGAATCCATAGCGATGGCACTTGAGCCCCGTTGCCTCGACTTGGGCGATTTCCTCGTCGACCATTTTTTGCGTGATGGGGGATTTGCGGAACTTTGCTTCGTAGAATGCGTAGCCCTCGGGGTCTTGCGTTACCACGTCGAATTCGCCGCTCGTTTTGTTTGCGGGATCGTCGTACCAGTACTTGCCTATGGCGTCGAAAGCCGGTTCGATCTTGCCGGTCCTGTTCTGCCGTACGAGGTATTGACGGCAGATCTCCTCGAACATATGAGGAACGTAGTTTTCCTCGAAGTCTTGGAAGACGTGACGATCATAGAAGACTTCCGGGTCGAGCAGCTGACGCGCTGAGGCATTGCGGAAAACATAGCGATAGTAAAAGAGCGAAAGCGGATCAACTACAAAGTAGCCAGACTTGCGCTTGTTCGTAGGGTCGTTGATGGGTGCACGCTTTTGGACGATTTCGAGTGACATGAGCTTGTCGAGCACGTCTGCCATGGCCGGACCGCTCGAGACGTGCGACTGTGCCAGCACGTCCCCCCAACGGGAGTAACCTTGTGCGAGAGCCCCGAAAACTTCGTTGGCGTTGGTCATCTTCGAGATCTCGGCGTTGAGATAGGATGGCACCTCGCTTTCTAAGCGGGCGCCAGGTTCCGTGACGAGCTCGATGATGTTGTCGCGTACGCTTTGGGATTGATCGATGAGGCGATTGTAAAAGGGGATGCCGCCAAAAACGCTATAGAGCCGCACCTTGTCCTCGGGCGAGAACGCGGGATAGAACTTCGCAGCGTCAAAGTAATCCATGGGCTTAAGCTCAAGCGCGAGATCAATTCGCCCGTAGAGGGGGCTTTCATGCTCGATGAGGGATTTCATAATCTCAACGTAGGAGCCGCACAGGACAATGTTTAAACGTGAGTCTTCCCTGTGGGCGTCGATTGAGGTCTGAAGAATGCTGTCCAAGCCTTTAACCGCATCTCTCAAGTAGGGGTATTCGTCGAGAACGAGGGTAATGTTCTTGTCTTTGGCTTGGGCAAACAGAAATTCGATGAGCTCGCGGATGCCTGTGAAGGCGAGCGGAGGAAAGTTCAGCGCTTCAGCAACAAGGACGGACAGACTCTCGAGGTTGTCTGCCTCGGAGGTTTGGCGACACTCGTAATAGACCGTTGCGACGTCCGGCAAATCGGTTAGCGCCTGCTTGATGAGCTCACTTTTTCCGACGCGACGCCTGCCGTAAATGAGAACATTGCGCTGCCCAGTTACTTTGAGCGTTTTCTTAATACGGGTGAGTTCACGCTCCCTGCCAATGAATTCCACTTACTCGGTTCCTTCCGACTCGGTTTTGTCCGAGTTAATTGTATCGCATGAATCAGTTTATGCTCGAGTTTACTCGGACAAAACCGAGTCGGTTCTGACCGAGTAAGTTTGAATAGCGAATTGAAATTGGTATGTCTGCATGGCGATGACAGACATGGTTTTTATAATGACAGACATAGTTGACATCTTCTGATAGATGCAATATATTTCTGCCATGTTGCAACGGATATCTGTCCATTACCACGAAAGGAACTCCATGCCGGGCAAAAAGAACCTACGCATGAAGGCGGCGCGCGCGGCGGTTGGCCTTTCGCAAGCTGACTTGGCCGAGGCCGTGGGCGTTACGCGCCAGACCATCGGCCTGATCGAGGCGGGTGGCTACAACCCCACGCTCAATTTGTGCGTGGCAATCTGTAAAGCGCTACGCGTTACGTTGAACGACTTGTTTTGGGAAGACGAGAGCGACGTCGACCCTGACGCTCTTTAGGAGTTCGCTATGAAATTTGAAGATTTAAAACTCGTGCAAAAGTGGCGTGAATATGCCGGCCCAAAGGATGAGCGCCTGGAGGCTGAGAGCGCGAAGATCTACAAGATTGGTTTCGTGCTGCTTTCGTTTGGCATGTTGATGATCTTTTTCTACCAGATTATAGCTCGACAGGTTGCGTGGGTTCACAGCGACGCCAGTGAAATGCCGCATGGCTTTGCAACGCCGTTCGAGGCAGCCATGTATTTGTGGCTCGTTCTCGTGATGTTGATTTGCGCAGGACTGCAAACGCGGAAGGGCTATGTCGATACCAATCGCTTTGGGCAAACCGAGCATCTTCCTGTTGGATATTTCCTGCTTATCAGCGGCCTTAGCGGCGCCGCGTTCGCGCTTGTTATTGCCGCAATGCGCTGTATCGCTGAGGCGCAGATCGTACCGCTCGAAAGCGTCTTTTGGTTGGCGAACCTGGCCACGGGCGTGTTCTGCGGTGCGACGATTTTCGCGGCCACGTTTGCTGCCCTGTGCGCAACGTTTTTCACGGCGAAAAGACGCTGTGCCAAGCTCGAGACAGAACTCGACTCCACTGACGATATCTAATAATGTGCGGGACAACGCGGCCAAGCGGGACGACCTGATGTTCAACCCTAGGCCGTCCTCGATTGAGTTCGACGGACTGGAATAGACGAGAAAGTAAGCGCCCCTCGGCAATCGGTGCCGAGGGGCGCTCGCAGTTTTGTTCTGATGCGAGTTTGTCTAGATGCAGAAGGCAGGCCTAACACCGACAAATGGCTCGCCGTCATGGATACTGTAAGAGTAGGGTTGGGACTTCGACTCGCAGGCCGCTGCCTCACCATCCCCATTGGAGTCGGTACACCTAAAGCAGGGATTTAGCATGTCGTCAGCCTCTTTTCCTCCGAAGCGATCGCCATAAGTTGACCAAGACCGGAGCCACCAACCGCCCCCGTCTTGCGAGTCATATGTTCCAAGGATGCTATTTGGAGTGTCCGCTGTTACCCCGGTGTCGTCGAACAGCTGGTATTGAGAGCCTTCTTGTAACAGGTATGTCCAGCCATCCATCAAGTAATCGCTGAGGGGGGCGACCTCGACAAAGCTTGGAACCCACAGCTTGTCTGAGGTCGTTGTGGTCGTCATTAGGTCGGGATCGTCATTGAGCTCTGCGCCGATGCCACCGCCGTAGTAGGAATCGATCGTATATGACACCCAAGGCATCACTGCGTCAGCTTTGTCCACGGAGACAATCTGCTCGCGCAGGTCCGAAGGGAGCTCGTTCGAGAAAGAGTCGCTGAGCCAAGAGCGCAAGGAGGCATTCTCCCAACTTATGCTGGCAGAGCCGTCGTCCTGAATCTTCTGGAATAGGTTATCGAGGTCGGCCTTCTCGAACATGTTTTTCTTGGCGATGTCATCGGCGAAGATGAACGTGATGCCGGCCTTGCCGGAGCCGTCGGACTTGTCGTCATGGTTGAACCCCATGATCATAACCTTGGTCTGTGTTCCGTCGGAGAGCGTGACGTCCTTGGTCTGGGTTCCGTCGAGCTTTCCATCCGCTGTGCAGAGGTGGTACTTCTTGGCGATCTCTATGGCGCCATTCTGGTCACCCTTCTTGGAGATAAGCTTGGAAATCTGGGCGATTTCTTCCCATGAATAGTCATTGAGGCAGCTTTTGACCTGTGGCCCCTTGGGCAACAGAACGACCACGGCGATGGCTATGACCATGACCGCCGCAACGATGCCGCCGATGACGACTGGCTTGGGCACCTTGTTTTTGGGCTTGCCAGCGAGCTTAGAGCCCGGTGTGCCAGAGGCTGCTACGGGTTCTGGCGTTGCCCCCCTGAGCGGGGAGCGGCTTTCCGCAACCGAAGCAGAACTTTGCCTCGTCGGGGTTTTTGACCCCGCAGTTGGGACAGAACATCTTGTTCTCCCTTCGTCTGGTTTTTCCTGACGGGCCAATCTTATCGCCCGGAGAACCAATGTTGTTGCGCAACATTTCTGAGTTGGCGCACTTCTCGGCTGATGCTTGCTTTCAGTATTGGCGCATCGCGAAATCCAAGTGTCGGCCGCGAGTTTTCCAATCTAGATAGCGTCCAGACAATGGGGCCGGGCTGCGTTATCCGGGGGTTAGTGGGGCGTATCCGACGCGGCTTCATCGCTGCCGCTACGCTCGAGCGCCGTGCGGCGGGCACTGTAGGCGACGAGGCCGGCGCCTGCCGCGGCGAGTGCTGCAGCGGCTGCCGTGAGGGGAGCGTTGGCATCGCCCGTGCCCGCAAGCGCGCCCGCTTTTCCGGAGCGCTTGTTATTGCCGTGATCCTTGCCGCTGCCAGAGCCACTGCCGCCACCGGAGCTGCTTCCGCCGGAGCCGCCGCCCTTGTCAGTACCGCCGCCACTCGAGCCACCATCGCCGTCTGCTGTCATCGGGGCGTCGTGAAGTCCTATCGTATCCGCGCTGCCGCATACGCCGACCTGAACTTCTGAGCGTTCGCATGCCGCGTCGGGCACATGAAGCTCGTGCAGCACGGCACCCAGCGCCGAGTTTGCGCCCGGTCGAATTTCCTCGAGCGTTACAGGATCGAGCGCCACCAGATTACGCGCCTTCGCATACAGCGTTACGCGTTTGCCCACTTCGTCGCTCCAACTCTCGGGAATGGCGAAGCTCATGCGGAACTGTGCCGTGCAACCCGGTGCCAGCACGGCGTTGCCGTTGTCGGCTACCAGCGGGTGCGTTGCAAAACGTGCGCCCAGCGTCTCGAGCGCGTACTTCACGTGCGCCATGTCGTTGGCCGAAGCGTCCTCGGCAAGCTCTGGATCGTAGATCGAAGCCATGCGTGCGTTCACTCCGAATCCGATGGATGCGCTGGAGAACGGCTGGATGGAGCCCTCTCGGTACAGATCGATCGTGCCGGCGGTCAGCAAGGTGTTGCCGTCGTTTCGCACCGTGACCATGAAGGATTCGCCTGCTGCTCCGGGCACCACCGCGCCCGAGGTAGCGACCGCGCCCGTCGGAGTGGCACACGCCACCAAGGGCACTTCGATGCCGTGCAACTCTGCCTCGCTCTTCTCCGCGCTCACAATGTGCGTGGCGAGCGCGGAGAGCATGCCTCCCGACGTCAAAAATGTCGTTATCTGATCGACGGGATGGTCCAGCTCGCACATCACAAACGGCTCCGTGAACAGATCGCCTGCCAAGGCGCTGGCGAAGATGCGGAAGTGCTTGCCCATCATTGCTACCGGGTTACCTTCTTCGTCGTAGGTTTGTCCCACCTTGCCATCGGTGTTCTCTACATAGAGCACGCACCTGCCGTTGTTGCTTACGCTAAACGATGCCGGGCCACAGCCTGCGGCGCCCACGGGCTGCGTTGCAAATGCCGATGCGCCTCGTGCCCAAATAATATGCTGCAGTTGCTCGTTGACGGTTGCCAAAAAGCCCGAATGTTGTGGCCACGGCACCGCACGGGGTACTGTGGCATCTGGCGACATAACGCCCCAGCCCGCAATGGACTGGCCGATCACGGCGTACGATGCACAGCCGCAACCGCCTGCAGTCTCGTATGCAACGGGCACCACCATTTTGCCGTTGATATTCTCAGGTGCGCCGAGCTCGATGCTCGACGGTGCCTGCGGAAAGCGGAGGACCTGACGGAACGTGAGACTGTCGCCCAAATCATCCGACCACAGGGTAAAGCACTCCAGCGCAGCCTCGGCCTCGCTGCCGAGTGCCTTTTCTGCGGTGGTTCCGCGGCGGTGGAGGTAGGCACCCGACAGACGCCCGTCGACCAGCGTCTTGCCCACCGTGATGCGCGGGCACTGCAGGCAATGGTAGCCATCCTCTTGCAGGCGGCCGCGCGAAATGCTGCGCCATGACGTATGCGACACCACGCGAACTCCGCCGTTGCTTATGCGCAGGCGCACAACGGACAGTATGCCGGATGTGCTCGCCGCATCGAAAAGGGTGTTGTCGCCGTCGCGGCGCTCGCCCGAGACCAGCAACACGTAGGCGTCCTGGTTTCCTCTTCCGTCCGTATATTCCACCACGTCGAAGTCGTAATCGTATATGCCGTCGCGCTCCACGTCGCCCTCGCCAAACCCAAGGGGAAAGTCTACGGGCGTGGGAGCGGACCACGTGCCGTTCGTCTTTGTATGTACCACCAGGCGCGAGCGGCCATTCTCGCCGTAGCGCACCGAGGCGATACGGAATAGACACTCCATGCCGGCAATCATCGTTAGCCTCATGTGGGCTTCGCTGAGCACGCCGGAAAACAGCACGTTGTCGCTCGAGGGCTTGATGCCGCCACGCTCGTCCTCCGATACACCAGCAGAATTGGCGTTGGGGTCCGCAACGGCGTTCGCCGCCTGCCCGATATAGGTGTACTCATACATCGGCGCGGCGTTTTCGTCGTTCTCTATCAGTGCGTGGACGAAATGCTCGATCTGTCCCGTGTCGTCGCTTTCTGCATCCGCCTCGAGCTCAATGCGCGTGACCGACCGGTCCCAATCGCGCACGATAGGCGCGACGTTTACGGCAGTGGCCTTAACCTCGGCGCGTGCGAGCAGCTCGGCGTTGGTGACGATGGTGGCCGATGCGATAAATTGCGGCACGCCGCCCGCCTCGGCGTTGCCGGCCGTGCCGAAGCGGGCATCCAACGTGTAAGGCGTATCTCCACCCAATGCGAGCTCAGAGCGCTGGAGCACATACTGGTTGCCATTGTTCACCGACATATTCCACGAATCGAGGAGTGTGGGCCACGACCCCGACCAAGCCTTGGTGGTCCACTTGAACATTACGAACTGGAGTATCACATCGACATCGACGTCTGCACCCACGCGCAGCCGCGGAAGCTGGTGCCCGGCCGCCTTCTCGTACCCAATGAACAGCGTGAGGGATGCGGCGCCGCGCACGGCAGACGAAGCGACGCCTGCAACGCCGGCGCCAAAGGTGACGGCAAGCCCGATCTGGATGGTGAACGAGCCCGACGTGTTTGAATAGTCGAGCGAAATGTTTTTAAAAAACGCCGCGCCGCTGCCGTGCGTGTGGGCACCCACGGCGAGCGCCAGTTTTGCCAGCACCCAGGGGTTGACGTTTAGGAAAAATGGCACCGGTCCTAGGGTAAACTGCTCGGTCCAATTGAGGTCGGTTCTTACCTGGAAGAGGGCCTTAATATTGCCGTATGCGGGGTCGTTGTTGTTACCCCAGGTTTTGCCCACCCAATCGTAGGCGAGCGAGCCGTACAGCTGTGTGGCGATATCCATCGTGAACAGCGGCGTGCAATGGTGGCGAAGGAGCTTGGTGTTTCTTGGATCGGTGCCCGAACCGGCACTCATCCTCTTGTACTGATTCCACTTCCCCTCCATCTCGTCGAGGTAGCGGTTTGCCTGCTTGGCGCCCGACTCACGCGGCGATTTCTTCCAGTATTCCGGATCCGGATTGCCCGAATCATTCATGTAGCCGACCGGTTTGTATCCTCCGCCAAACAGCACGTATCCGGCAAACGAGAAATCGAACAAAATGGGGAACGAGGGCATCCAGCACGTGAACTTATTGCCGCCGATGCCGGGAAACGCCGCCGGGAAATCAAACGGAGTAATCTCTTGGTCCATGGTAGTGGGGACGATAGTGGTCGAGCCCGATTCCGCCTTTGCGGCCGGCGCGGTGACAACGGCCATGGGGGAGGAGAGCGTATAGGTTTTGCCCTGATAGTCGAGGACAAAGCGCAGCTTGCATCCTTCCTCCAGAAGGCCCGAAGCTGCATCGAGGAACGTGTCTTCAAGCGTGAACGTTGCCAGATTATCCGAACCCGATGCACTGGCCTTGACTTGGCCAATCTGCGTGACGGTTTCGGGTGAGCTGCTCGTGGAGGGCATTACCTTGTTGATGTGCAGCGTTGCCTGTCCACCCTGTGGCAGATGCGCCTGCACGGTAAAGGCATGCGTATCGGCCTGCTCGTTTGCCATGTCGTCCTTCGGCATTGCCATAAACGTGGCATTGGCGTACTGGATGTCCCATTCGTCGAATGTGAGCTGGCGGAAGTACGGCTCGCCGTCGGAAAGCGGACGCGTGGGCGCGGTTATGGCGGTACCGCCCTGGATACGCGCAAGGGGAATCTCGACATCACGGTAACCCGCCATGCTAATGGAAATGCCGCCGTTAAAGTCGTACGCGTCGAGAAGTGTTGCCTCGTCCACGTAGCCTTCCGAAAGAGAGGCGATCTCAAAGATGGCCGTGCCCTCGTCGTCGGTCGTGGCGGAGAGCTGCTTGCCCGCGGCATAACGCGACGCAAGCGTGACCTGGGCTCCCTTGATGGGCGTATTCTTGTTGGCGACGTCGACCACGACCACACCAAACATGGTGCGCGAGAGAACGAGCACCTTGAAGGGGTCTTCTTCGTCGGCATAGGCTTCGGTGGGCGCGAACGGCAATATGAAGGCGTTTGCGCTTCCCGGCACGCGCGGCAACATAATGCTCGCCAGTGAGGACGCTCCGGCAACAAGTAACGAACGGCGATCAAGCATCTTTAGCTCCCATCCCGCAGGTATCGGTGGAAATAATCCAATTTTGCGAGAAGGTGCCCCGTGGCGGTAGTGCCGTTCGATGGCCAAAATGTCCAATTTGAGTGCGCGAAAGCGTCAGGCCCCCCGGAGCGCTTTCGATACGCCGGGCAGTTTGGCCGCTAGCGCAACATGTGGGCAATCAGCTCGGCGCGAGTTCCGATACCAAGCTTGGCATACACTCCTGATAGGCGGTTTTTAACGGTGCCCGGCGATACTCCCATGTGGCGTGCGATTTCGGCGTTGGTCCATCCGCGGCAGGCGAGCATGGCCATGGTGAACTCCGTGGTCGTTAAATCGTCGGCAACGTCCTCGCCCGAATCGGGGTTGTGGATGCGCCGCCAGCCGTAGCTGAATCGATACGTAATCTCGATGATACGTGCGAAATCGTCAGGGTATTGCGATTTTAGGCATGCCTCGATGAGCCCCTGCAAAAGGCCGTGATGCTCGCCAATGAGCTCAATAAGGCCGTCGGGACGCGCAGTGTTCCAAGCAACTCCGAAGTGCGTTTTAGCGGCGTCGATGTCCTTGAGGCTCATGCATGCCATGGAAGCTGCCAGGTGCAGGAACAGTTCCGAGATCGGATAGCTCCCCTGTTTCATGATCAGGGCGTTTTCCGCCATGCCCAGACTGCGGCCATATTCGCCGCGCAGGTACAGGGCATGCGCCATCACGTAGCTGGCGAACAGGCGCAGGCCTTCGGGCAGATGCGCCGCAAGCGGATAAAACTCTTCGGCAGAATACGGGGAAGACAAGTGCAACAGGACGCTTGCGGCCGAGGCGAACAGGATATGCGTGGCGTGGACGGCGGGTGATTCCTCGTCAGTTGGCGTATCGAGGATGCCCGCAAGACAACGGCGGGCGTCGGCGATACGGTTGAGCGACAGACTGGCGTATCCGCAGATAAAGCATGCGGAATAGCGCAGTGCGGAATCGGTGGCGTCAAGATAGGGACGCGCCGTCTTGGCAGCGAGGGCGGCCTGTCCGCGAAAGTACAGCGCTTCTGCCGTGGCGATGGTGCGTGAATCGGGGTCGGAAATGCCTGCAACCGCAGCGTCAATCTGCCCCGGCACAAAGGCAGTGCACATCAACGGCATGGGAACGCATGGGTAGCCATCGCAGTCCATCTTCCATCTCCCAACAGCTGGCAACAATAGCAGCAATTGTACTCCTGTTGCTCGGGACCCCTTTCGTTTTACTGTTCGGTTAACGCTACGGTTCGTTTTGGAAGGGTCACGAGCATCACGGTCCCGTCCTCGGAACTTTCTTCGACCTCTACGGCGCCACCGTGAAGCGCTGCAATCTCCCAAACGAGCGCTAGTCCGAGTCCTGCGCCGCCGTATGCCCTGCTGCGGGATTTATCCAGGCGAAAGAACGGTTGGAAGATGCTCTCACGGTACTGCTTGGGTATTCCCGGGCCCTGGTCCTCGACTCGCAGGAACACGTGGCTGTCGTTGTCGCAGATGGAGACGTTGACAGTCGAGCCGGGGCGGCTGTAACGGATGGCATTTTCGGCCAGGTTAAACACCAGCCGATAGAGGAGCGTGTCGCTCCCGATTACTAAAGCGTCTCCAGCACAATTGAGGGCTATGCCCTTATTTTCGGCAAGTGGCGCAAGGTCGGTGAGGACCTCTTCGGACAAGGGACCAAGTTCAACATCGTCCTCGCAAGGAACGCTGCGGAGCTCACTCATCTCGAGCAATACCTTGGTCATTCGAGACATGCGCTCGGTTTGTTCTTGTAGCAGGCCGAGCAGCTCGGCTGTTTCGGGTTGCAGACCGGAGTGCTCGGAGATGAATAGTTCAATCTGTGCTTGCATAAGGGCGAGCGGGGTGCGCAGCTCGTGTGCGGCGTTGCCGGTAAACTGACGCTGTGCAGAGAACCCTTCGCCAAGACGGGCGATCATGTCGTTGAAAGAGGCGCTGCATTGTTGTAGCTCGGTGGGCACATCTTCACTGAGTCTGATTTCGCTTAGGTTGTCAGGCTGCACGCGCTCTACCTGGGCGGCGAAATCCCGTAGCGGTTTGAGTGCACGGCCGCTCACAAAGTATGCCAGCACGCCGCCAAGGAGTGTGACTCCAGCCGTGATGCACCAGGCTGTCGTGCCAAAAGACTCCTGTGCGTCGTTTACGACGATCGTGACCCTGTCATCGGGGACCGCTTTCGTCGGGTCGAACGCCTGGGGCGAATCTTCGCCGGTTGCGTTAAAGGCCGAGATGTTGCTGCCGATGGCATCCATGTAGCGCATGCCCGTATAGCCGACCAGGCAGTTCGTCAGCACGCACGCCGCACACGTCAGCAGTGCCGTCATAATCGTTATGCGCCATTGCAGCGAAAGCCTTTTCATTCGCTATCCTCCATAACGTAGCCCTCTCCAATCCGATTGCGAATCGGGTCGTATCCCAAAGCGCTGCGTAGCTTTTTGCGGAGTGACGAGATGTGAACGCGGGTTGCGTTGCTAAAGCTGTTCACGCTGCTATCCCAAACGTGCTCGATAAGCTCCTCTTGGCTTACCGGTCGCCCCTGATTAAGCATCAGGTATTCCAAGATTCCCGTTTCCTTGCGTGTGAGAGATAGAGCCTCACTGTCCACGGAAGCGATGCGCGCCTTGGTGTCAAAGCTGAGCTTTCCGCAGGCTAATACTATGTCGCTTTGTGCGAAGCGCCTGAGGGTAAGGCTGCGGATCCTTGCCGCAAGTTCGTCCAGATGAAACGGCTTGGTAAGGTAATCGTTGGCGCCGGCATCGAGTCCGGCGACTTTATCGGATACTTCGCCACGTGCGGACAGAATCAGTACCTTAGTCTCGCAGTCGGTTTTCCTAAGTTCCCTGAGCACGGTCATGCCGTCGATATGGGGAAGGTTGAGGTCGAGTACCACGAGGTCGAAGGTCTCAACGTCCAGTAGGTCGAGCGCCTCCTGTCCGTCGTGACAGCAGTCGACGCTGTACGCCAAGTTTCGCAAGCTGCGCGCGATTGCATCGCACAGTGCTCGCTCGTCTTCGACGATCAAAATACGCATAACAGTCTCCTTGCACATTTCAAATCGCGCTTAACACGGATTTTATAGTCGATATGGTCCAATGGTCGCGTAACGAAAGGAGTGGTTGGGTTGTTCAAAGCGGTAAAACCCGTGGTACAGGTCGCTTTGTTGATCGTCGGAATTGCCATGGTGTGCTTTGGTGTTATGCGCGGCGAGGCGGATGCCGTGCTGGCCAAAGCGATTAGGCTGTGCTTGGAGTGTATCGGAATTGGATGAAAGAGCAAACACCGCGTCGCATGTTTTGGCCCGATTTCGTGGATTCATTCAGGCGACGGCGACGCTGGTCACCAATATTCACCTGCCAAACTTTGCCAAAGGCGGCATCTATCAGGGCGCGGGAAAAACAGTCTGCGTACCCGGGCTTAACTGCTATTCGTGCCCCGCGGCATCGGGTGCGTGCCCCATCGGGTCGTTCCAGTCGGTGGTAGGTTCATCTAAGTTCAACTTCTCCTACTACGTTACCGGTACGCTCATTTTGCTCGGCGTGCTGCTGGGACGCTTTGTATGCGGCTTTCTGTGCCCGTTTGGCTGGCTTCAGGAGCTGCTTCATAAGATTCCCGGCAAAAAGTTCTCCACGAAAAAGCTCAAGCCGCTCACGTACATCAAGTACGTCGTGCTGCTGTTTGCCGTGGTAGTGCTGCCTGCGTTGGTGGTCAACGATCTGGGGATGGGGGACCCGTTCTTTTGCAAGTACATCTGTCCACAGGGTGTGCTCGAGGGCGCCATTCCGCTGGCCATTGCCAATGCCGGCATTCGATCTGCGCTGGGGCAGCTCTTTACCTGGAAACTTGCCGTTCTCATTGCCGTGGTGCTGCTGAGCGTTTTGTTCTACCGCCCCTTCTGCAAATGGATTTGTCCACTCGGCGCATTCTATGCGCTCATGAATAAGGTGTCCCTATTGGGGATCCGGGTCGATGCATGCAAATGCGTCTCGTGCGGCAAGTGCTCAAAGGTTTGTCAGATGGACGTTGATGTGGTCCACGCGCCCAATCATGCCGAATGCATCCGGTGCGGAAAGTGCATCGGGGCCTGTCCCGTCGATGCCATCAGCTATCGCTATGGCCTGGATGTGTCGGCGGAAAAGCTCCCCTTGACCGCCGATAAAAAGTAAACAAGCTTCGACAAAACGGAGGAATGACTATGAAGCTTTCTAAGATTGCGGCCCTGTTTATGGTGCCGGTATTGGCCTTGTGCCTTGTGGCATGTTCGGCGCCCGGTGGCAATGCGAGCGAATCTGCGAGCTCCGATCCTAAGATCGCAGAACTCACTGCGCAGAAGCCGACCAATGCCGACGAGGCCGCCGAGTTGTATGCAAAACTCATGCAGAAGGAGAACGATATCTTTTCGAGTGATAACGCGCTGTGGGAAAAGGTATTCAATGCGGCAAATAAAGACTCGACAATGATTGAGGACGGCAGCAATTACGGCGATTTCCTGCTCAAGACCATCGACGGCGCCAAGGATGAGTTCACGGCGGATGAGCTTAAGACGCTCAAGGCCGGTGCACAGCAGATCAAGGAGATCGAGGACAAGCTCGAGAGCTTGGAGAAGGAGTTCCCCGGCTGTGGAAGCACGCCGAGCGCAGGCGAGAGCGTCGACGCCTCGACCGCTGGCATGACGGCTGGTGCCAATGCTTCGAGCGAGGCGACGAAGTTCCCCAGCTTTACGGGCAAAGACCTGGATGGCAACGACGTGAGCAGCGACGAGCTGTTCTCTAAGAACAAGGTCACCGTCATGAACTTCTGGTTCACCACTTGCAAGCCGTGCGTGGGTGAGTTGGGCGACCTTGAGAAACTGAATCAGGAGCTTGCCAAGAAGGGCGGCCAGGTCGTGGGCGTCAATTCCTTTACGCTCGATGGCAACAAGGGCGAGATTGCAGATGCCAAGGACGTGCTGAGCAAGAAGGGCGTGACATATAAGAACATCTGGTTCAAGTCGGATAGCGAGGGCGGTAAGTTTACGTCAAATTTGTTCTCGTTCCCGACGACGTATGTCATCGATCAGAATGGCAACATCGTAGGGGATCCAATTGTGGGAGCCATTAGCTCCGCCGAGCAGCGCGCAGCGCTCGACAAGCTTATTGACCAGGCGATTGCGAATAGCGAGCAGTAAAAAACGCGTAAAGCATGGCAAAGATCGTGCACCGCTGTGCGAAGTAGTCCGCTACCTTTCAAGATAAGCTCCACCATATAGAGGTCCCGCTCGGGACCTCTTCTTTTGGGCGCCGTCCCGTTCGTTTTTTGGCGCGGTTTGTTACATTCCTCACTGGCGTCGGCAAAAATGGGGATAGAGTAGGACAAACGCGTCGAATACGAACGGCGGAGGAGAGCGGGCAGGGTGCCTGCGCAGGAGAGGTTGCCGTCCATGCTGGAGCTCAAAGGTATTTGCAAAAGGTACGTTACGCAGTCGTTTACGCAGACGGCGCTCGACAACGTAAGCCTGTCTTTTCGCGATAACGAGTTCGTGGCCATTCTAGGTCCCTCGGGTTCGGGTAAAACTACGATGCTCAACGTTATCGGTGGGCTCGATCATTTCGATTCTGGCGACCTGCTGATCGACGGCATCTCGACCAAGGACTTCCGCGACCGCGATTGGGATGCCTACCGCAACAACCGCATCGGCTTTGTGTTCCAAAGCTATAACCTCATTCCGCATCAGACCATTTTGGAAAACGTGGAGCTGGCGCTCACGCTCACGGGTGTGGGGCATGCTGAGCGCCGCCAACGTGCACGCAAGGCGCTCGAGGCAGTTGGTTTGGGCGAGCACGTGAACAAGCGCCCGAGCCAGCTTTCGGGTGGACAGATGCAGCGCGTGGCCATTGCCCGCGCCCTGATCAACGATCCCGAGATCGTGCTGGCAGACGAGCCGACCGGCGCCTTGGACTCAACGACATCCGTGCAGGTCATGGATCTGCTCAAGGACGTGGCGCGCGACCGTCTGGTTATTATGGTCACGCACAATCCCGAGCTGGCGTACCAGTACGCCACACGCATCGTCAACCTGGCAGACGGCAAGATCACCGACGATTCCGACCCCTTTGATGTTGCCAAGGCCGCGCGTCGCGAGGCTAAGCCTACGCGCAAAACCTCGATGAGTTTTGTGACGGCGCTGGGGCTTTCTGCCCGAAACCTCATGACCAAGAAGGGCCGTACGGCCATGACTGCCTTTGCGGGCTCGATTGGCATTATCGGTATTGCGGCGATTATGGCGCTGTCCAATGGCGTAAACGGCTACATCAAAAAGGTCGAGGAGGATACGCTCTCGAGCTATCCACTCACCATTTCCAAGCAGGATTACGACCTGTCGTCCATGATGGGTGGTCAGGGGGCTGCGGATGACGATATGTCCAAGAGCGAGGATTCGTCCGACGACGGTACCGGCGGCAAGGCCAAGGGAACCGATAAGATTCCTGTGGTCACGGCCGTAAAGGATATGTTTGCGAGCGTTAAGTCCAACGACATGAAGAGCTTTAAGGCATGGCTCGATGCCGGTGGCGACGGCATCGATAAAGAGGTCAACGCCATTCAGTACGGCTACGGTGTATCGCCGGTTGTCTATCGTGCCGGCAAGGGTGACGAGAACCCCGTTCGGCTGGTGCCCAATGCCATGATCATCGTATCAACGTTCAGAACGAACTCGCTGCC
>ERZ825670.2972-NODE-2972-length-15125-cov-3.059456_pt1 | contig 15125 bp, 26 predicted proteins | sample MGYA00519929_ERZ825670 | MGnify/ENA primary metagenome ERZ825670 (study PRJEB31778, sample SAMEA3449207) | human gut metagenome | biome: human gut; feature: human-associated habitat; material: faeces | place: United Kingdom | collected 2010/2012 ...
TTGTTAGAAAAAAAATATAAAAAAAATGTTGACAAAGCACTTGACAAGGTGTATGATAAGGGGGAGAAAAGAAAAGGGGGTTTGAAGTCTTCGACTTCATGCCACATATTACAGAAGTCTTCGACTTCATGCCACATATTACAGAACTCTTCGAGTTCAAGTAATAAAGATGTTATAACAAACAATACAAACAATACAAACAATGTTTTACTTGAAGTAAATAAACATAAAGCAAAACAAGGTATTGAAGCAAGAAAACTTTTCTTGAAAGAAAAACAAAAAGAACAAGAATATTATGAAACAATGCAGAAGGAAAGAAGCAAGAACAGAAGAAGAACTATAGCACAGAACAGAAAGGAATATTGATTTGGAAAAGAAATTCAAACAAAAAGGTATTGCATCGTTTGAAGGTATGAGTATTGGAAAAAATAAAACAGTGCAAGTTACTTTCAAGTTGCGTTATGATGAAATTCTTACAAGTGTCGAATTGTTACAAGGTTTAAACAGTGATATTACAGTACAGGCAAAATGTGGAACTGGTAAAGCTATGAACCTTGGAATTTTTACAATTGGTGCTGTAAATTTTGACAAAGACGGAAATGCAAAGATTCCGTTTAAATCTATGGTTGATAATGTGAATCTTGATAACATTTGTAGTCTTGTAGACGAGGATTATATACAGTTACGTTTTGTGGCTGTAATCGAATTACCAGATAATGGTGAGGAAGAACAGGAAGGAAGTGAAACAAGCGAATGGGAAGATTAAATTACACAGAACTTGCAAAAGCAAGAATTAAAGAAAAAAGAAATGTGGTAATTTCAGAAGCACAAAATCTGGAAGGAGAAACACTTGGTTATTCTGTTGCAGAACAGTTGGTAACAGAAGAAGAAGGAAAAGAAAGAAAAGTTTTCCTCAGAGGTGGTCTTGGAATTATGTCTGAGGATGGTTTAAAAAGTCTGAAATTTGCAGTTGACGAAGCACTGATGAAAGTTTCAGAAAAATAAAAATAGTTGTTGACAAAATGTTAGACCTGTGTTAGAATAAAATCAACAACAGAAGTTGAAGTAAAAAAAATAAAAGAACAAAGCAAAACAAAAAAGGAGAAACAAAAATGGCAAAAAATTGGAGCGCATATGAAGCGGCAAAAGAACTGTATGGAACAAACAAGGAGAACATTGAAGAAATCGGTAGCAGATACCCATTATTCGCAAGAACAGTAGCAATGGACAACAGTCCATTCCTGTTAGACCTGCTGTCAGCAATTCCGAAAGTAACAGCTAGAGTTGTTGAAACTGGACTGAAAACAAATCAAGATGATATTGTGAGTGCAGAAGCAGAAGATGTTACAGAAGCACAGGAAGAAAAATCTGAAACAAAGAAAGCAAGTGCAAAGAAAGCAAAAGAAGAGCCGGATGAATCCAGCGAAGATTATGAAAGCATGAGCGCTAAAGACCTGTATGCACTGTGTTGTAAACGTGGTATTTCTTCTATGTGTAAATCCAGAAAGAAAGATGCACTGATTGAGTTACTGGAAAAACTGGACAATGGAGAAATCGAACCTGCAAAGAAGAAAACAACAGCAAAGGCAGAGCCAAAGAAAGACACCAAATCTGCAAAGAAAGAAGAACCAGAAGAAGCCGAAGATGAAGATTGGAACGATGAAGACGAAGAAGAATCTGACCCATATACAGGAAAGACTGCAAAAGAACTGTATAAGATGTGTGTAGATAGAGGTATCAAAACACAGCCGAAACAGAAACCGGAGAAATATGCAGAACTTCTGAAAAAAGCAGATGCAGAAGCAAAAGAAGCAAATGGTGAAGACTGGGAAGACGAAGAAGCAGAAGATGATGATGAATGGGAGATTTGATTAAGCAAATATGGAAAATTTGCATTAGCAGTATATAAAGTATAAAAGAATAGCATATGAAATGGTTGTAAAATAATGAAGAAATCGTAGCAACAAGAGAAAAAGCGATTAAAATTCTTAAAGAAAAAGGTTATGAGATTATGAATACGCTTTTCACAGATGAATGGTACAGCAAAGAAAAAAATGGAAGAACGTGGCGTAGTACAGATTCCATTATGTTTCCTTGCTAAGTCATTAGAGAATATGTCTCTGTGCCATGCAGCGTACTTCTGTAAAGGTTGGGAGAACGCAAGAGGGTGCAAGATTGAACATGATACCGCAGTTGCTTATGGATTGGACATTATTTATGAGGAATAGTAGTATATAAACAAATGTAACTTGTAAACGAAACAAATAAAATATATTCGATATAGACTCTTTACTTGATATCAAAAACAAAATCACTATAAAAGGATGGATGGTAGGCAAAATAAAATTGCTATTGTCCATCCTTTTTTTAATACGGGTGGATGCGATGAAAACAGAAACAAAACCTAAAACAAAAATAACAACAGAACACTTAGTATCATTGGATTGTACGAAGGAAGAAAACAAGATAAAATTAAATAAATTCTTGTGGAAGGTTAAACCAGTAGCAAAGTTAGCAGAATGTGAAGGAATCAAAACAAATGGGAAGTTACCTATAGAATTATTAGAAAATGCTCTGATGGGAATATGTGAGCATTATGGTTATAATTTACAAGGTATTGAAGCATATAGGGAAACAAACAGAAAAAACAAAAAAGTGTTTCAATTCTGGCATATGGGATTATTAAACAGTGAGCGTAAATGGATTGGAACAGTAAATGGTATAACATTGTGGGAAGTAGTTGCAAAGTCAATAATTAAAATCTATGCTGATATTGTGAAAGGCAGGAATGAAAAATGAAACAGGCGGCATATTATACAGATGGAAGTTGCGGAGGAAATCCCGGTGTAGGTGGCTGGGCTTATGTAGAAGCTATTCCTTGTGACAGAGGAATTAAAACAAACATTGTTACTGGAAGCAAACAATTGACAACAAATAATGAAATGGAATTAACAGCAGTTTACATGGCGTTAGTAAAATCCTTAAAAACAAACAGGTATGAGGTGACTATTTATAGTGATTCGTCCTATGTAGTGAACGCCATAACAAAAGGTTGGCTTTCAAGGTGGCGTGTCAATGGTTGGAAAACAAAAGACGATAAGGAAGTTAAAAACAAACATATTTGGGAAAAGATGTATAAACTTGTATACGAAAAGAATTTACAAATTACTTTTATTCAAGTAAAAGGTCACAGAGGTGATTTGCTAAACGAATTAGCTGATAAATCAGCTGTAGAAGCAAGAGTGAAGTTAGAAGAGGTATTGAAAGCAAAATAATAACAAAGGGGAATGAGCCATGTTGATAGCAGTAGAAGTATACCAAAAAGAATTCACGGACAGAACGATGAAAAATGCTTATTTACAGGCTTGTAAATGGGTGAGTGGAGAATTTATAGCCGTAAACAATAGCAAGGATTTAATGTATAAATTCGAGAAGCAGAGCGGTAAAGGATTGCCAACAATATTATTAAAAGTATACGCAATGTTGGACGAAGAAGAAATACACAACAGACATTGTAATATATGTAAACAGGCAACAGAACTTGCTTATCTGAAACAAAACAAATACCAGTGTGAAGTATGCAAAGTAAATCCGTATAGGGAAAGAGTTAAGAATGAAGTAAAGAACAAAATAAATGGAATGGAGGATATATATAAATGGGGATTAAAGAGAAAGTAATACAATTGTTGCGTATGTTATTATTGCCTGCATGGCAGGTAGTAGCGTATTGTTTAAGATTGCTTATGAAGAATTTAAACAATGTTGCTATGATTGTTCAGATTGTTTTTCCTGTATGGCTCGTATTTCAGAATGTAACACCAGTAAAAGCATTTATCTATAGCGTGGCTATTGTGTTTATTTTGGCATATATAAGGCAGTTACACACAAACGTACAGAAGCATGGTGGAAAGACAATACCGATACCAAGACAGAGATTTACTGTATTAGACGAGGATGGTTATATAGTTATGAAAAATGATAATTCAGGGGAAGCAATACAGTACCTGTATGAGTTGGAAGAATATTTAAGTAACCGTGGGAAATTAAAATGAATGAGAATATAAAAGCGCCGTGCTATTGGTGCGAAGAAAGAACAATATATTGCCACACGAATTGTGAAAAATATATAGAGTTTCAAAAAATCAATCAGATGTTAAGGGACAGCAGGAATAGAGAAACGCAAAAGAATTTTGACAAATTTTATTATTTATATAGAAAAAAGTGTTGACAAATAAATCTGTTTGTGGTAATATAATATATATAAATAACGGAGTGGCAAGTAGGATAAAGCCAAGAGTGATAGCCAGAAAAATATCTGCCTTAATATAGAAACATCAATATTGGTTATGAGAAAGGAGAATACACATTTACTTAAAGTCCTCCAAAGTATTTTGAGTAAATAAAATTTGTAGCTATTAATAATTCTGAAAGCAGAAGTCGTGAGTATAACAGCCATATTTACACTTTCTTTCGTATTTATGTTTGAACTATGTATATGTGTTTTTTTCTTTGTGTTTATTTCCAACATATTGTAAAAACATAACTGATATTGATAATATGCCGGGACTATGTTCCCGGCTATTTAAACATATAGGAATATTTATTGAAGTGAAAATATAAAAAACAAAATTAAAAGGAGTTGAACAAAACAAAGTGGCAGAAACAAAGAAAACAAAAAAAAAAGAAGAACTGACAGGAAAAGAAAGAAGAATGGCAAATCTAATTCCATTATCACAACGTAGTCCAGAGGAACGTAGAGCAATTGCAAGAAAAGGAATTGAAGCAAGAAAAGCTAACGTGGAAAAAAGGAAACAGGAAAAGCGTGAACGGATGCAGATTCAGAAAGTTATGTCTGTAATTCTTGGTTCTGAGGTAAGCAACGAAAAACAAAAGAAGCTATTAAACAGTCTTGGTTTTGAAGGAGAACATTTAACAAATGAAATGTTGTTGATGGTTGCATTATTCAAGAAAGGTCTTTCTGGTGATGTGAACGCTATTCGTGATGTAACAGAAATGATGGAAAAGCTTGACATGTATCAGAACAGTGGTGGAGAACAGCAACAGCAAATTGTTATTAATCTTATGCCAAAAGGAACAGACTACAAACCAACAGAAGAAACAGAAGAAATAGAGGAACAAATCCAAAGAGCAGAAAATGGTTTACCATTAGAAAGTAGTATGGAAGATGATAGCGAATGGATTACAGAAGAAGATGATGAGGACTGGGGAAATGAGGTATACGACCCTGATTAAATAATAACCCTATAAATGCTATCAATAAAATATAAAATGGCAAATAGAGGCAAAATAGAAGCACACAGAGGATGTTATAATATGGCATATGTAAAGAAGAACAGCTATATCACAATGCACAGGGAAACAGTACAAAGGCGTAGAAAGAAATACAAGTTATGTCAGACTTGTAAATACAGAACAACAAGAGCAAATGAACTAGATAATGGTATGCTATGTAATTATATAGGAATTACAGGAAAGATGCGAGGATGTAAAGCTGAATATTGTATCAGATACGAAAAAGGAAACATGAAAAACAAAAAAGCACAATTTTATTATTAAAACAAATCAACAAAGAAACAAAACAAAGAAGTATAAATATAATATATAAATAAAAGGGTGAATATAACAAAGTAATGAAAGAACAAAACAAAGAACAAAACAAAGAACATAACGAAAGGAGAACATATGCAGAAATTAAATATAATCTATAAAAACATAAAAGAATTAGAACCATATAAAAAGAACGCAAAGAAGCATAGTAAAGAACAGGTAGAACAAATTGCAAACAGTATAAAAGAATTTGGTTTTACTCAGCCTGTTATTATTGATAAAAACAATTGTGTTGTAGCAGGACACGGTAGAATCTTGGGAGCAAAGAAAGCAGGGTTAAAACAAGTACCTACTGTAACATTAGAAGAACTTACAGAAGAACAAATAAAAGCATATAGGCTGGTAGATAATAAACTGAATGAAAGTGAATGGGATTCTGTTTTATTAGCACAAGAATTGGAAGAAATAAAAGATTTAAACATGGATTTATTTGGTTTTGATTTGGCAGAAGAAATAGAACAAGAAGAAAAAAAATATACGATGAAAACAAATATCCCACAGTATGAGATAAAAGGTGAAGAACCAGATATAACAGAATTATGTGATACAAGCAAAACAGCTGAATTGTTACGAAGAATAAAAGAAAGTAATGTAACAGAAGAACAGAAGAAATTTTTAAGATTTGGAGCATATAGACATTTATGTTTTAACTACAGTAAAATAGCAGAATACTATGCACACGCAAATAAAGAAATGCAAGAACTTATGGAAGACAGTGCGCTAGTTATTATTGATTTTGAGGATGCTATTGCAAAAGGATATGTGCAAATGTCAGAACGGGTTGCATTGTTACGAGGTAAGGAAGATGAAACATAAAAGTTTTGTTATATTTATTTTGACACATGGAAGGGCAAGCAATGTTAAAACATTAAAGACGTTGAGGAAAGCAGGTTATACAGGAAAGGCAGTACTTGTTATAGATAACGAAGACGAATTAGAAAAAGATTATTACAGAATCTATGGGAAAGAAAATGTGTATATGTTCGATAAGCAGGATATAGCAGATAGATATGACCAGATGGACAATTTTGAAGAACGTAGAACAATATTTTATGCAAGAAATGCTTGTTTTGAAATAGCCAGAAAACTAGGGTATAAATATTTTCTCGAACTAGATGATGATTATACATCTTTTGAATATAGAATGATTCAAAACAAAAGACTGGTAGTCCTACCAGTTAAAACATTTGACGAGATTTGCGATATTATGTTAGATTTTCTCGACATAACACAAGCCTATACAGTAGCATTTGCACAAGGTGGTGATTTGATTGGTGGTAAGGATAATAAAAGATTCAAGGACAAAATCATCAGAAAGGCAATGAATAGTTTCTTTTGTAGAACTGATAGGCAATTCGAATTTAAAGGAAGAGTGAACGAGGATGTAAACACATATTGCCTGTTAGGAACACAAGGAAAATCAATGTTTACATACACAGATATATCATTGACACAAGTACAAACACAAAAGCAAAAAGGTGGTATGTCTGAGCAATATTTGGATAGTGGAACATTTCTTAAATCTTTTTACAGTGTAATGTGTTGTCCTAGTTGTGTAACAGTAAATATGATGGGTGGTAGTAAAAACAATATAAGGCTGCATCACAATGTATCTTGGAATAATTGCACACCTAAAATAATATCAGATAAGTATAAGAAATAGCACTCAGCAATGGGTGCTTATTTTATTATATAAATATAAAAATATTTTACAAAACATATTGACATAAAACATACATAGTGTTATACTATAATCAAGTTAAGAGAGAAAAACAAATCAGAAGGAGAATAAAGATATGAAATTATATGAAATCAATGAAGGATTTGAGGGAACACAGGAAGAAGCAATTGCAATGGGTGAGTACCATGAAGCTGAAGCAACAGAAGAAGAAATCAGAGAATATGCAATGTATAGTTGTCCAGATGCAGATATGCAGTTTTTATTTTAAAACAAAATGACAGGTGTTAAAGTCATTAAAACACAAAACATTGCCCTATAGCCAAGTGGGAAGGCAGAGGAATTTGACTCCTATATACGCAGGTTCGAATCCTGCTAGGGTAGTTTGTAACAAGTGGTTACACATTACATTAAGGAGGACGAATAACATGGATGATAACAAGAAAGAAATCACAGTAGTAGAAGTATTTAATAAATTAGAAGAGGTGGAGAAACAGAACAAAGAGATTCTTGAGAAACTGGAAAATATGCAGGAAAGCAACGTATTATTCCATAATGGTTTTGCAACAATATTTGAAGTATTAAGAGGTTTAAACGAAGTAAAACAAGATGAAGACTTAGGAGATATGTTAAAAACTGGCTCACTTGCTAATGTTCTTCGTGCAGTATCGTTTGGAAAGAAACATATGAAAACAACAAGTAAGAGCAAAGTAGAAAAAGAAGAAACAGTTGTGGTGAAACGAGTGAGAGAAGAAAAAGCAAAAGATGTTATTGAACTTCTCAAAATGTTGGAAAATATTTAAGGAGATAATATGGACGAAGAAACAAGAAAAGAGATGGATGCACTGATGAAAATTGAAGGTGTACGGCATAATATGGAATTAGCAAAAGAAGAACAGTACCACAAAGGCTATTGTAAAGCAGTTGAAGACATATGCAACAGTTTGAAAGTACTTGATAGTCAGAAAGCAGTGTTGAAGGAAAATAAATAAAGTATTGACAAACAAAATATAATATAGTATAATATAATAAAGTGGAAAGGTAATCGTTAATACTCAGGCAAAGACGGTTGCCTTTTTGCTGTATATTGAGAGAAAGGAAAACAGAACACAATGGACATGAATATAGAAGTTGCTGAGCGGTTTTCTTCTTATCTCACTGATTGGGATTATAAACATTATTTGCTGTTAGGTGGTTATGGTTCTGGAAAGAGTTATAACACGGCATTGACGATTATACTAAAACTAGTAGAGGAAAAGCGTACAGCGTTAGTTGTGCGTGAAGTACGGGAAACAATCAAAGAATCATGTTACTCATTGTTGAAGGAAGTACTAGAAAAGTTAGATATGTTATCAGATGGACAAAGCAACAGAAGAACACCAACTGACAAAGTTATTGCTATAACATCACCGATGGAGATAAGATTTCCGAATGGTTCAAGAATTATCTTTCGTGGAATGGACAAGATACAAAAGATTAAGTCAATCAACGGTGTTTCTATTGTTTGGATCGAAGAGTGTTCCGAGATTAAATATCAGGCATATACAGAGTTATTAGGGCGTATCAGACAGCCGGGTGTTACACTACATTTTATTCTTACTTGCAATCCTGTTGGTCGTGAAAACTGGGTATACAATACATTTTTCACTCATACGGATAAAAGTGGAAAAGAAACAGTAATATGTGATGAAAAGGAACTATACAGAAGAAGGACGATAATTAAGAAAATAAACAAGAAAGAAGTTATGTATTATCATCATAGCATATGTAAAGACAATCCATTCATTCCGCAGTCTTACATAGACACATTGGATGGATTAAAAGAAACAGACCCGAGACTGTGGGTTGTAGCAAGGTATGGAAGATTCGGAGCAAATGGTATTATTGTTTTACCACAGTTCACGGTTGCAACAAATGCAAAACAATTTGTCGATACTGTAAATAGTATTCCAGCACAATTCCATTTCTTCGGTTTAGACTTCGGATTTGAGGAAAGTTACAATGCACTTATTTCATGTTGTGTTGATGATGTTAAAAAGATATTGTATATCTATGATGAAATTTATGTGAACCATTTAACAGATAAACAATTCGCTGATAGGATAGATGTACATAAAGTAGCGGCAAGGGCAAGAAGATGTAATAAACCTATATGTGCGGACTCAGCAGAGCCAAAAGCAATACAGTTTTACAGGCAATCAGGATTCAATATGTATGGATGCAAAAAATATATTGGAAGTAGGCTACAGAACACGAAGAAAATCAAACGTTTCAACAAGATTGTATGTTCTCCGAAGTGTAAGAACGCAATTAGGGAATTAAAGTATTTAACCTATGCGAAGGATACAAAGGGAAATGCTATATATGATGAATTCAATATTGATGCTCACACGTTTAACAGTACCACAAAACTAGGCGTGTATAAAACGATGGAAAAACGGGAAAAGCTGAGATGCCAACCCGAGCGGAAGTCATGTAATGTCTTAGTTGCATGACACGCACAACGCATAGGAACTGACGAAAGAATAATGTTCCCAAGAGCCATTGTGATTTAAGAAAGGAGTTTGCCAGCAATGTATGAGAGAAAGAAAGTAAATACATTAGCAAAAGATTATGAACAAGTATTAGATATTTACGAAGTAGACAAATATGGTAATGTTTATGGAAAAGACGGAAATGAACTAAAACAAAGTTATAACAGCACAGGATATAAACAAGTAGCTTTAAAGTTGAAAGGTGAAAGAAGATGGAAAAAATGTTTTGTCCATAGGTTGGTTGGATATGGTTTTGTGTCTGGACATTCAGAACAATATAATGAGATAGATCATATAGACACAAACAAAACAAACAACAAGCATAGTAATTTACGATGGACTGATAGGAAAGGCAATATGGAAAATCCTATAATACAATATAATATGTGGGGAATACATGGTACAGAATGTTGTGTGTATGATTTCAGATTACAATACATAGGCAAGTTTAGTTCGTTGGATGAAGCTGGAAAAGCAATAAATAGAACTGTTAGAGGTATTAATACACGGGTTATGGAATATTATATTTTAGAAGATTCAGATTTAAGCCGTGTGCTAAAAATAAACAGAAAACAAAAATTACAATCTGTTGTTATAACTGATATTGAAACAAAGCAGAAGTTTTATTTCTATTCAAATCGTGAAGCAAGAAGATTTTTCGACAATAAAGTAAATATCACGCAAGCTATTCAGCATAATTGGACAGTAAGAGGTAAGTATAAAGTTCGTAATCTAAACTATAAAAAATTAATAGGTATGCTAGACTTATAGGAAAAAAGAACTATAAGAAGTTGAGGATAAAAAGCCACAACAAATATAACGTAGTGCATTGTGGTATGCGTTAGATACATATACTGTAGCAGATGTTAAGGAGATACAAACAAATAGTAAGGCAGGGTAAAGAAAATATGAAATAGGGGCAAATATGAAATATACAGGAGGTGTGTAGAATGTTACACAAATTCAGTGTAAGAAGACAAAGGCAAGAATTAGTAAGGTTACACGATATGCAAAAACAAAACATTACAGACGAGTATAGTTGTGGAATCTATAACGGTTTAGAATTAGCGTTGGCTATTCTGGAAGAAAGAGAACCTGAATTTGTTTTTGTTGAAAAGAAAGAAGAACCGAAACAAATGGAAGAAACAAAACAAAAAGGAAGAACAGTAGCAAGTGGAATGAGAAAGTTAGGAGGTTAAAAAAAAATGGGAACAATATCAAGTGTATATGTTAGAGACTTAGTTGAGAAAACAAGTCCAGAATCAAAAGATTGTTTTGTTCTTGGAAATGAAACAGCAGGAAGGATTAACCTTTCAAATCTTGTAAAAGCTATTGCAAATGTTATGTTTCCGATTGGTCATATTCTTATGACGACTAGGAATGTAAACCCGGGAACATATCTTGGAGGAACATGGGTAGCATGGGGAAGTGGAAGAGTACCAACAGGAGTAAATGCAGATGATACAGACTATAATGCATCCGAGAAAACAGGTGGTGCTAAAACATTAAATTTAGCACATTCTCATACAGTAAATGGTCACACACACGGTCTGTCAGATGCGAGAGCCGCTGTCGGTCGTTCGTCTGCAAACATCAATGCAATTAGTTATACGAATGGAGGAAATCCGCATGGTGTAACTTTTGACAGACTTTTGAGTACAGCGCCGGGAATTTCTGGTGGTTCGTGGGTAGCATTGGACACTGTTCCAATATATGGAAATACAGACAGTTCTTCACCCGGAACTAATTCACAGTTAGGATCTAGAGATATTAGACAGCCTTATATTACTTGTTATATGTGGAAAAGGACAGCATAGAGTATGAGGGACATAGTTTTAAATTTATCAGAACAAACACTCAGCAAAATAGGTAGTTGTGATTACAGCAATGTTGTAAGAGGTTCTAATAATTATCTTAGAATCGTTTTAAAGACTGATATCCAGTGGAATAATATGGCAAAGGTAGTAACTGTAAGAACGCTTGGTGGAGTTGAATATAACACAATTTACGAGCCTATAGGAGTATTGTTACCAGAAGAAGTCACAAAGAACAGTTATTTTGAAGTTATGGTAACAGGTAAAAATGGAAATCAAGTAGTAAAAACAAATAGCGTTATTATTAATCAAATATAGAAAGGAGGTAAAACAAATGCCTAGTGTGGAAGAATTATTATCTGTCGCAGAAGCTGATGCAGATACAAGAAGCACAATGGATAGTAGGATTGAAATTGATGCAGATACGAGAATTATTCAGATGATGCCATAGGATGAATTATTCGGTGTAGAAAGTGATGAAAAGTCAGAAAGAAAGTATTTCAAAGTGCCTAAAATTGTAGGTAATGGCGTAGACTTATCAAAGTTACAATTACGCATCAATTATCAAAATGCAAGTAAAATATCAAGTGGGAAAGATATGTATATTGTTACAGATGCAACAGTATATAATGACGAATGAATAAAGATTATGTATCAGCTGGTGACAACTCCATAATTAGCTTCTTCAATTACAGTGAAAAAGATTTCACAGATAGGGACATATCAAATATCAGAATGAATGATGTAGAATGTTCGATGACTCATCCTTACTCAACAGACCCAGTTGCGGTAATATGTAGCTCCTTAAAGCTAAAAAATGTATGGGCAAATAAAGTGGTACAAAAGAACAGCAGTGATGTGGTAAGCAATTTAAAATATATGGATGGTGTAACTATAACTAATAGTTAACTAAAGCAGACTATAGTTAATTAAGAACATAATATAATAGTAAAACAATTATAATAAATTTATTGATTAATTAGGAGGTATAACAATGTGACAACTGCGGAAATGATTGGTATTGTGGTAATAGGATTAAGTTCGTTAATTGGAGTATTTACAGCAATATACAGACCGCTAAGTGAAAACACAAAAGCAATGACAAAATTAACACTAAGAGTTGAACAGCTTGCAAAAGAAATAAAAGAACAAAATGAGAAACTAAAGAAACAAAATAAAGAAATAGAAGAACACAAAGAACATGTGAGAAAAGGTCAGAAAGAACAATGGGTTGCAATAGAAAGAAATGAAAAAGAAATAGGAGAAACGAAACACACATTAGAATTATGTCAATTAGAAAATGGAGGAAAAAAGCATGTTTAAAAATTGCGTATTCAAACCAAATGTCAATACTACAAAATGGATTAAAGCCGCAGGAGTTAGAGCGATTAAAACAGTTGCTCAAACTTCTGTTGCTATTATTGGTACAAGTGTTACTATGGGTACTGTGGACTGGAAGATGGTAGCAAGTGCTTCTGTATTAGCAGGAATAGTTTCTATTTTAACTTCTGTTGCAGGAATCAAAGAAGTACAGGCTGAGTAATTAAAATGCCATATAGGGGCAAATTTGAGCCATATGAGGGCATATGTAAAATGAGTATCAATGTGCATGAAAATATTATAAAGGCTGTAAGATACTATATTTCTAAAGGATTAACTTTGGAAGGTGCTTGCGGTCTGGCGGCAAACCAGTTTAGGGAATCGTTTTACAAAGGAGTTGGTTTTGTTTCGACAAGACTCGAGAGGTTATGTGTTCAAAGATATAGGGAGAACAGAGGAATTACCTATACTGATAAAACATATACAGAACAAGTAGATAATGGGAAGATTTCAAGAAGTGAATTTTTAAGTCCAATGGGAAAACATTATGGTTATGGTATTTCACAATGGACGACAAGTGCAAGAAAAGCAGGATTGTATGATTTATGCAAAAAAACAAAAGTTTCCATTGGAGATATGGACACACAGATTATTTACACGATTAAAGAATTAAAAGAAAAATTCCCAACAATATACAAATATCTTTGTACTGTAAAGGATGTAACACAGGCTTCAAATTATGTGTTACAACATTATGAACAGCCGAATAACTGGCAGACAATGAAAGAAGCAAGGGCAGATACAGCAAAACAAATCTATAACAAAATGAAGGAGGTAGGAACAAGTATGGGTAGTATTAATAATATTATTGCTAGGGAAAGAAGCTATGCAAAAATACCTTACAAGGAAACAAGTGTCAATAATCAGAAGTTTTCAACAATGGTAAACAATGCAGGTTTAAAGGGATGCCAAGGACAGCCGTGGTGTGCTACATATCAATTTGCGTTGGAATTGGAAGAATTCGGAAAAGCGGTCGCTTTGTCGCATTGGAATATGACAACAGGCAATTATTGTGGTTATAGTGTTTTTGAAACAGAAGCAAAATTTGTTAAAGCAGGAAAAACAGGAAAAACTCCGAAAGTTGGTGCATTAGTAATTTTTAAGCAGTCACATATGGGGCGAGTGCTTTCTGTGAATAAAAAAAATAAAACATTTGAGTGTGGCGAAGGAAACACAAGCAATAGAGAGTTCAATCGTAATGGTGATTGTTGTGCGGTAAAAACTTATTCATGGACAGATTCAAAAATTAAATCATTCTGCTATATTAATTATGGACAGAGTAGCACAAGCACATCAACAAAAACAGAAACGACTACTTCTACATGGTCTGGAAAAGGTACTGCACACTGTAGTGCGAATGGCGTTAATATCAGAAATACGCCAGATAGCAGTATTAAAACAAATGTTATTGGTCAGTTGAAAGCAGGAAATCAGTTCGAGTATAATGGCGAAACACAAAGCAACTTTGTTAAGATTCGTGTTATGTTCGGAGGAAAACAACAGATTTGTTGGATTCACAAAAATTATGTTGTGTATGAAACTGGAACAAAAGCAACAACAAATAGCACAACAAAGAAGAAAACATACACAGTAACAACAGATGCACATGCAAGAAAATATGCTGGAAAAGAGTATGCTACATTGGTTTCATATCCAATACTTAAAAAAGGAACAGTTGTTACTTATCTTGCAACGGTAAAAGCTAAAGACGGTGTGGACTGGTACAGAGTAGAAATTAACGGAAAGAAAGGTAAGAAGATTGGCTATGTTTCGTCAAAATGTTTAAAATAACAATTTGACAATAAAATATTGTTATGGTATAATATGGGTAGTAGAAATACTACCCTTTTATATTATATAATAATATATTATATTAATAATATATAGAAAGGAAAATAAAATGGAAGTAGATAAAGTACAGAATACAGATACAGAATTGAATGAGGACATAACATATTTGTTAGATTATCCTTATTTTGTGTTATCAAATAAAACAAATGGTACTGTTTTTAGAAGAGAAGTTATAGAGATTGAAAAATATTATAAAACATATAAGAAAGGTGCTAGGTTCTTTACGGAAGGAAGTGCCGG
>ERZ825670.2976-NODE-2976-length-15111-cov-4.338071_pt1 | contig 15111 bp, 8 predicted proteins | sample MGYA00519929_ERZ825670 | MGnify/ENA primary metagenome ERZ825670 (study PRJEB31778, sample SAMEA3449207) | human gut metagenome | biome: human gut; feature: human-associated habitat; material: faeces | place: United Kingdom | collected 2010/2012 ...
CAGCTGATTCTGGTTCAGCCATTCTTGGTTCGAGTCCAGGCATCCCAGCCAATGACCCTCGCGGAATGCGAGGGTTTTTTGTTTTCAGGGAAGTAGCCGCTTGAAAAGCGACTTCCCTGCATATGAGTGCGCATAAGAGCGCTAAGAGCGCATACGTGTGTATGAAAGTACGAGAACGAAGGAGATCGAAGTATGTCCGCTGGGCAGCAGGCTGTACCGGCAAACAACGCCAACAATGCAAGCAATGAAGGCGCTCAGAAGAAGCACATGTCTAAGGCGGCCGTCGCCATTATCGCCGTGGTGGTCGTGGCCATTATCGTCGTGGCCGGTGTGTTCGGCTTCCGCGCCTACTCCGATGCTCAGTACAACAATGCAGTCGCCGCTTGCGCCGCCGCTTCCGAAAATGTGCGCAACGCCACTAATGACTACAACAACTTGGTCAATGGCGATGCTTCCGAAGCTGCTGCGCTCACCAAGAAGGATGTAAAGGATGCCTCCACGCTGGACGCCCTCAACAAGGAACTGAGCGTGGAACTGCCGGTATACGAAGGCTGCGTAGCTGACGACACTGCCGGCTTCAAGTCCGCTACTGCGAAGCTCAACGAGCAGGCTGATTGGTACAAGGCTTATACTCAATCGCTGCAGAAGGCTGTGGATGCCGTGAACGCTTCCAAGAAGTAAGCGAGCACAGCCTCACCATTGTCGTCAAAGCCGTCTTGCGGTTGCGCAAGGCGGCTTTTGCTATTTTGCTCAATCGGCTTGCTGCTGTAATGCTGCTGCATTGATTGCGTCGAATGCAGGTAAATTCGTCTTACTTTTTTTGCGCAGTTTTTCCCTGCGCGTGTCGCGATGATGCGAATATAGATGTGAAGGTTAACAACGTAGTCGTTTATTGGGTTTTGTGATTTCACTCACGTTGTAATTCAATGTCAAATATGTGGCGATTCTCCGTATTTGCTGAGATTGCTATTAAGAATAGCTTCTTGTAAAGTGTCTTATCGTAATTGCGAATGCGTATTCTTCAATGAAGAAGGCATCTGCTTCACCTCGAAGAAGAGATTAAGGAAAATATAGTTAATGAAAAAGAAGAAGACTATATCGGCTGCGCTGGCAACAGCGTTAGCCTTAACCTGCATGGGCAGCGGGGGAGGTACTGCGTTCGCAGTGCCCCTGTCTGATGCTGACTTGCAGACTTTGGCAAGTCAGATTCAGCAAATCAACGATACTTCTGATTCTGCAACTGCTTCCGAGACTCCTTCCGCACAAGCCGATGCGGTTGAAGGCTGGACTATTGATTCCAACATCGCTCAGGGCGGCGAAATCCTGGAGATGGCAAACGGTTGGCTGCACCTCAAGTCCACTGCCTCTAACGGTAATGCGGCAGCGAACCCCAGCTCCAGCAACAACTGGCCGGCAGTAGCCGTATGGGGCACAGATTACGACTTCTCCAAGGCCGGCTCCTTCCACGCCACCATCAAATCCCCGCAGGAAGGCTCCGCCAACCGCTTCGGCTTCTACCTGGGCTACAACGACCCGGGCAGCGGCCTGTTCATCGGCTACGATTCGGACGGCTGGTTCTGGCAGACCTACACCGGTGGCGGTAGCGGCAGCTGGTACAGCGGTGCTCGTATCGCTGCTCCGAGCGCCAACGAAGAGCACGACATTCAGGTCTCCTGGACCGACGCCAAGGTCGCCACACTGACCGTGGATGGCCAGAAGGCATTCGATGTCGATTACTCCGCAATGACGAACCTCTCCAACAAGCTTGCCATCAAGGCCGGCTCCTGGAAGGGGCTGAACCAGGTCACCGACGTGTACATCAAGGACTTCCCGGAGGTTGTCGAAGCCGCCAAGCACGCGGTTTCCGGCAAGGTTGTGGACGCTGGAGGCGCTGCCATTGAAGGCGCAACAGTGCGTTTGGATAAGACCAAGGTGAAGACCGGTGCAGATGGCACCTTCTCCTTCGCCGACATTGAAGAAGGCGAACACACGCTTTCGATTGCCAAGGAAGGCTATGAGGACGTCTCCCAGCAGGTGACGGTCTCCGGCGCGGATCTTGCCATCGATCCCATCACCCTGAACAAAACCGTTCAGGTCGCCTCCGAAACGCTGAAGACCAAGAAGATGGAAGTTCAGATTAAGAAGAACTTCCCCTCTGTGCTGCAGTACACGATGACCGACGGCAAGGTGATGTACGGCCAGTCCAAGGATGTGCGCACCGTTGAAATCAACGGCACCAACATCGAACTGGGCGATGACGACGTGACCTTCAAGAAGGTTTCCGACACCGAGGCCACCTACACGCTGAAGGTCAAGGATGAGGCCAAGAAGATTGACGCGGTGATCACCGTTCAGATCACGGTCAAGGCCAACCAGCTGCACCTCAACGTCACCAAGATCAAGAACAACCTGTCCGAAGGCATTCCTGAGGGCAACGGTGTGGAGGAGAACGCCATCCAGACGCTGTCCTTCCCGAACCAGAGTCTCGTTTCCGTGCGTTCCAGCCAGGAAAATGCCCAATTCACTGGTGCTCGTATGTCTTCCAACACGCAGAAGCCTGGCGATACCAACTTCGCAGTGACCGAAGATACTAACGTCACCGATAGCGACTACACCTACGGCTTCATCTCCGGTGCTGGCCTGAGTGCCGGCCTGTGGAGCAACTCCGAGCACGATGGCACCTATGTGGCGGCTCCTGTGCGCGGCGGCAGCCAGAACACGCGTGTCTACGCCACCACCCAGCAGACTGGTGACGCCACCTCCCTGGGCCTGGCCAGCGCTCCGTGGTACTACCACCGCACGGTCACCGATTCCAAGGGCAAGAAGTACACCGTGGCCGAAACCGCTCTGCCGCAGATGGCCGTGGCCATCGCCGGCGACGAGAACGAAGACGGTGCCGTCAACTGGCAGGATGGCGCAATCGCCTACCGCGACATCATGAACAACCCGTACAAGTCCGAGGAAGTTCCCGAACTGGTGGCATGGCGTATCGCCATGAACTTCGGCTCCCAGGCGCAGAACCCGTTCCTCACCACGCTTGACAACGTCAAGAAGGTCGCCCTCAACACCGACGGCCTCGGCCAGTCCGTGCTGCTCAAGGGCTACGGCAACGAAGGCCACGACTCCGGCCATCCGGACTACGGCGACATCAACACCCGCGCCGGCGGCGCCGCGGACATGAACACCCTGATGGAGAAGGGCACCAAGTACGGCGCCCGCTTCGGCGTGCACGTCAACGCGTCCGAAATGTACCCGGAAGCCAAGGCCTTCAGCGAGGACATGGTGCGTCGCAACTCCAGTGGCGGCCTGAGCTACGGCTGGAACTGGCTGGATCAGGGCATCGGCATCGACGGCATCTACGATCTCGCCTCCGGCATGCGCAAGTCCCGCTTCGCTGACCTCAAGAGCAAGGTCGGCGACAACATGGACTTCATCTACCTCGACGTGTGGGGCAACAACACCTCCGGCGCCGAGGACTCGTGGGAAACCCGCAAGATGAGCCAAATGATCAACCAGAACGGCTGGCGTATGACCACCGAATGGGGCGCCGGCAACGAGTATGACGCAACCTTCCAGCACTGGGCCGCCGACCTTACCTACGGTGGTTCCGCCATGAAGGGCGAGAATTCTCAGGTCATGCGCTTCCTGCGCAACCACCAGAAGGACAGCTGGGTCGGCGACTACCCGTCGTACGGCCAGGCCGCGAACGCCCCGCTGCTCGGCGGCTACAGCATGAAGGACTTCGAAGGCTGGCAGGGACGCAACGACTACGCCGCGTACATCAGGAACCTGTACACGCACGACGTGTCCACCAAGTTCATCCAGCACTTCAAGGTCGTCCGCTGGGTCAACAGCCCGCTCGACGCCACCTCCGTGAAGGATGCCTCCGTCAACAACGGCAACGAGCAGATCACGCTGAAGGACGACCACGGCAACGTCGTCGTCCTGTCCCGTGGCTCCAACGACACCAACAACACCGCGTACCGCAACCGCACCATCACGCTCAACGGCATCACCGTGGCGTCCGGCGCGGTCTCCCCGGGCAACAGCAACACCGTCAAGGGCACTGAGTCCTACCTGCTGCCGTGGCTGTGGGACGTGAACACCGGCAAGCTCGTCAAGTCCTCCGATGAGAAGCTGTACCACTGGAATACCCAGGGCGGCACCACCGAGTGGACCCTGCCGAAGGATTGGCAGAACCTCGCCTCCGTCAAGGTGTACCAGCTCACCGACCAGGGCAAGACCAACGAGAAGACCGTCGCCGTCTCCGGCGGCAAGATCTCGCTGACCGCCGAGGCCGAGACCCCGTACGTCGTGACCAAGGGCTCCGAGAAGCAGATCTCCGTCAAGTGGAGCGAAGGCATGCACGTCGTGGACGCCGGCTTCAACGGCGGCCAGAACACCCTCAAGGACAACTGGGCCGTCTCCGGCACCGGCAAGGCCGAGGTCGAAGGCACCAACAACGCCATGCTGCGCCTGACCGGTGACGTGAAGGTCTCCCAGAAGCTCACCGACCTGACCGCGGGCAAGCGTTACGCGATCTACGTGGGCGTGGACAACCGCACCAACTCCCCGGCCAAGATCACCGTGACCAACGGCACCAAGGTCCTCGCCACCAACGAGACCGGCAAGTCGATCGCCAAGAACTACATCAAGGCGTACGGCCACAACACGTACTCGAACACTGAAGGCGGCAGCAGCTACTTCCAGAACATGTACGTGTGGTTCGTGGCTCCGGAAAGCGGCGACGTCAAGGTGACGCTCTCGCACTCCGGCGCATGCGACAACACCGACCATGTGTACTTCGATGACGTGCGCGTGCTTGAGAACGGTTACAAGGGCCTGACGCTCAACGCTGACGGCACCCTGAAGACGCTCACCAACGACTTCGAGGACAATGCCCAGGGCATCTGGCCGTTCGTGGTCTCCGGCTCCGAAGGCGTCGAGGACAACCGTATCCACCTGTCCGAGCTGCATGACCCGTTCACGCAGGCCGGCTGGGATGTCAAGAAGATGGACGACGTGCTCGACGGCAAGTGGTCCGTCAAGGCCAACGGCCTGATCCAGAAGGGCACGCTGATCTACCAGACGATCCCGCAGAACGTCAAGCTGGAACCGGGCGAGACCTACAAGGTGTCGTTCAAGTACCAGTCCGGCTCCGACGACATCTACGCCATCGCCACCGGTGACGGCGAGTACAACGCCAGCACCGTCAAGCTCACCAACCTGAAGAAGGCCCTGGGCGAGGACGGCACGGCCGAGTTCGAGATCACCGGTTCCATCACCGGCGACAGCTGGTTCGGCATCTACTCGACCTCCACCGCTCCCGACCTGCAGAACACGTCCGATTCCGCCGCCAACTTCGGTGGCTACAAGGACTTCGTCCTCGATGACCTGAAGGTCGAGCACGTGGCATCCGCCGAGCACACCAAGGCCGACGCCGAGGCGAAGCTCAAGGAAGTCAAGGACACCTACGACGGCAAGAGCGGCGACTACTCCGCCGAAGTCTGGACCACGTACGTGAACACGGTGGCCGAGATCGAGGCGCTCATCGCCAAGGATAAGCCCGACTACACCACCGCCTACAACAAGGCTGTGGCGCTGGCCGAGTACATGAAGAACGCACCGGGCGACGACTCGAACGATGCGTACGACGTGGCGACCGACGCCTACACCGTCGAGGCGGGCAGCCAGCAGGCACTGTCGGGCGGCAATGAGGGCCCGGCAAGCCTCGCCCAGGACGGCAATGCCGGCACCCACTGGCACACCTCCTGGAGCGCCAACGCAGTGTCCGCCGGTACCGCCTGGTATCAGTTCAACCTGAACGAGCCGACGACCATCGACGGCCTGCGCTACATGGCCCGCAGTGGCGGCGCGAACGCGAACGGCAAGATCAAGAAGTACAAGATTACGCTGACGCTGTCCGACGGCACCACCAAGGACGTCGTCACCAATGGCACGTTCACCACGACCAGCGGTGTCTGGCAGAAGGTCAAGTTCGACGCGGTCAAGAACGTCACCAAGGTGCGCATCACCGCTCTCGAAACCGCGGGACAGTCCGCGGGCGAGGTGAACACGTACGCCTCCGCTGCCGAGCTGCGTGTCACCACGGTTCGCGACGTGCCGAGCACCGAGGTCAAGGTCAACAAGTGCGATCTGCAGAACCTGTACGATGACGCTTCCGCCCTGACCGAGGCCACCTACACCGCCGACACCTGGAAGGTGCTCGTCGCCAAGCGCGACGCCGCCAAGAAGGTGCTGGACGACGAGAACGCCACCGCGCACGACGTGGCTCTCGCCTACCAGAACCTGAAGGATGCCATCGCCGCCCTGGAAGAGCGCGTGGACACCTCCAAGCTCGCCGGCCTGGTCGCCGATGCCGAGAAGCTCAAGGAATCCGCGTACACCAAGGATTCGTGGGCCGCGTTCAAGAAGGCTCTGGATGCCGCCAAGGCCGTCCTGAACAATGCGAACGCCACCAAGGCTGACGTCGATGCCGCGTACAACGCGCTGAACGCCGCGATGAAGGCCCTGAAGCCCGCCTCCTCCAAGCCGACTCCGAACCCGGAGACGACCGACAAGAGCAAGTTGCAGGCCACCATCGATCAGGCCAAGGCCCTGGATCTGAGCGGTTACACGAAGAAGTCCGCCCAGGCCGTGCGTGACGCCCTCGCCAAGGCCCAGAGCGTCCTCGCCGATGACAATGCCACCCAGGCTGACATCGACGCCGCGCAGAAGGCCCTCGCCGACGCGATCGCCGCACTGGAGAAGGCCGATGCCAACGGCAACGCCATCTCCAAGACGGGTGCGAACGTCGCCGTCATCGGCATGGCCGGCATGATGCTGGTTGCCGCCGCTGGCGCGGTGTTCATCGCCCGCAAGCGCGCCGAGTGATATAAGTAAATAGAAAAAGGGAGGTCGCCCTGTGGCGGCCTCCCTTTTTTGTGTTCAATCCGTTATGGATGGCCAGGACCGCGTCATTCTGCCTCCGCCAGCGGGGGCAAATATGTAGCCCTTGTTTTATATTTCAGGCGTAGATGTTTCTCGGGCGCATGTCCTCCGGCAGGCCCTCCAGCAGTGTCGCCACGGAGCCTTCCTCGAAGACGGAGCGGATGCCTGCGGCCAGCAGCGGCGCCACCGACAGCACGGTCATGTTATCCAGGCGCTTCTCCTGCGGCACTGGCACAGTGTCCATCAGGATGATTTCGCGGGCGCCGCAATCGCGCAGGCGCTCCACGGCCGGGCCAGACAGCAGACCATGCGTGGCGACCAGAGTCACCGAGGCGGCGCCGGAGTTGCGCAGCGTGCGCACGGCCTCGAAGATTGTGCCGGCGGTGTCGATCATGTCGTCCACCACCACGCAGTCGCGCCCCTGCACGTCGCCGATGATGCCATGCGCTTCGGCATGGTTCGGGCGCGTGATGTCGCGAGTCTTGTGGATGAACGCGAGCGGGAGCCCGCCCAGCTTGGCGGCCCACTGCTCGGAAACCTTGATGCGGCCGGCGTCGGGGGAGACGATCGTCGCCTTGTCCATAGGCACGTGGCTGCGCACGTAGTCGATCAGCACGGGCATGGCGGTCAAATGGTCGACCGGGCCATCGAAAAAGCCCTGCTCCTGCGCGGCATGCAGGTCGACGGTGACCAGACGATTCGCTCCCGCGGTGCGGAACAGGTCGAACATCAGGCGGGCGGTGATCGGCTCGCGGCCCTGATGTTTCTTGTCCTGACGGGAGTAGCCGAGGAACGGTGCCACGACGGTGATGGACTTGGCGGAGGCGCGCTTGAGGGCGTCGATCATCAGCAGTTGCTCCATCACCCACTTGTTGATCGGGTTGGTGTGGCACTGCAGCACGAACACGTCGGCGCCTCGAACCGGCTCCGCGAACCGCACATACATCTCACCGTTGGCGAAGTCGTATGCGGTGGTGGGCAGCACGTTGATGCCGAGATATTGAGCCACTTCATTGGCAAGCTCAGGATATGCGCGGCCCGTCACCAAGGCCAGTCGCTTATCGGGTGTGCCCTCAAGGATCGCCGACATGTTTTTCCGCTCTTTCCGTCGATAGTTTCGTTACCGTTCACCGTGGTGATACGTTGCCGTACACAAACCTTATCCAATATACAAGAACCCGCCGTCCCAAGAGGAACGGCGGGTTGCGATGCTCACGGATTCTTCCACTTACGGCACGGGGCGCGCAGCAGGTGCCCCGTGCCGGGCGAAATCATTCCGATCAGTCGTCGTCCAGCGTGATGTCCAGCTTGTCGCCGTCCAGCGTGAACTGTCCGCTGATGCTGAAGCTGGTGGAACTGTCCGTCGGCTCCCAGGAGTCGTCATAGTTCTTGTACTCGTACGCCACCTTGGCTTCGCCGCCGTACACGTAGAAGCTGCCCGAGTCGATGCTGAGGTCATCAGTGGTGACGGTCGGGTATTCGGTGATGTTCCACGCGATGTTGCGGTAGTCGTCATCGGAACCGTACATGCTGAACGGGCAGCCTTCAGGCTGTGCATCCGTGGACTTGGCGCAGGTATCCAGCTTGTCCTTGATCTTCGCGTTGATCTCGTCTGCCAGAGCGTCGGTCGGCTCGGCAGAGATCGAGGCGGAGGATTCGGAGGAGGTGGTCAGCGTCGTCGAATCCGCGGTCAGATACTTCGACGTGACCGGTTCCACCGTGTACGAGCCCGGATACACCTTGAAGGTGTAGGTGCCGGAATCGGATGCTGTGGCGTTCTTCGCGCCGACCTTGACACCGTTGACGGTGAAGTTGGTGATGGCCGGTGACGCGTAGACGGAGATCTCCTTGACCAGCGGCGTCGTGATGTTCCAGTTCTTGAAGATCAGGAACTTGGATCCGTTCGGCGCGACCGTCAGAATGTCGGTCATGGACTTGCCGCCCAGCGTGTACGAGATCCGCATCGTGCGGGAGCCGTCCGCGTTGTCGGTGGCGGAGATGATGCGCTGGTTGCTGATCGTGGTCTTGTCGCCCTTGGAAGCCGCATTGGTGAGCAGTGTGCGCTTGCCGTTGGCGACCTGCGGGTCGGAGATGCCGTTGGCCTTGTCATAGTCGCCGGACGCGATGGCCGACAGGTAGCTCTTCGCGGTGTTATCGGCGCTGAACACGGTGGAGTTGACCACTGCGTAAGCGATACCGAGCAGGGCAAGCACGCCGACGATGGAGCTGATGATGATGGCCAGCTTCTTCTGCTGCGGGGTCATGGCCTTGGCTGCAGCCGGGGCGGCGGGAGCAGCCACCGGAGCGGGGGCGACAGGTGCAGCTGCAGGAGCGGCAGGAGCGCCGGCAGGAACTTGGACAGTCGGGGCACCACCTTGGGCCTGAAAGGCCGCGGCGTCGGTGCCGGCAGCGGGAACCCCCTGAACCGGAGCACCGGGAACCGGAACGCCCTGAACGGGAACGCCCTGAACGGGAACGCCCTGAACCGGGATGCCAGCTGCGGGTGCGGTCGGCGCTCCGGTGCCGGCGCCAGGCTGTCCGCCGAAGGACTGCTGCGGGCCTGTGTAGCCGGCGGCCGCGGCGACCTGTGACGGGAAGCGACCAAAGTGCGCTCCGCATGCCGCCGCATACGCGGTGACCTCGGCGGGCGTCGGGCGGACCGTGCCGCCGACGAACAGCTTCCATGCGCCGCCCATCGACAGCACCATGGCCGGGCCGAATGTCAGCGCCACCACCTCGATCAGGAACGACCATACGGCCGCGACGAGGAAGTACCATGCCGCGATGTTCAGCGACACGTCAGAGGTATCGGACTGCATGGTGTAACCCAGCGTCACGGACGTGAACAGGAACGTGACGATCAGCCAGATCACCAGCGTGGCGACCGGAGACTTCCACGAGTGCTGCCATCCCGCATATGCCGGATCATAGATGTTGCGGGCCGCGGCGCGCAACGCAATGTAGAACGTGGTGATAAGGAACGCCACGAATACCAGCCACAGCTGCCACGGTGCGCTGATGGAGCCGACGTACTGGTTCGAGATGCCGAACAGCGACAGGTTAGCGATATTACCGCTGGCCGTGATGCCGACCGCGCCGAACGAGCCGAGCGCGAACGTCAGGAACGAAAGGTACGGCAGCAGAATCGGGAACAGCATGAACATCTGGCCGTTGTGCAGGTTGCTGGACAGCATGATCAGGCAAATGAAGCCGATCACCGTGAACACGACCGCGTAGATGAACGCCGCATCAAGCAGCGTGCGCACGAAGCCGCGCGTGCGGTGAGCCCACTTCCAGGCCGCGGTGAACACGTTGTTGGAATCCGAGGCGTACTGGGCGAGCAGATAGCCGAAGAACGCGCCGATCGCGGCGAGCAGCAGCGTCATGAAATACGTACGGGCGGAGACGCCGGTCAGGATGGCCTTGGCCTGAATGCCGCCCATGCCGCCCATGCTGCCGGCTCCCAGCGTCAGCGGGAAGATCGCGGCGAGAATCAGATAGACGAATCCCATCACGACGCCGACGATGACGCTGCTGATGATGCCGGTCCACTTGAACCGGATGGCGAACTTACGCGCGAACCAGTATGCGCCGAACGCGGTGCCGAGAACCAGCGCCACGCCGGAAAGACCGACAGGCATCCATAGATGGCCGGACACGCCGAAGGACGACAGGGAGAGGTTGCCTCCGGTGATGTTGGGCGACAGTTGACCGGATACGCCCAGAACCATCACCAGAATCAGGAACTGGAAGAAGTTCGGCGTCACCGTGCCGGAACCGCTGGCGTCACTCATCATGTCGGACAGGCCGGGGACCATGCTCAGCTTGGACGCCCATGATGAGCCGGCCGACAAGAAGAAGATGGAGCCGATCAGGGCCAGCGCCATCGCGCCGATCAAGCCGAAGGCAAGGCTGATTGCGGCGGTCTGCAGCGAACGCGCGGAGAACAGCTCCTTGAACATCGGGTTGGGGACGAACTGCTGCGGAGCGCCGGGCTGAACCGGGGCGCCGGGTGCGCCGGGGGTAACGGGGACAGGTGCGCCGGGGACGGGAGCACCAGGCGCGGGCGCAGCAAAAGTGCCGGGAGCAGGTGCTGCAGCCGCAACAGGTGCGGCGGCGGGAACTTCTCCGGCCGGAGCGGCGACTGGCACTTCTGCCGCCGGGACGGGAGCTGCAGGAGCTTCTTGTGCGGGGACTGGTTCGGGAACCGCCGGGAAGGCCGGCTCGGCTGCGGGCTGTTCCGCGCCGGGGAATGCGGGTGCCGGCTCGGGCTGCGGTGCCGCGGCCTGCGGGGCCGGTACGGGTTCAGGGAATGCGGCGACGGGAGCGGGTGCTTCCGGCTGAGGCGCGGCTGCGGTGCCGTGTGGAGCGGTGCCGAGCACGGTCGAATCTTCGACGTTGTCGTTGCTGTTTGCTGCGGCGACCGCGAGCGTCTGCCCGCATTGCGTGCAGAATCGTGCGGCGCTGGACAGCGTGGCGCCGCAGTGAGGACATATCATGACAAGCCCCTTTCTTGGTTTGCTCTTCCCTCCTTATTGTATAGTCGCCACGTCATCTTCAGCAGCTTATTCGCGGTATTTGGGCGGGGCATATAAGGTATGTTTTCGCCCCCATCGGGCAGGTAATCCGATATCCGATAGGGGCGAAAACATGCCAATGCATTCTCTGTGCCTGTGGCGTCATCTGTCCATGAATACGTTGCCGTTGGCGGCGAGGCATGCCAGCACTTCCGGTTTCTTCATGTCATACGTCGTGTTGACGGTCTCTCCGGGAGCGGCATGACCCATTGCGTTCGCCTCCTTCTCGTATTGTTCGACGGTGTAGGATTTCGGCACCAGCCCGGCGCGCTTAAGGCAATCGACTGCCCCCTCCTCATGAGACGCATACAGATTGGGATTGCCGACTTGTGCCATATACAACGCGTCCACCGAATCCACGGTGGCGATTCCACACGCGTTCAAGTCCTTGGCCTTTTTCTGGATGTAGTCAGGGTCATCTGCTTTATCTGAAGGAAGTACGTCTCCCTGTGGCTGCTGGATGCCGTTGGAGTAAGTTTTCAGTGTCGGCCTCGGATAGCCCTTGTCTTGGACGCACGTGATGTATCGGCTCCATGCGGCCTTGTAATCGGACAGACTTATTTTGCCGCTTGTCGCGGCCTTGCGCAGTGTCGCTTTCTGCGCGGGGTCCATTCCGGAGTCCTGGCCGAGCAGCTGCGTCGCATAAGCCTGCAAAGATGAGGCGAGACGGTTCCCGCCCGAGCCGGAATCCGTTGCTTGGTTCGTGTTCCGTGCCGTGCCGCATCCGCACAGCATCGCAATGGAAAGCGTAATGACGGCGATGGCCATCGTCACCGTACGACGGGATGCCGGAATATGCCCCATTCTTACTCCGATCTGCATGATAATCTCCTCTTCGAAATTTCATCGATCTTTAATTTTAATATCTGAAAGACATCTCGATCAAATGGTTGCGGACGTCATTTGGGGTCCGTATCGCAGTATATTTGCAGGGGAATGCTGTCATGCAGTGTAACGTTGAGCGCAGGATAGTCATGAGGAGAGATTATGCGGTGTTCCCGTTGTGGTGCGAATGTCGTTGAGGGCGATAGATTCTGCGAAAACTGCGGGGCGCCCGTAGCCGTGCAGGCGGGTTCCGTGTGCCCGGTGTGCGGTCAGCAGCCGGAACCCGGCATGCGGTTCTGCCAGCAGTGCGGTGCCGAGCTGTCCGCCAGCCCGCAGCCCGCACAGCCGGTGCCGACCGCCCAGCCGGTGCCTGCTGCACAGCCTTATCAGGCTGTCCAGCAGTACGCGGGACAATACGGTGCCGCCCAGCCCGGTGCCGTCTTCCCGCCGCAGGCCGTGCAGCCGCCAGCCCAACCGTCACGGCCTGGAGAGTCCGCCGGCAAGGGCAAGAAGAAGACCGCGCTGATCGTCGGCATCATCATCGCCGTACTCGTCGTGGCGCTTGCCGCCGGATTCGGCGTCTGGTGGTTCATGCTGCGTGATTCCGGCACCCAATCGGCTCAGACGCAGTCGACATCCCAGCAGAGTGGCAAGACCAAGTCCGGCGACAGCAAGGCCGCGAAAGACGACAAGCCCTGCACTGCTGCGCCCGATGCCGAGCTGAGTTCCGTCGACCACAGCGACGCCAATCTCGTCGCGCAGCTGCAGCTCACCTCCAATTGCGCGTCGACGAAGGACGGCGACACGGCGGAGTTCAAGGAATCCGACGTCAAGGTCAGCATCAAGGACGATGATGGCAATGTCATCGCCTCGGCCGTCTTCGACTTCTCCAAGCAGCCGGTCAAGTTCAATGGCGAGACGGCCAACGTCGCGCTCGAATTCACCACGAGGCAGTACTGGCGCCCGTACGACCAGATCGAGACCGGCAGCGCCGAGGTCATCCTGCAGACCGGTCAGAGCGGCACCGGCGAGGCGGGCAGTGCGGACGGCGACGCGTTGGCGGGCTCCGACATCGACAGCGAGGACGCCGAGCGGTACGCGCAGCTTGCGTTGAGCTGGCAGCTCAAGCATGACGAATCCGCCGCATCCCGCTTCTACACCACCTACACCACGCAGCTGTCCAGCAAGAAAAACGACATGAAGGCCGACGGCAAGACCTGGCATTACGTGGACATCTACGAGCAGTTCCTGCAGCAGCGCATCAAGCACAAGAACGCGATCCTGATCTGGTCCGGCGATTACCCGACGTACACGAAGGCCGACGCTTCGACCGCGTATTACGTGATCCTGTCGGGTGATACGGTCGACTCGGTGAAGGCCGGCGACGCATGGTGCAAGTCGAACGGCTATGGTGCCGCGGATTGCGCGGTCGTGGATTTGCAGTAGGACGGATTACCCCCAGTCGCTTCGCGACAGCCACCGCAAGCTGTCGCGGGCATGGCGTAGCTTAGAGAAGTTGCTGTTTTCAGCAGCGCGTATACACACTCCTGCCATGGATAGTCCATGGCCGACTAGTCCGAAGGAGGTGGGTGATGTCTGCGCATAAGTACGAACTGATGTTCATTGCCGATCCTGAGCTGGATGAGCGCGGTCTGAAGAAGTTGACCGAGCAGTATCTGGAGCTCGTCACCAAGGAAGGTGGTTCCGTCGAGAACACCGATATTTGGGGACGTCGCAAGCTCGCTTACGAGATTGACGGCAAGACCGAAGGCAACTACGTGGTGGTCAACTACACGACCACTCCCGAGGTCAGCGCCGAGCTCGATCGTGTGCTCAACCTGAACGAATCCGTCGTCCGCACGAAGATTCTTCGTAAAGACGCCAAGTAAGCCGTATGAGTTTCTGATTGTTCGCGACTCGCTGAACCAAAGGTAAGAAGGTAAGTCATGGCAGGCGAAACCATCATCACCGTGGTGGGCAACCTCACGGCAGATCCCGAATTGAGGACCACGGGAAACGGCGCTTCCGTCGCCAGTTTCACCATCGCCTCTACCGCGCGTACCTACAATCGCAACACCGGGCAGTTCGAGGACGGCAATGCGCTGTTCATGCGCTGCTCCGCCTGGCGCGATCTCGCCGAGCATTGCGCCAGCACGCTGTCCAAAGGCATGCGTGTCATCGCGCAGGGGCGTCTCCAGCAGCGCTCGTATCAGGCGCAGGACGGCTCGAACCGCACCGTCATCGAGATGACGATTGATGAGATCGGCCCGTCGTTGCGTTACGCGACCGCGCAGGTCACGCGCACGTCCAGCGGCAACGGCCAAGGCGGATTCGCCGGCCGTGGCAATGGCGGCAATGGCGGATTCAACGCCAGTCAGGGCAATGGCGGCGGTTTCGGCGGCAACGCCGGCGGCTACCAGGGTGGCCGTGGCAATGGCGGCTTCAGCGGTGGCTATCAGGGTGGCGGCAATGGCGGCTACCAGGGTGGCGCGTCCGCTGCGGGCAACGCCGGCCAGAGCGCCGCGCCCGCGACCGATCCGTGGGGCACGTCCGGCGATGCCGGCTCGTCCTTCGGTTCGTTCGGTGGCTCGTCCGATTTCGGTGGCGATTCGCAGGAACCCGAGTTCTGATGCCCGTCCGCGGCCATATGAAGCCGCGCGACGCATGTAACAATCCAGAAGCAAGCATTCAATCGTAATTTTCAAGGAGAACATCATGTCACGTAAGAGGCCGCAACCGCCGGTCAAGCCGTTCAAGA
>ERZ825670.2984-NODE-2984-length-15060-cov-4.232189_pt1 | contig 15060 bp, 13 predicted proteins | sample MGYA00519929_ERZ825670 | MGnify/ENA primary metagenome ERZ825670 (study PRJEB31778, sample SAMEA3449207) | human gut metagenome | biome: human gut; feature: human-associated habitat; material: faeces | place: United Kingdom | collected 2010/2012 ...
AAGAACAGAAAGAATAAATAATTTTGCAATGCAATTTGAAATAATAGAAAATTTAGACCAAAAAATTTTAGAGTATTCACATGGAATGAGACAAAAAATAGTTTTAATTGGAGCACTTTTAAACGATTCAAACAATTTGATTTTAGATGAGCCAATGGTAGGTTTAGACCCAAAAGCAGCTTATGTACTAAAGAAGATTATGAGAGAATATGCAAATGCTAATAAGACAGTTTTATTTTCTACTCATGTTCTAGAAATTGCTGAAAAAATTTGTGATAGAGTATGTATTATAAATAAAGGCGAAATAATTGCGATAGGTACAATAGATGAGATAAAACAAAAATTTAATAATGGTACACTTGAAAATATTTTTTTGGAGATAACGGAAGATGAATAAGATATTAAGTTTAACGAAAGTTTTATATAAAGCAAATAAAAATAATTCAGGAAAAATGAAGAAAAGCACGAAATATATTTGTGGATTGTTGATTGCTGGATATTTGTTTTTCATTTTTAGTAGTTTCTGGAGTTTAATGATCAAACCATTAAATGAAATAAACATGGCTCAAACATTTATCTCTTTGATAATACTTATTGGAAGTGCATTTATTTTTTCAATCAATCTTGCGTATGTTCCAAATGTATTGTACTTTTCAAAAAATACAGATATGCTTTTCACATTGCCATTAAAACCAAAAGAACTTTTTTCATCAAAATTACTGATAATTTATTTATATAATTTGATGATAACGGCTATGATTATTTTTCCGGGTTTTATTGCGTATGGTAGTATTACTAATTCGGAAGTACTTTTTTATTTGTATTCAATTATAACTACTTTTCTATTACCAATTATACCGATAGCTTTAATTACAATTTTTTATACGATAATTGTTCAATTTTTCAAAATTACTAAATATCAAAGTACATTTAAAGTTCTTACGACTATTTTTTTTATTGTAATTATCATGGTATTTGAATTTAATATGAATGCAAATATGAATTTAAATGGTGAATATAATGCCAAGTATCTTTTGCAAATAAAAGAAGATGCAAGAGCCAGTGGGTTTGCATATGGGCAAATATGTAATAATATTTTTGAAAATATAGGTAGCAGTTTTTCAATAATTTCTTTGATAACTTTTATATTAATTAATTTTGCTTGTGCATATATACTTATTTCATTTTTTGATAAGCTTTATATAAAGGGTGTATCCTATAATATGGAAACGGCGAATCACCCAAAGAAGTTAGAAAAATCAGAAAAGAAAAATTCACAATATTTAGCACTAATAAAAAGAGAAATAAAGATTTTGCTTAGAACTTCAACATATTTAATACAATGTGTTATTCCGGCTTTTTTTATGCCAATAGTAATATTTTTTATGAATTATAGTAATTATGAAAATTTTGCAGAGAGTTTATTACTTAATAAGGTAAGCAAAAAAATTTTTATTTCGCTCATATTTGTATATTTTTCTACGATAACTAATAAGATTTCGGCTACAGCTATATCGAGAAGTGGTAAAAACGAATATGAATTTTTAAAATCATTACCTTTAAGTAGAAAAAAAGTTATTAATGCTAAGGTAGTTCCTGGAATTTTAACTGGTTTTGTACTTATACTAGTTGGTAGTGTATATTTTGCAAAACTATTCAATCTTAATAGTACAAGCTTTGTAATTATATTAGCAGTAAATCTAATATTAAATGTGTTAGAAAATTATATTCAAATATTTATAGATATGAAACATCCAAAACTAACTTTTGAAAACGAAACAGCTGTAGTAAAACAAAATATTAATATATTTATAAGTTACATAATTTCTGTGATTATTATTGTCTTATTGATATCCGCATATTTTTTGTTGGAGTGTTGATTTTGAAAACTAAAAAAGTTATACTTAAATTATATGTATGAAAAGTTGTATAGGAGTGATTATATGAATTTTAATTTTTTAAAGGATAATAAGGGTGTTACACTTGTTACGATGGTAATGGTTATTATTGTTATAACTATTATTGTAAGTATTTCAATTATTGGCGGAACAGAGATAATAAAAAATGCAAGAGAAAGTAAAGCAAAAGAAAATTTGACAGCTGTGAAAGCTTTTGTAAATAGCATATATGTTAAACAAAATACATCTGGAGTTTTCACACCAGTGAATTCTAATTACTATGGAACACCAGCATTTGGTATAGTTAGTGGAGATGCAGACATTTTAAATGGATGGTATCTTATTGATGAAGATGATTTAAAAGAGATGGGAATAGAGTATGTAGAAGAAAACTATTTGGTTAATTACAAAGCAAATAGGGTTGTTGTTCTTAACGAATATTTAGCATCTGGAAAATTAGATGCAGGTAAGATGCCGGCTTCCGAAAAACCAAATTCTGTTACAGTACTTGCTAAAAATGGTAAATTAAAAGTAGGAGACTATATAAATTATAAGCCATCTGCTGTAGCTACATATACTACGAACCCAGATAATACTGGCAAAGATTCACAAACTTTTACAGTAGATAAAGACGCAAATTGGAGAATATTGTCTACTAATTCGGTTACTGGCGAGGTTCTAATAACTACAGAAGGAGCAGTAAACGACGGATTTGGATTAAATGGCATTAAAGCATACATGAATGGAAAAACAGAATTAAATAATATTTGCAAAAGTTTGTATAGTAATAATGGAATGGGATTAGTAGCAAGAAGTATGACAGTAGAAGACATCAATAAAATTTGTGAAATTAGTGATTATACAGATTTAGAATATAATGAAAACATTGCATACTATAGTACATTTGATGAAGACCATACTTATAATACAATACAATACAATGGAAAAACTTATGAAGAAAGAGTCTGTAGAGAAAATGACGTTAGATTTTATGAAAGTGATGGCGGGGGAGCCAGTGCTATAGATGAAAATGGATTTTCATATAGATACCCAACAACTAATAGTCCGGTATATGTTAGTAATAGTGCATATATTTATGAGGTAGAAGACTCAACTGTAAAAGATATAATAACAAGTAGTATGGGGTGGATAGCATCATCGTTTATAAAACCATCATATAATTCTTTAACTCAAAAGAATTATAAAAGGGCGTTAGTATGTAGTAATAAGGTAGCAATAAATTCTATGAAAATTTTATTTGAATTAGCGTCGATGGATATAAGTTGTACTGCTATTTATGGTGTACAAGGTATAGGTCAGTACCAAGTCGGTGCAGTACCACTTTATTCGATTGAGGGAGTTGAAAAAGATATGGCTATGGGCATTCGCCCTGTTGTACTTCTAAGTTCTTCTTCAGAAATAGACGTTAATGATACTTTAAGAGATGGTAGCTCTCCAGAAAAGGCATGGAGTCTTATAAAATAAAAATAGAAAAAGTTTTTCGGATTAATTTCCGAAAAACTTTTTTGCTTTCTAAAAATTTATTTTTATCTCCACTTACGACATATTGAACTTTAACAATCTCATTTTGAGTGGAATTCAAATTATTACTATCGAGATAACTTTTAAATTCTGTAGCTAAAGGAGTACCAATATTAATTATATTAGTATTCGAATCTAAAATCTTTTTAATAAGTGGCAAGAAAAGAGGATAGTGAGTACAACCCAAAATCAATGTATCAACGTTTTTCTCTTTTATAATTTTTAAATATTCTGTTAGTGCAATCTCAGCTTCGGTCGTATCTACTAAACCATTTTCAGCAAGTGGCACTAGTTTGGGACAGGCTACTTTTGTTATATTTGCGTTAGGCAATTTTTCTAAAATCTTATTATCCCATACATTACTTGAAATAGAAGCACAGGTCGCAATAATTCCAATATTATTACTATTTAAATGATTTACTGTAGAATCAATTACATTAAAAATAGGAACATCATAATCATTTTTTAAAGTTTCAAAAGCAAGAGCACTTGCAGTTCCACAAGCTATTACAATTGCCTTAACATCATTTTCAATAAAATATTTGACTATGTATTCTGAATAAGAAATAATTTCTTCTTTAGATTTATCTCCATACGGCAAATGCCTAGTATCAGCATAGTATATAAAATTTTCATGTGGTAATATTTTTTGAAGTTCATTTAAAACAGTTAATCCACCAATCCCTGAATCAAATATTCCAATAGGTTTTTGATTATCCATAAAAGCTCCTTTCAAAGAACAAATTTTACTATTTGTATAATTATTCATTATTTATAAATACTATTAATATATTTTAACATTGTTTGAAAAATTTTTCATCCAGCTAAGTAAAAAATATTTAGAGGATGTTGACACTAATTTTCAAGTGTGATAGCATAATATTTAGTGTTTTATGAATGTGAGGTGTGAATAAAGTGATACATTATATTGAGAACGGTCAAATAATAAACGAAGTAACAAAGAGTGAAAAGCTTGTAATAGTCGACTTTTTTGCAACATGGTGTGTGCCTTGCCAAATGATGTCAGAGGTCCTGCGTGATACTGAAAAAGAATACGAAGATGTGATAGAAGTTTTTAAAGTTGATATTGATGAAAATCAAGAAACGGCTATTAGATACGACGTTACGTCTATGCCAACACTTGTATTCTTTAAAGACGGAGAAGAGGTTGAAAGAAAAATAGGATATATTGAAAAAGAAGAATTAGTGTCGATTATAGAAGATTTAAAATAGTATTTCAAAAGAATGAAATAAGAAACGGAGAAAAAAATGTTTAAAGAAAAAGGAGTATCGTTAATTTCACTTATAATAACGATAATAGTAATAATTATATCAGCAGCAGTTGTTATTTTTTCTGGAATGGATGCACCAGAGTCAGCGCAGTTTGCTAAATTTTCTAGTGATATTGATAATATGCAAAATACAGTTGATGGTAGATATAGCGATATGTACACTGAATATGCTTTACAAGGAAAAGTTATAAAAAATGATGAAATATACAGATGGATAGCTACAGGAGAATTTTCAGGTGATAGCACCGAAAGAATTGTAGATATAGATTTAGAAAATAATCAGTTACATGTTGCTATACCTAAATATGAAGGTAAAACTTGGAGAATGAATTTGGATACTGGTGAAGTTGTTATTGATCCACCACACATATATAAAGGAAAAATGTATGCGTCAGTTGGCGATATAAAAAATAAAGATATTGCTGGTGGAAATAATAATGGTGGTTCACAAGGTGGCAATGGCAATGAAGATCAACCAGGTGGAGGAGAAGAAACAGAAGATTCAATTGTTGCATTAGTGAAAAATGGAAAAATTAAAGTTGGAGATTTTGTAGATTATAAACCTGCTGGTGCTAGTACTTCGATGACTGTATCTGAAAGCGAAAATGGTTATGCATATAATCCAGCAGTCTCAGCTTATGATGGTGATTGGGTAGTTTTTGCTACTAATAAATCAACTGGAGATGTTTTAATAACTATGAAATTTCCAGAAGATAAAAAACAAGTTGCTGAAACTGCATACAGCCCTGAGAATTTCCCATCTGGTGTATATATAAAAGGTAGTATTGGTTATAATAATGGTATATCTTTACTAAACAAAATAGCTAAAACATTATATAGTAATACTACTCTTGGTTTACAGGCTAGAAGTATGACGTTGGAAGATATAATTGTAGCTTGCCCAGAAATTGTTGGCACACAAACAGAACGTACTTATACATCTGGAACTTTTTATTCACCAGCGACTGGAGGAACACCAAGTACAGATGCTAAAGGAAATGCATGCTTGATTGCATCTGAAGAAAATCCTGTAACTGTAAAGGCTACCGTTTACAGTAGTAGTATGGATGGAAAAGCAATTTCGGATATTTTAGGTGGAAGTGCTTCTTGGCTTGCAACACACTATGTAAATAATCCAAGTTGGGATACTTCTGAAGCATATGGGGGGTTATATACATATACAAGTTATGTATATGGCAAAACAATTTCTTACGAAATGATGTTTACATCATCAGAACCAGATTATAACTGGAATGACCCAGCTGGAGTAAGACCAGTTGTAACATTAAATAGTTCAATAAAAGTAGATGTTTCAGACACAACATCTGATGGTACATCTGCATCTACAGCTTGGAAATTAACAAAATAATTTATAATAATTAAAAAGAAAAGCCTAGACATTTAATATTGTCTAGGCTTTTCAAAAAGGGAGTGATTTTTAGGAATCCTTCTTTAAATTTAATTCAAAATAAAAATTAACCCCATCTTTAGTATTTTCCACTCCATACTTATTTTTGTGCTGATTCATAATTGCCCTAACAAGTGAAAGACCTATACCAGAGCCAGAAACCTCTCTGTTTCTAGAGTTATCGACTTTATAAAATCTAACCCAAATTCTAGGTAAATCCTCTTCAGCAATATTTTTACCAGTGTTAGAAATATTAATTCTAATAATGTTATTTTCTTTTTCTTCTTCGAAAATCTTAATTTTTCTTTCGCCAGCTATATTCTTAATAGCATTATTCAAATAATTTGTTATAACTTGTTCAATTCTAAACATATCGCCAAGCACGTTATAATGTTTCGAGTCATCAAATTCAAGTGTTATATTTTTTTCTTTTAATATTAATTCATTTTTCTTTATAGTAGAGGAAATTAAATTTGTAATATCAAATTCACGAATTTGCAAATCGTTTTTACCATATTCAAGATTAGATAAATCTAAAAGTCCTCTTGTAAGTTGACTCATTTTATTAGCTTCATCTAAAATTACATCTACATAGTATTTCTTACTCTCTTCATCTGTTACAACTCCATCTGCTAAACCTTCTGCATATCCTTGAATTAAAGAGATTGGTGTTTTTAATTCATGAGACACATCAGAAATAAATTGACTTCTCATCTCAACTATTTTAGAAGTTTCTTCAATATCTTTTTCTAATTCCATATTAGCTTCACGTAGTTCTTTGATTTTATTTTCTAAGTTTTCTGATAGCGAATTTATACTATTTCCGAGCATTCCTATTTCATCATCAGAAGTAACAGTATACTTCGTGCTAAAATCTAAGTTTGACATTTTCTTAGTTATGGCATTTAATTCGTAGATGGGTTTGGTAAATCTTTTTGAAATAAAAAATGCAAGACCACTACTTAAAACAAGTATTATCATACCGGTTATGAAAAGAAATGTATTTGAAGTTTTTATTCCTTCACGTATCGATTCAAGAGGAGAACGTAAGAAAATGTAACTGTCATCATTCAACTTACCAATCAGCATTAAAAAATCTGAGCTTAAAAAATTATCGTAATATTTTTCGACAAAGTACGTAACACCATTTGAAAGTTTTTCTTCAATATATGATTTACTTAGTAAAATATTTTGATTAAAAAACATCCTATCTGAAGAATAATCTTTTGAGGTAACATAGATTGTTGAACCAGTGGTACTTTTTATAACTAAGTCTATATTTCTATTTGCTTCAAGTTTTTCAAACGTTGAAGTTAATGCCTCAATCCCGTTTTCACTTGTAGAATACGCATAGTTTATGTCGTTATATAAATTTATTAGATTTTTTTGTTTCTTATGAAGGTAATACGTTTCAAGCATTGTGCTGTTTAGTAAAAAGATAAGTGAAACTAATGAAAATATCAAAATCGAAAATATTAAAAATAATTTTGTATTTATTGAATATTTCAAAATATCACCTACATTTCAAACTTATATCCTAAACCACGGACAGTTTCTATATGATTTCCTTTTTTGCCAAGTTTTTTTCTAAGCTTTTTAATATGACTGTCTATTGTTCTTGAATCGCCATAATAGTCATAGTTCCAAACATTATTTAATATTTTTTCTCTAGACAGTGCAACACCTACATTGCTCATTAAGTATTCTAAAAGTTCAAATTCTTTCATACTTAAATCAGCATTTTTTCCATCTACAGTTACAATATGTGCTGATTTATCAATAATAATTCCATCATATTCTATGTTATTATCTTTATCAGGATAGCAACGATTTAAAAGAGCTTCAACTCTTGCAACTAAAATTTTTGGACTAAATGGTTTTGAGATATATTCATCAACACCTAATTCAAATCCAAATAATTCGTCATGTTCTTCGCCACGAGCAGTAAGCATTATTACTGGCACTTTAGATATTTTCCTAATTTCACGAAGTGTAGCCCAACCATCTAGCACGGGCATCATTACATCTAAAATAATAAGTGCAATATCTTCATTTCCTTTAAAAGTATCCAAAGCAACTTGTCCGTTTTCAGCTTCTAAGATTTCAAAATTACTAGCACTTAAAAAATCCTTTAAAAGTTTTCTCATTCTAGCTTCATCATCAACTATAAGTATTTTTTTATTATTCATAAATTTTCCTCCTATCGTGGGTAATTATATAATATGTTTTTGAAAGTTTTGTGAAAAGTTTTCAAAAGTTTATAGTACAAAATCTTTAATTAGCAAAAGTATTAACATATGCAAAGGGTAAAAAACATAAAATAGATATTTTATATTTGGACCTTTTTTACCGTTATATAAAAGAATTGGAAATAAAGCAAGCAAAGCCGGCAAACTAAATATTGACTTATCGATAGCACAGTGCATTAGTACAATAGAAAAGAAAGATGACATTCCTATAACTTTACTATAATCTAAAAAATAAAGTGAAATTACTATCAAAACCCCAAATATACCATAGTCCATCGGAACATAAGTTGCAATACACGCGATAATAACAAGTATAGGATATTTTACCCAACTTTTTTTGAATTTATCTATCGAGTATAAGGCCAATAATGCAAGAGTGAAGGTAGCACCAATATTTAAAATAGGTGCGATTTTAACAGCATTTAAAAACAATGTAAACGGATATTGCGATATTAAAGTAAATAAAATCATTCGCAATATGTATTTTTCTTTGCAGTGAGTATGCTTAAAACCAACACCTATCTGAAATGCAAATATAGGAAATGCAAGTCTACCTATGGCCCTTAAAATCCTATGAGTTGGAAATAGCAGCAGTCCGACATGGTCTATGGTCATAAGAACTATTGCTAAAAATTTTAATGCAAATGAAGACATCAAACAAAGCTCCTTTCATACATAAATGTCAAGATTATTTTAATACAAAACGCACCTGTATTCAACTTTTTTAAAATTTTGTTCCATTATAAGATTTATTGTGATATCATATTTTTGTCAATAATGAAGAAATATAGTAATAACTTTGGAGGTGCTGTATGAAGATTTGTGGTATTGTAGCTGAATATAATCCTTTTCATAATGGACATAAGTATCAAATAAATAAGGTAAAAGAAGAGTTTGGAGCTGATGGAATTGTTGCAGTCATGAGTGGCAACTTTATCCAAAGAGGCTTGCCTGCACTTTTTGATAAATGGACAAGAGCTAAAATGGCACTCCAAAACGGTGTAGATTTGGTTATAGAACTTCCAACTTATTATGCAGTTTCAAGTGCCGAATATTTTGCAACAGGTGCAGTAAGTATTTTAAATTCATTAGGAGTAATTAATGATATGTGCTTTGGTGCAAGCACAACAGATATTGACACCTTAAAAAGAATATCAAACGTACTTTTTCTAGAGCCTGAAGGGTTTAAAAAGTTGTTGCGTTCAGATTTGAAAAGAGGTGCATCATTTCCTATAGCAAGAAGTAGTGCTTTAAAAAACTTTCTAAAAAAAGAATATGATGCTAAATATATAGCCGACATATTGCTTGACCCAAATAATATTTTAGCCATCGAATATTTAAAAGCATTGCAATATTTAAATAGCGAAATAAATCCAGTAGTTATAAAAAGAAAAGGCACTGATTACAATTCACTTGAAATAGTAGACAACATATGCAGTGCAACTGCTATTAGAGAAAAATTAATGAAGAGAGAAGTTGGAAGTTTAGATAGTGTTATGCCAGATAGTTGTTATTCAATAATTGAATCTGAGATTATAAACGGTAAAGCACCAATGTATCTTAAAAATTTTGAAAAAGAAATTTTATATTCTTTTAGAAGGGCTACTTCCGATGAAATAAGCAGTATAAGTGATGTTACAGAAGGCTTAGAAAATACAATAAAAAAATGTTCAAACGAAAAATTTACTTTAGATGAATTTATAGAAGAAGTAAAGTCTAAAAGATATACAAGGACAAGGATTCAAAGGATTATGCTAAGTATGCTTTTGAATATTAAAAAAGAAGATATCGAGGGGTATAAGCATAATCTACAATATATAAGAGTTTTAGGATTTAATAAAAATGGCGAAAAGATTTTAAGTAAGATATATAATAATTGCAAAATATCAGTAGTTACAAATGTTCCTAAATTTATGAAAACAGCAAACAATTCACAACTTAAAATGATAGAAAAAGACATTTTGGCTACAAACATATATACACTAGGCTATCAAGTGCCAAATTACAGAAAATCTAATTTAGATTATACAATGCCAATCATAAAAGAATAATTTACGAAAGGAAAACGTATATGGATGAAGTTATAATATACACAGATGGAGCTTGCTCTGGAAATCCTGGTAAAGGTGGCTGGGGAGCAATTTTAATGTATGGCGATTTAAAAAAAGAAATTAGTGGAGCAAATCCTAATACAACAAATAACCAAATGGAGCTTACTGCACCAATAGAGGCTTTAAAATTATTAAAGAAACCTTGCAAGGTTACGGTGTATAGCGATAGTGCATATTTGGTTAATGCTTTTACAAATGGTTGGATTAAAAATTGGAAAAGAAATGGTTGGAAGACAGCTGACAAAAAAGATGTAAAAAATAAAGAGCTTTGGCTCGAAATAGATAAATTTATGCAAGTTCATGACATTACTTGGATAAAAGTAAAAGGGCACGCAGATAACGAATATAACAATCGTTGCGATGAGCTTGCTGTTGGTGCGATAAAAACTTTATAAGTTCTAGCTTTTAATGTTTGTACATAAATATCTACTAAACATATTTTTAGGAGGAAAATTTTTATGTACAAACGATTTAATAAAAATACCGTTAGATCAAATATAAATTTTATAAAAGAAGCTGGTTATATACTACTTTTGGTTATGTTTTTTATAGGCATGCTATGTGGCTCTATAAGTTTAAAAAATGTTTCTGAAACTAGTATTGAAACTAATAAAGAATTAATTCAAAAAAGTATATTGCTTGATACAGTAAATCAGAAAAACAACTATCTTAATAGTGCATTTTCTGGTGGAATAAAAACGATAATAATTTTTTGGATTATTGGTCTATCTGTTTTTGGAACACCAATTTTAGTTATATGCATAGGTTATAAAGGCTATTCGCTAGGTTACACTATTTCTGCAATTATAAAAATTTTAGGTAGCGCAGCAGGAAATAAATATATTTTTCAAAATCTTTTCTTAAAAGAAACAATACTAGTTTTTATAATGGCATTTATGGCTAATTATTCTATGAGGATTTTCAAGGATTTTTTTGAAAATAAAGAAAATATAAGTGCGGATGCGATTAAATATACGATAATATCAGTGTTTTTATTGTTAGTATTTTGCCTATTTTTTACAGTGTTAAGGGCAATAGTGTGAAAAAATAAAATTTTACATAAAAAGTACTTGCAAAATAATGAATTATTGTATAAAATAATGCTTGTTTAAAGAGAACATAATAACAAAAGATAAGTGGTGCACATAAACCTTAAGGGTAATCTCCAAATTATGTATAAATCAATAAAGAGGGAGTATGTGAGATGGAAAAAAAATATGTAGAAAATTTTTTGGACTTTCTTCAAAATGATAAGAAATTGTCAGATAATACATTACAATCGTATAATAGAGATATAAAATTATATTGCAATTATTTAGATCAAAAAGATATGGATATGGTAAAAACAGATGAGGCAGATATCAAGACTTATCTAGATAGCTTAAAGACAAATGGTAAAGCTGTTTCTACTATTTCTAGAAATTTAGCTTCTCTTCGTTCTTTTTATCAATATTTACATAGAACTAAAGTAGTTACAGATGATCCAACTATGAATCTAGAATCACCAAAAATAGAAAGAAAACCACCAAAGATATTAACATCAGAACAAGTAGAATTACTTCTTGAGCAACCAAAATGTGTTGACCTTAAAGGTTACAGAGATAAGGCAATGCTTGAGCTTGTTTATGCTACTGGTATAAGAGTTACAGAGCTTATTTCATTAAACATAGATGATATTGATCTTGAAAATAAAACTATCAGATGCGTTGGAAAAAACAAAGAAAGAACTATTCCAATAGGCTCTTTAGCTATTAATGCTTTAAAAGATTATATGGAAAAATCAAGAAATATTCTTTTGAAAAACGAAGCTGATCCAGCTTTATTTATAAATGTAAATGGTCAAAGACTTACAAGACAAGGCTTTTGGAAAATTATTAAACAATATAAAGCACAAGCTAATATTGATGTAGATATTACACCACACACATTAAGACATTCTTTTGCAGTTCATCTATTAGAAAATGGTGCAGAACTTAGAGCTATTCAAGAAATGCTAGGTCATTCAGATATCTCTTCAACACAAGTATATGCACAAATGGGACAAGATAGAATAAAAGATGTATATTCAAAAGCTCATCCAAGAGCATAAGTTTTATAATGAAAAAATTAAGTTGAAGATATTTAGAGGTTTACGTTAAGACATAACGTAAACCTCTTTTTGAAAGCAGATATTCTAGTGTTATTACGGCTAAATGGAATTTACTTTGTTAAGTTAAGGTAGTATTTTGTCATTTCTGGTCGACAGAAAATGTTTGACATAATATTAAATGGGTGTTATAATCTCAAGTCAGATGGAAAATTTTGGTCCAGACTTATAATTAAGGAGGGATTGCAATGGTTGATGTTGCAAAGATTGGTGTCAAGGCTCGGGTAAAGAGTGCAATGACCTACTTTCAGGAGAAGAATGCTTTCTATATTTTGAAGATTCAGTTTATGTATGAAAATGCACCGAGGACTTTTGGTAGATATCAAGTTTTCAGATTTACTTTTCCTAGAGAAGAAGAACTTACTAGATGTGTAGATAGTTTCAAATCTTTTTTGGGTATTTCCAAGTTGGCAGATATTAAAGATCAAAAGGTTGAAATGTATGTGTATAATGAAAGTGGTAAAGAAAAACTTGATGATGCAGAACTTTTGGTACTTAACTCAGGCGAGCAAGGTCAAAAACATTGGTATCCTTGTGGAGTTGGAATTTCCGAAGAGCCACACAATATGCAGACGATTTTCTCATATTAAAATTAAATTTGAAGGAGCTTTCTTGTCGGAAGGCTCCTGTTTTTATATACATAGGTTTTTTCCTAAGATTATAAAAAAGGAAATTGTTTTTTATAAATATTATTTGTAAAAAATTGAAAAACGATAGCAAATTTGTTACAATGTTTTGTAGAAGGGAGAAGATGATTATATGAAATCAAATAAAAAAGGTTCAGCAAGTATTGGTATTGTAGTAATATTAATAGCAATTGTATTGATGCTTGTATCAGTTGTTATATATTTATATAGCAATGGCAAGATACCAGCTAAAGATGACACTATTGTTAGTGGTGATAAAGGAAATAGTAATACAAGTAATGTTGATGAGCAAATTGATTTAATTGTAAATAATTATTCTATGTGGACGATGAAAACAGATGATGATACTAATAAACCATATTCGTATGTAGTTACTGACTTGGATCAAAACGGTAGATTAGAGATTATAGCTTCTACGTGCCAAGGAACAGGTATTTATACTTATAGTAAATACTATGAAGTTAATGATACTTTTGACGGATTATATGAAATAAAAAGAGTTAATTATGTAGAAGGTGCTTCAGAACCAGATATTGGTGTGAAAACAGTAAGGGTTTTCATTGATAGAGATAAAAACGTGTACTACTATATTTTTGATGATGTAATTAGAGATGGCGCAGCAATATATTATGAAAATAGGCAAGATATCATGTTAAAAGATGGCATGCTTTTTGAAGACAATTTAGCCTATAAAACTACAGTATATAAAGATGGTGTGTCAGAAATAACTTATCAAGATACTGAGCTTAATAATATTACAGCTGAGGATTTTGAAAATGCTGGAGAGAAAAAGTTTAAAGGTTTAGAATCTGAAACTGTTAATTTTGAATGGATTACCCAAGATGGCGATGACTTAGATAATGTAAGTATTGATGAACTAAAAACTTTATTAAAGAAGTCTTATGACGGCTTTAAATTTTCAACATCACAAGTTTCTACTAACGAAACTGAAGATAATAAAATAAGGCATGAAGCATATAAAGTTGCTTTAAAGGAACTTATGACATCTAAAAAGTTACCAGCTGGAGAAGATATAGAAATTTTCTTTGATGGTTCTAATGGAGCTACAAGTATGGAAGAAAATCAATTTGCTATATATGACATAGATGGTGACGGACATGATGAATTGATTATTTATTGGGTAACTGCACCAACTGCAGGTCAACTAAGTTTTATTTATGATTATGATGTTAATCTTAAAAAGTTTGTAAGTGAATTTAATGATGTTCCACTAGTTACTTTTTATGATAATGGTGTTATAGTTGCTTTGTTATCTCATAATCAAGGTTTAGCTGGTGATAGTTTCTGGCCATATTTCTTGTATAAGTATAATAAGGATTCTGATATGTATGATCAAATTGCTATGGTAGATGCTTGGGATAAGACTGTTGCTGCTAGCAACTATGAAGGTGACAAGTATCCTGAAGATGTTGACAAAAGCGGAGATGGAATTGTTTATTATGTTATAACTGACGGGGATTATGATAATAGGGTTCCGGTTAGTAAGGAATATTATGAGAATTGGAGAAGGTCTTATTTAGATGGAGCTGTGGAGATTAAGCCGGAATTTATTGGATTTAGTGAGAAAAATATAGAAGATATAAAATAAGCTGCTTTAGGGAGAAATCCTTGAATTGACGAAAAGAGCGATTGTTGGAAAAGACAGGGGTATGTGTGGAAGTTGAAAAGGGAGAAAAAATGGGGCTTGAGCCCTGATAACACTTTTAGTAGCAATTTTGTCAAGGTGGAGATTGCGTCAGCAATACT
>ERZ825670.2993-NODE-2993-length-15028-cov-3.811461_pt1 | contig 15028 bp, 9 predicted proteins | sample MGYA00519929_ERZ825670 | MGnify/ENA primary metagenome ERZ825670 (study PRJEB31778, sample SAMEA3449207) | human gut metagenome | biome: human gut; feature: human-associated habitat; material: faeces | place: United Kingdom | collected 2010/2012 ...
CACTCACTGCCACCTGAAGACAGCGCGTCTACCATTCCGCCACACTCGCAGACAAAGAGATAACTTACCAGCGATACGCGGATAATGCAATTCGGCGTGTCGCGGTGGGGCGCCGTAATGATTGCCGCGGCGGGTGCTGCGGTGATTGTTGCGGTGACGCCCGCCGCAAGCACCCGTCGCAGCGCTCCCTCACCTCACCCGCGCGGCCCGTGCGCATAGAAGCGGGCAAGCGACTCGTCGCGGAATTCGTCGAAGTAACCGCCGTCAATCGAGGCACGAATATCGTCCAGCAGCTTTACGAAGAAACGCTCGTTGTGGATCGTCGCCAGCGTGAACCCATTGAATTCGCGGGCGCGCAGCAAGTGGTCCACATATGCGCGCGTGTAATGCTGGCACGTGTAGCAGTCGCACCCCTCCTCAAGCGGGCCAAAATCGAACTTGTGCTGGGCACGCTTGACGTTGTAGCGCCCGTCGCGCGTGAAAATCGCCCCGTTGCGCGCGCACCTCGCGGGTGCGACGCAATCGAACGTGTCACCGCCATTCTCCACACATGCGAAGATGTCGTCGACCGAGGCGATGCCCAGCACGTGCCGTGGCCGGCTTTCTGGCATCGCGTCGCAGATCCACGCGCACGTGTCTGCGATGATACGCTTCTCGATCGCGCCGCCGATGCCCACGCCGTCGAAGTCCAGCGAGGCGATCTGCTCGGCCGCATGCCTGCGCAGGTCCTCATAGTTCGCGCCCTGCACCACGCCGTACAGTGCCTGGTACGGTTTGCCCAGCCGCTCCTCGGTCAGCCGCTGGTGCTCGGCCACGCAACGCTGCGCCCAACGGTAGGTGCGTTCCACCGAGGCTTCCTGATACGAGCGCGTGTTCATCAGCGTCGTCAATTCGTCGAACGCGAACATGATGTCCGCGCCGATTTTATGCTGGATGCCCATCGAGATTTCCGCGGAGAAACGATGACGGTCGCCGTTGAGCGGCGATTTGAATGTCACCCCATCCTCGTCGACGAACGCCAGTCGTTCCTTGCCCGCCGCGATCACGTCGTCCGATTTCATGCCGGTTACGTCCATCGCCAGCGTCTTCTTGAATCCGGCTCCCAGCGACAGCACCTGGAATCCGCCAGAATCGGTGAACGTCGGCCCGTCCCAGTTCATGAATCGCGCGAGTCCGCCGGCCGCGTCGAGCACGTCCTGGCCAGGGCGCTCGAACAGATGAAACGCGTTGGACAGCAGACATTGCGCCCCCAGCTCGCGCATGGTCTCCGGCAGGACGGCCTTCATTGCCGCCTGCGTGGCGACCGGCACGAAGGCCGGCGTGCGGATGTCGCCGTGCGGCGTGTGGATGATGCCGGTGCGGCCGTAACGGCGGCCGCCACGGCCTTTGCCGTCAGCTGAATCGGGCAGTTGCGTAAGGGTTTCGAAAAAGAATGCGCTGCGGTCGCCGGGCCTGCCATCGGCCGCGCCGCGCGGGTGCTCCAGAAAACTCGTCATACGATTACTCTAGGCGATGGCCGGGAAGGCGGGGGACGGCGCTCGGAAAGCCTGTTTCGGGCTTTCCCGGCGGTTCGTGGCGTATCGTTGTCTCAAGCTGTCCGGCTGATGCGTCCGCTTTTCGGACGGGATATCGCGGGTTTCAGAAGAATCGTTTTGCTGCTGACCGGTCGGAAATGTCGTACGAGACAAGGCCGACGGCCTGCTTCATGATAACGGTAGGTAATTCATTCTCTCCTTCCAATCAACGTTCAGGAAACATCCAGAGCAGGTATCTTTACTCTTACGTAGAGCTTGGCGGCGCGCTGGCTCACAGATACGAGACCCAACCCGCCTGCTGATACTTACGAATACTGAAGGAGACAACATGGCTGACAACAACAATGGATACTGGCCCGCCGATAACGGCCAGCCTGAGCAGCCGCAGAACGACAACCTGCAGCAGGACGCTTCGACGACCTCGGATGCGCAGGATCAGCAATTCGCCCAGGAGCCGCTGGGCGCGCCGCAGGAAGCGCCCGCGCAGAACGACGACGCGCAGCAGCCACAGCCCGAAGCGCAGGATACCCGTCCGACCCAGCCGTTGGCGCCTGTCGCGCCGACCTCAGAGCAGGCCCTGGCTTCCGAACCGACTCAGCCGCTGCAGCCGCAGCCGACGCAGCCGCTGTACCGCCCGGCACCGGAATACGGTGCCTACGGCCCGACTCCGACTCAGCCGGAGCCCCAGCAGCCGCAGCCGACCCAGCAGCAGAATCAGAACACGGGCAACGGCGGCAACCCGTTCTTCAACGGCAACCCGTTCATGACGCGCCCGACGGACGATGCCTCACAGCAGAATCGCCAGAACGGCAACACGCCCTACGGTTTCCCGTTCGGCCCGCAAGGCCCGAACGGCGGCCAGGATCAGGGCATGGCTCAGCCGGAAGACGGCGGCAACGCGTCTCGCGGCGGGAGCTCCGCGGCCAGCCACATCGTGACCGCAGTGGTGGCCGCCCTGGTGGCCGCGGCGCTGTGCCTCGGCGTTGGATACTTCGCGCTCACCTATGGTTGGGTGAGCACGCCGACGACGACATCGCTGACCAACGTCCAGTCGAACAAGTCCGGTACCGGCAGCGCCACCGCCAAGACGGGCGAGGCCGCCGACTGGAAGACCGTGGCGAGCGAGGTCTCCGGCTCCGTCGTGTCGATTCAGGCGGCGCTGAGCAACGGCACCGCCAAGGGGTCGGGCGCGATCGTGAGCGCCAAGGGCTACATCGTCACCAACAACCACGTGATCTCCGGCGCCCAGCAGATTCAGGTGACGCTGTCCAACGGGCAGATGTACACCGCTCAGGTGGTCGGCACCGACACCACCACCGACCTGGCGGTCATCAAGCTCGACAACCCGCCGAGCGACCTGAAGGCTGTGGAATTCGCCGACTCCGACAAGCTCGCCGTCGGCGAGGACGTCATGGCCATCGGCAACCCGCTGGGCTATGACGACACCGCCACCACCGGCATCGTGTCCGCGCTGAACCGTCCGGTCACCGTGACCGATGACTCCGGCTCCGACATCGTCACCAACGCGGTGCAGATCGACGCGGCCATCAACCCCGGCAACTCGGGCGGCCCGACGTTCAACGCCGCCGGCCAGGTGATTGGCATCAACTCGTCGATCGCCTCCACCGCGACCTCCAGTGATTCCGCCGGCTCCATCGGCATCGGCTTCGCGATTCCGTCGAACCTCGTCAAGCGCGTGGCCAACGAGATCATCAAGGACGGCAAGGTCAAGCACGTGGCCCTCGGCGTGACAATCACCACCGGCACGGTCGAGGCGGACGGCGTGACCCGCGCCGGCGCCAAGGTCACCGCGGGAACCTCCGGCTCCGCCGTGGTGTCCGGCAGCCCCGCCGACAAGGCCGGCCTGAAGGTGGGCGACGTCATCGTGGCGTACGACGGCAACGCGGTGAGCAGCACGTATTCGCTGCTCGGCTATGTACGTGCGTCGGCGCTCAACGACAAGGTGACGTTGACCATCGTGCGCGGCGGCAAGACCATGGACGTCGAGGTGACGCTCGACAAGGAGGAGTCCGTGGTGAACGGCTCCGGCAGCTCGAACTCGAACAACAACCAGAACAACCAGAACAACCAGAATGGCAACGGCCAGAACGGTAACGGCAATGGCAACGGCCAGAACGGTAACGGCAATGGCAGCGGCAACGGCAACGGCAACGGCCAGAACGGTAACGGCAATGGCAGCGGCAACGGCAACGGCCAGAACGGGTACGGCAACAACGACTACGGCAACGGCGGGTTCTCCGATCCGTTCGGCCTGTGGTAAGTTCCGCTCCCGAAGCCGCTGACGCTGCCTGACGGCTGACATTGCCCGGCAGTTGACATGGCTCGATGATGGAGGGGCCGGTGCGCTTGCGCCGGTCCCTCCACTTGTGTCTGCGGCCATGTTCCCGCGTGACGTTGGCGTGTCCTTTCGCAGTTGTTGCTAGAGTTGGTCGAAGACGTGGATGGCATGTGCCGCCGCGCAACATAATCGAACGAACAATTGAATATCGAATAATCTTTTTACGCCGTGTATCGCCTGCCCTCGCCGTTTTAGGCAGTGCTGCCGATGGGTTAACAAGGCGTGGGTCGCATGCCGTTCGTGATTCCGCGCTTGTTGCTGGGATGACGGATGGTCCGTATACGAGCGTAAGGAGATACGATGCGTAAGTTCATCTATCTTTGCAGTCATCTGTGTGTTCAAGTGCCGCTGTTGCCGATTGCCGTGCTCACGGTCATTCCGCTTGCCGTGTGCCCGTCATGGCGCCCGTGGGGAGCGGCGGATATTCCTGTACTGGGCAATCCCGGCGTGGGCCAGTGGATTGTCATCATCGTGGTGGCGTACACGATCATCGACACCGTGCGCGGCATGATCGACGATTTGCGGCATGGCCGGGTCGGTGTGGATCTGCTGGCTGTCGTGGCGATCGCCGCCACGGTCGCCGTGCAGGAATACTGGGCGAGCTGGGCCGTGGTGCTGATGATCTCGTCCGGCGAAGCCATCGAGGAATACGCCCAATCCAAGGCCGAAAGCAGCCTGACCGCGCTGATGACGGCCGCGCCCCAGACCGCGCACGTCGTGCGACGGCCCGGCGTGGGCGTCGCTGGTGTCAACACCGGCGACGGCAGCGACGGCAGCTCCGACGACCGGGGCGACGGCTTCCGCAAGGTCGCCGCTCTGCCGTCTTCCGCCGCCAGCGGGTCGTCCGACGCTGCGACTTCCCACTATGACACCGTTGCTGTGGAATCCGTCACCCCCGGCGATGTGCTGATTGTGCTGCCCGGTGAAACCGTGCCGGTGGATGGCGAGCTGTTGTCCGGATCCGCCACGCTCGACCTGAGCAACATCAACGGTGAGCCGGTGCCGCGTGGAGTGTTCGCGGGCGCCCGCGTCATGTCCGGCGCGGTGAACGGCTCGACCACGCTGACCATGCGTGCCACCGAAGCCGCCAGCGACTCGCAATACCAGCGCATTCTCGCGCTCGTCGCGGCCGCGCGGGATTCCCGCCCGGCGGTGGTGAAGACCGCCGATGTGCTGGCAGTGCCGTTCACGGTGCTCGCGCTGGCGATCGCGGCCGTGGCATGGTTGGTGTCCGGCGTGCCGACGCGCTTCGCTCAGGTGCTGGTGCTGGCGACTCCTTGCCCGTTGCTGATCGCCGCCCCCGTCGCGTATGTGGCGGGAACCGGCCGACTAGCCAAGTCGGGAATCCTGATCAAGACACAGGACGTGCTGGAGAACCTCGGCCGCGTCACGCACGTGTTCTTCGACAAGACCGGCACGCTGACCGTGAAGCAGCCGCAGGTGACCCGCGTCGAGATGCTGCCCGGTGCCGGCACTCACCTCAATGAGGACCACGTACTGATGATGGCGGGCGTGGTCGAGACCTATTCCGTGCACATCCTCGCCAAAGGCATCGCGAAGGCCGGCACGGAAGCTCTGTCCCGGCTGCATCGGCGGTTCGAGGAGGGGCAGCGGCTATGCCCGCAGCCCGATGCGGACTGGCCTGGTCACGGGCGCGATTATCCGGTCGTCAAGCACATTGATGAAGACGCCGGGAAAGGCATCTCCGGCGAAGTGAATGGGCATAAGGTGCGCGTAGGCAGACTGTCTTTCGCGGCCTCAAGCGAAGATGGGTTCCTGCCGGTTGAGCGGATCGTCCCGGGCCGGGCCACGACTGATGGAGACCGGCGGTCCGGAAAACAAGGTGAGGGGCGGCTTGCGGACGAGATCCGTACCCGTTTCGGCATGCTCGCGCCGGATGAAATGGCCTCGTACGTGTCGGTCGACGGTCAGCTCATCGCCCGGATCGTCCTGCGTGACGTGCCGCGCGCGAACGCCAAGTCGGCGCTCGCGAGCCTGCGCGGTCTCGGCGTCGCCAAGCTGTCCATGCTGACGGGAGACAAACGATCCTCCGCCGCCATCATCGCCAGTGAGGTCGGCATCGACGACGTGCATGCGGAATTGTTCCCCGAAGATAAGGTCACCGCTGTCACGACCGCGACCGTGACGCCATCGCGCGGCGTGACGATGATGGTCGGCGACGGCGTGAACGACGCGCCCGTGTTGGCCGCCGCCGATATCGGCATGGCCATGACGGACGGCACGTCGACTGCGGCCTCGGAGTCCGCGCAGGTGGTGATCCTGAACGACGACATCGCCGCCGTTCCACGGGCCATCGCCATCGCCCGCCGCACCAAGCGTGTGATGCTGCAAGCCGTGCTGGCCGGTCTCGCGCTGGCCCTGATCGGCATGGTTGCGGCGGCGTTCAACTTGATTCCCGTCGTGGTCGGCGCTTTTCTGCAGGAAGCCATCGACGTGGTAAGCATCCTCTGGGCGCTCACCGCGCTGCTTGACCGTGACTGACGGGCCGTGGTCGACGGGCGAGAACGAATGTGACATTCGACAACAATGGGGGCAATGCCGGGAAATCCCGCCGTTGCCCCCTTCCGTGATTCGGTGGCTTGCGATAACCTATAACGCGTGACTGAATCTGAGAACAATGAACTTCGTATCGCCGTGATCGGCGCCGGTCCCGCCGGCATCTACTCCTCCGACATCTTCCTGCGCCAGCTGAAGAAGCTCGGCGAGGAGCTGGGTCTGGGCACCAAGGCCCGCATCGACCTGTTCGAGAAGCTGCCGGTCCCGTTCGGCCTGGTCCGTTACGGTGTGGCCCCCGACCATCCGAGCATCAAATTCATCGCATCCGCGCTGGAGAAGACGCTCGACAACCCCGACATCCACCTCTACTGCGACGTGGAATTCGGCAAGGACGTGACCCTGGACGACCTGCTGGCGCGTTACGACGCCGTGCTGTTCGCCACCGGCGCCGTCAAGGACAAACCGCTGAACCTGCCGGGCGCCGACCTCGACGGCGTGTACGGCGCCGCCAAGTTCGTCGAATGGTATGACGGATACCCCACGGGTGCGCGCGAATGGCCACTTTCGGCCGAGAACGTCGCCGTGATCGGTGGCGGCAACGTGGCGATGGACGTCGCGCGCGAGCTCATGCGCAACGCCGACGACCTCAAGGCCAAGACCGACATCCCCGACAACGTCTACGAAGGCATCCAGGGAAACAAGGCCAAGGTGCTGCATCTGTTCATCCGCCGTGGCGTCGCCCAGGCCAAGTTCAGCGTGCAGGAACTGCGCGAGATGGAGAAGCTGCCCGGCGTGCAGCTCATCATCAACGAGGACGACTTCGATCTGGACGACGAGACCATCGAGGTGGCCGGCAAGGACAAGCTCACCCGCCAGATGGTCGAGGAGCTGTTCACCATCCGCGAGATGGCCGAAGACATGGAAGACGACGGCGACGTCGATTACGAGGGCAACCCCGCAGATCGCAAGTATTACGTGCACTTCAACTCCGCTCCCACCGAGATCCTCGGCAAGGACGGCAAGGTCGCGGGCATCCGCGTGGAGAAGACCGAGACCGGCGCCGACGGCAAGATGCACCGCACCGGCGAATTTGAAGACTACCCGGTCGAGGCCGTGTACCACGCAATCGGCTACAAGCCCGCCGAAGCGCCCGGCATCACCTATGACGAGAAGGGCGCCCACCTGGCCAACGCGAACGGCGATGGCCGCATCACCACCGAGGCCGCCGGCGGTGACGTGCGTGAACGCCTGTATGCCACCGGGTGGGCCAAGCGCGGGCCGGTCGGCCTGATCGGCTCCACCAAGTCCGACGCGTTGATGATCGTCACCAACATGCTGGAAGACCTCGCCAAGGCGGCTGAAGGCGGCCGTGTGGCCGTCGACCGCGACCCCGAGTCCATCGACCGCCTGCTCGCCGAGCGCGGTGTCAAGCCGATTGACTTCGCCGGTTGGAAGAAGGTCGACGCCTTCGAACGCTCCGAGGGCGCGAAGGAAGGCCGCGAGCACAAGAAGGTCGTCGAGCCGGATCAGATGCGTGAGCTTGCTCACGCCTGAGCGACCTGTAGCGCGACTCGTATACATCGATCAAGCCGCCTCCCGCGTGACATTGCGGGCGGCGGCTTGTTTTTGCCCGTACTTGTATCATCCCGTGCCTCCGGAATCATTTCATTGTGCTCAAGGCGCATATCCAGCCAACTGTCAGACAGTGAATTTAGTGTGTGGGCTATGGACGGTAAATTGCATGTGCGCGGCCACTTCAACGGCCTGAAAACGACGCTGCTCTTTGCGTTGATGTGGGCCATCATCATGTTGATCTGGTGGGCCACCGGCGGTGACCGCGGCACGCTGGGCGTATATATCGTCATCGGTCTGGTCTCCACGTTCAGCACGTACTGGTTCTCCGACAAACTCGCCATCGCCTCGATGGGCGCCCGCGCGGTCACCGAGCAGGAAGCTCCAGCACTGTACCGCATCGTGCGCGAACTCAGCGCCAAGGCCGGCAAGCCGATGCCTCGCATCTACGTCGCCCCGACCATGAGCCCCAACGCGTTCGCAACGGGCCGCAACGAGCGCCACGCAGCCGTATGCTGCACGCAAGGCATCCTCAACATACTCAACGAGCGCGAGATTCGCGGCGTCCTCGGCCACGAGCTCATGCACGTGTACAACCACGACATCCTCACCTCCGCCATAGCCTCCGCACTGGCGACCATCATCACGTATCTGGGATACTCGCTCATGTATTTCGGCGGCGGTCGCAGCAACGACCGTGACAACTCCTCCGGCGCCTTCGGTCTGATCGGCGTGCTGTTGAGCGCGATTCTCGTGCCGATCGGCGCCTCTCTGATCCAGATGGCCATCTCCCGCACCCGCGAATTCGACGCCGACGAGGACGGCAGCCGCCTGACCGGCGACCCCGAAGCGCTCGCCTCCGCCCTGAACAAGATCTCCTACGGTGCTCAGACCAATCCGATGCCGAAGACCGCGGGCACGCAGTCGGTGTCATCCATGATGATCGCCAACCCGTTCTCCGCGCGCGGATTCTCGAAGCTGTTCTCCACGCACCCACCTACCGACGAGCGCATCAGCCGGCTCATGCAGATGTCGCAGGAGATGCGCAATTCCGGCATCGACGGTGGCGGCAGACCGCATTACTTGTACTAGCTTCGTTGCGCAAGGTTCGCGGGCATCGCCGTCATGTGATACACTGACGACTTGTGCACAAAGCACTGCGGATGTAGTTCATCGGTAGAACGAAAGCTTCCCAAGCTTTAAAGGCGGGTTCGACTCCCGTCATCCGCTCCACTTCCCTCAACGATAAGGCTTTAAAACCCAATCATTCCAACGATTTTCAATTTTGTAGGCACTTGCCCAATCACACGATTTTTGTCGAATTGTTGTCACCGTGTTGTCACGAGGTGTGTAAAAGAGGATTCGGAGAGTGGTTTGGGCTCAAGAGTTTTCCCGTGGTCAATGTTTCTGCTGCAGTGATCTTGCTGCTGATGGATGTTGCCACGTAATCAAGATCGGTGTCGAATAGGTCTGCATAAGTATCCCTTCTTAGCTTGGCTTATGACAGGATTTTTCTCTGAATTCAGTGCTCTTTCTCTGAATTCAGAGAAAGAATGTATAATTCAGAGAAAAATTCAGAGATTCAGAGCAGGCGGTGGCGAATGGCGCACGAGTATGGCAAAGAAACCCTGTCCAAGGAATTCAAAAGCGATCGCGATAAAGGTCTGCCGGATTCCGAATTAGTGGAGGCTGTTGTCGCCTTAGCCAATACGGACGGCGGGTGCGTGTATCTGGGTGTTGAGGACGACGGCACCGCGACCGGTGTCCAGCGCAAGCATCAAGATCCTGTCGGGCTGTCAGCGATGATTGCCAATAGGACTGTGCCCCCGATATCGGTTCGCGCGCAATTGGTGGGTGATGGCGTCACCGTCATCCAAGTCGATGTACCCAAGTCACATAGTGTGGTGTCAACTAAGTCGGGGAGAATCCTGCGGCGCATGATGAAAGTGGACGGTACGCCCGAAAGCGTACCTATGTATCCGTATGAGATCGCTACCCGGCTTTCGGATCTGGGTAAGCTCGACTACTCCGCCCAACCGGTTCCGGGGGCCACGCGGGAGGATTTCGATCCGTTGGAGCGCGACCGCCTGCGCAAGATCATCTCCACCTACCGATCCAGCGACCGTAATCTTCTAGAGCTTTCAGACGAGGATCTGGAAAAATCATTGCGTCTTGTCGTATCGGCGGATGGGAATGTAACGCCGACCTTGACAGGTTTGTTGCTCATCGGCAGTGAGGAGTCACTGCAACGTCTTGTCCCGACAAGCGAGGCGGCTTTCCAAGTTCTGGTCGGCACCGACATCAAGGTGAACAATACATATCGCGGCCCGCTGCTCAAGACCATAGAGCAGATAGCGGAGTCGTTCGCTCCTTGGAATCCAGGAACTGAACTGACCGTGGGTTTGTTTTCCTCGGTGGTGCCCGAATTCGACGAGAGGGCGTTCAGGGAAGCGTTGGTCAATGCGTTCGGCCACAGGGATTACTCAGTTCTTGGCCGTGTGCGTGTGCTGGTGGATGACGCGGGACTGACGATTGCCAATCCTGGAGGATTCGTGGAAGGCATCAACGTTCACAATCTGCTTACCGCGGAACCGCATGGACGAAACCCATGCCTCATGGATGCGTTGAAGCGAACTGGGCTAGCCGAGCGAACCGGTCGTGGAATCGATCGCATTTTCGAGGGGGCCTTGAACTATGGTCGGCCCTTGCCTGACTATTCGAGATCCAACGGGCGGGGTGTTTCGGTGCTGCTGCCTCGGAGCGCGCCCGACGAGGCGTTTGTGGAATTATTAGCCGAGGAACGCGAGCGTAGCGGCAAGTCAATGTCGCTTGACGGTCTGCTTATTCTGGATAAGCTCAAGCGAGAGAGACGTTGTGGCTTTGACGCGTTGTCAGAGTCCTTGGATATGAGCGATCAACGTCTGCGCACTGTATTGGGGCAGTTGACGGAGTCTGGGCTCGTCGAAAGCTCCGGCACTAACGCTCGTCGTACATACACATTGGGGGCGAAAGTGTATCGGCGCAGCGGTAAAACGGTGGAATATGTCAGACAGTCAGGCATCGACAGGGTGCGTTACCCCGAATTGATCATGAAGCTGATGCGCGAGCAGAAGTCGGTAAGCAAAAACGACGTGATGGAGCTATTGCATCTCGACGAGAACCAGGCATATTACCAATTGCGAAAACTGGTTGGTGAGGGACGCGCCAAAAAGGTGGGTGGTGGTCGCAATGTACGATATGAGGAAATGCAACGAGACGACGATGGAATATCGGGCGAACAGTTCTGATTAGGGATTATCCCCTGAATGCATAGAGCTGGGATTCAGCACAGCAAAGAGGATTTTCATCGACTCGTTCGTCGGTATGCAGGAATCGCCATGGAATTGTTCCATGGCGATTATCCGTTTTCTCCGGACGCTCATCGTCCAGACCAGTTTCGCTGATTCTGCTCCACGATTGAAGTGTGGGCGATCCTTTTGCCCTCTACTGATGCCGTTGGAAGGGAGCCGGCATGCCGATATATTCATTCCCCGAACCACGCTATATTTCGGGCGCGGGCTGTTCCCAATCCATTGATATGAATATGGGGTTAGCAAGCGACGTATGTGTGGCCACACGTGCTCGCTCCACAGGTGCGGGACGGCTTGCCGGGAGACCCGGTCCCCATGGTCGGCGAGGCCTCCAGACCGCTGACGTGGCTTATGGAATGAGCCGTTCCAGCTCCCGCGGGGAGGTGTTTCTTTATGGGCTGGCGTGACAACCGCAGGCGCAGCGTATGCAAGAAAATCATGTTCACACCGGAGGAATGGGAGCAGACTAGGAGAATCCACGAGCGTTGGGCGAGGAACATCCCGGTATACAGGCGGTGGGGTGATTTCGCCCGCCAGACCCTCATGCATGGCGCGTTGATGAACGTTTCGGTGACGCTGGCGAGCGATCCGGAGGTGTTCAAGGCCGAGCTCCACCGCATCGGCGTGAACGTGAATCAGATCGCCAGGATTGCGAATCTGACAGGCTCCGTGAGCCCGCAAGAGATGCGTGAACTGCATGATCTGCTCGCCTCGATCGATGAGAAAATGACGGGGATGGAGCGCGAGAAAGCGGAGATCGATACGGTACAGGGGCTGTACTGATGGCCGTGGTCAAACTCGGGAACAAGGTCAAAACGAATCTTCCGAACACGATTCGTTACGTCATCAATCCCGAGAAGAACGATGGCGGCAGGCTCGTATACGCGAGCTACAGCGGTGAGCGGCATGACGCGAACGTGCTCGCCGAACCGATGATCCGGGACTTGGAACGATGCACGAATGGGTTGCGCAAGGACGGCGTGCTTGCTCTGCATCTGAAGCATTCGTTCAGTCCCGACGAGCATGTGAACGCGGAACAGGTGCATGAGATGGGCGTCATGTTGGCCGAGGCGATCACGGGTGGCGACTACAAGTATGTGGTCTCCACGCACATGGATCGGCATCATCTGCACAGCCACATCGTCATCTGCGCGGCGAACCGAAGGACGGGAAGGAAGATGCGTCTGACCCGCAGAAGCATCGACCGGTGGCGCGCGGTCAGCGACGAGCTATGCCGTCGTGAGGGCCTTGCCGTATTGGAGAACCCGAAGGTTGAAACCGCCGTGGAACACGATGAGATGCTCAAAGCGATGCGGCATGCGCCCGACCAGAGCAGCGGGCGGCAGTTCGGAGTCGAGTCCCCTGTCATCGCGTCCACGGGCGTGGGCGCGGACATGGGCGAACTGTATGCGGCGGCGAGGGGCGTGGGCGTCAAAGAGCGGCTGCGCATCCTGATCGATCTCGATGCGGCCAGGGCGAACAGCATCGGAGAGCTCGCCGAACTGCTCGACTCGCACGGCGTCGGATTGACGTTGCACGGTGGCGGCGTGACCTTCATGGACAGGGCCACGGGCCGTAGATTCCGTGGCGCGCGTCTCGGCCCGGCGTATTCGCTCGACGCACTCGGCATGCGGCTCTCGGACGGTGGAAGCATGCTGCATCTGACGTTCAACAACCGTCTCGTGGCCGCCGTGAACAATCCTTTCGTAAGCGTGTGGCTGCCCGGAACCAAACGGCGGAGGAAGGTCAATCTGCCCGTGAGCATGCTGCGCCGCGATGGCAGCACATGGCATCTACTCATGCCCGCAACGTTCACCGGCATGCTCATGGACCAGTCGAACAGGTACGCGGCCCGTTTCGACACCGGCACGCTGTCGGAGGCGTTCGGCCACCCGAGGCAGCGCGTCGAATCGTTGGCAGGAGACGATTCCACGATGCCCAGACGTTATGCGGCGAGTCCCGCGCAGTACCGCTACTACCAAGTGCAGGCAAGGAAACTCGACGAGCTGAGGACGATGGCCGAGGGGTTGAACGCGGCGTGCAGACTCCAGCGAGAGAACGGTGGCGGCCTGGCCAAGGGACTGCGTGACTTAAACGCCAAGGCCGACTGGGCATACGGCGAACTACGTGCCGCGGTCGTCGCGCTGAACGACGTGATCGACAGCCATGACCCCGATCTTGTGGTGGAAGCGCGTGAGGAGATCGAACGTCGCGAGCGAACGCTGCTTGAATGCCGGAGACAACTCGACGCCATCAGATCAGTCGCCCGTAATTCCGGAGTCGGACTGCCCAAATGGATATGCAAGGAACGGAACGATGAACCAGCCAACGAACATGAACAGCGGAATGGAATCCGATCCGATGGGCGGCATGTTCTCCCAGATGTTCGATCGGATGCAGCCGATGGAGCCGGAGAACACCATGCCGGCGTCGGAGGCCGATACGATTCGGGCGGAGGAAGAGAGCCGGAGGCTCAACCGGCAGGTTGCGGAACTTCGGAGCGAGAATTCGACGCTCTCATCACAGAATCAAGAGCTTCAATCAACGAATCGGCGGCTCTTGTCGGCGAATCAGACGCTCAGGAAGCAACTCTCCGAAGTCAACGAGACGGCCAGATTGCTCAAAGAGACCAGGAAGAGAGAACGCGCGTGCATAGAAAGGGAAAAACGTTGTGACCGCATTCTCCGTCGCGAGGCGGTTCTTGAAGCCGACGAATCCAGAGTTCGGGATGAACGCGAACGTCTTAAAAACGAGCGGAAGCGGATACGTGAGGACATCGCCGAACAAGTCGAACGGGAATCGGAGCGGATGCGTCGATGTCTTAAGGAGAGCAGCGACAGGCAGCGTGAGCGTGACAGGCGCATCCTCTTTGCCTTGTGCCTGGGCGTGTGCTCGTCCATGGTGCCGATGCTCGCTGTCGTCATGCAAGGCCGCTGGCAAACCTTCGCCGACTCATTGTTCGACTGGCTTCATATGCGCGGGAAGCAGCTCACGGCGGTCGGCCAATGGCTTGCGGGCATCAATGCGCGGCTGAATGAGATCATCCCCAGCGGATGGTGGGATCGGCCACTCGTGTTTCTGCTCATGCTGCTGTTGGCAGCCGTGGTCTGCGGCATGCCTCTGCTCGCGGCAGGCGGATACGTGATGGTGGTTTTTACGACGATGAGAGGCTGGCTTACGGAAGGAACCCTGGGAGTCCATATCGTTCTTTGGACGTTGGCCGCCATGGTGGGCTTCGTCCTGGCTGGCCATCTCGCCATGATCCCGCACAATCCGATGGGCTGGCCCACTTGGTGGATCCTTCTCACTGTTGCCGCGCACCTGATCTATCTGGCAAAGCTGGCGGGCCCAATCAGCCGATTCATTAGGAACAGCTAATGCGATGGACCATGCGGTACATGAGAGAACGCCTCGAAACGAGTCGTTCCCAAATTGTTGTCACCATGTTGTCATACAGGACTGTAAACCACTGACCACACCCAAACGGCTGCCCCTGCGCTACGGGGTGAGCCCTATGACTGTCGATGCGGAAACGATTAAATGGGGAGATTGCCTGGACGCAGTGTCGCGAACCACGCCGCAACCTGTGGTAAAACGTTTCACACAATCCTCCGGCACGGAAAATAATATCGAAGAAAGGAACGACGATGGACGAGATGACATGGACCGACCCGCAGCTCAAGGCGCGCTACGAG